>ERZ773008.2136-NODE-2136-length-13221-cov-26.481240_pt1 | contig 13221 bp, 6 predicted proteins | sample MGYA00580664_ERZ773008 | MGnify/ENA primary metagenome ERZ773008 (study PRJEB29015, sample SAMEA2738016) | human oral metagenome | biome: human oral; feature: human-associated habitat; material: dental | place: China | collected 2048 ... | reverse complement strand
GTGTGATACCATATCCATGGTTCTCCTTCTGTAAACAAAACAAGATATAAAAACCTGTTTCAGTCATGGGAAGGTAAACACGCCTGATTTTATCTGTTAATTCCATTTATTCACACCTCCTATTCAGTTCGATATATCGCATCTCGTTATATAAACTATATCACAGCTCGATATAAAATGCAAGAAAAAGAGAGAACGATTTCTCGTTCTCTCTTCTTATACTACGAAATTAAGCAGTTAATCTCTCATTTACTAAGAGTGACTTAGTCCTTCTTACGAACGACAAAGCCGACTAGACCGGCGATAAATAAACCAATCATTGAAAGAAGACTGGTAGAAGCTGTACCTGTGCTTGGTAGAGCTTTCTGATCTTGGCTTACAGTTTCTTCTTTCTTAGTGTTTTCAGCTTGGTTCCCTGTTGTTGCAGTATCTTTCTTATCACCGTTGGTTGTTGTAGAAGCTACTTTCTTAGTTCCAACTTCAACGATCTCATCTACTGTTGGAGTGGTGATTGTGTTGGATTTCTCAACACGACCTGTTTCTACTCCGTCTGTGTAGGTAACTGTGTAAACAATGGTGCGAACACCCTTCTTACCAGCAGCTTTTACTACACGAGTTCCTTCTGGAAGTTCAGAATTTGTGACTTCCTTAGTTTGGAAAGCAACTTCTTCTGTCTTCGTTTCTTCCTTCGTTGTAACTACTGGAGCTACTACTTTCTTAGTTCCTACTTCAACGACCTCATCTACTGCTGGAGTGGTGATTGTGTTTGATTTCACTTCGCGACCTGTTTCAACGCCGTCTGTGTATGTCACTGTATAAACAATGGTGCGAACACCCTTCTTACCAGCAGCTTTCACTTGACGACTTCCTTCTGGAAGGTCTGCGTTCTTCACTTCTTTGACTTGGAAAGCAACATCTTCTGTCTTCGTTTCTTCCTTAGTCGTTACAACTGGGGCTACTACTTTCTTAGTTCCTACTTCGACAACTTCGTCTACTGCTGGAGTAGTGATTGTGTTTGATTTCACCTCACGACCTGTTTCAACGCCGTCTGTGTAAGTCACTGTATAAACAATGGTGCGAACACCCTTCTTACCAGCTATCTTCACTTGACGACTGCCTTCAGCTAAGAGTGCATTTTCAACCTCACGAGTCTGGAAGGCAACTTCTTCAGTTTTGGTTACTTCCTTAGTCGTTACAACTGCTTTTGAACCGGTATAAGTAATCTTGTTTTTGGCTGCTTTCTTGGTCTTGCGTGAAACTTCTTTACGAGATTTTTCAACACCATCCACTTTTGTCACTTCATAAGTGACTTCATCGATACCTTCTTCACCTTCTTCAACACGTGTTTGACCTTTATCCAGTGCTGGGTCTACTTTCGTTTCTTCTTTGAAAGCAACTTTTTCCTCTACAGTCACTGTTTCTTTGGTTTCTACACCTGTTTTCTTAGTTCCAACTTCGATGATTTCTTCTACTGGTTCTTTGGTAACTTTCTCGCTTTTCTTAGTACGAGCCGTTTCTTTACCATCTGTCAGTGTGATATCCCAAGTAATGGTCTTAGTACCTTTAACACCCGCTTGTTTCACGTTGCGAGTACCTTCTGCAAGATCGGCATTGTTTTCGGTACGAGATGCATAAGGAATCTCTTCTGTTGTAGCGATTTCTTGATGCTCAACTTTTGGTTCAGCTGGTTGTTCCGTCTTACCGGCCAACAAAGCTTCAGCCTTGGCTTTCAATTCATTGTAGCGAGCTTCATATGCCACAAAACCTTTTTGAGCTTCTGGACTCTTCATTGCCTTCTTTGCGATAGGAAGGTAGTTAGTAGCTTCCGCCAAGCTATCTTCTAATCCAGCTTTGTTGTCTTCATCATTAGGATTAGCTTTATAGTCAGCGATGAAAGCCTCTAGATCATTCAGTTTATCTCTAAATCGGAATGCCACGACTCTCTCTTGACCATCTGGAATTTCTTCATCTTCCGCCGGTGTTTCTTCTGCATGCACTGTTGGAATTTGATATAGATCTGGAGCTACATGATACGTTGCTACTCCAAGAGCGTTTAAAGCAAGTATTGAAATCCCTAACTTTAATAATTTTTTTCTACTCATTCTTTTTCCCTTAATTCATTTAATATATAGTAAGGAGGAGAGTAAATATTTCTACCCTCCTCTTACTATGCAATCCTATTGTTCAGCTGTGTTTTTCCAAACTAGAAGTCCTGTAAGTCCAAGAATGAGAACTGCAATGACTTCAAAGAGTGTAGAAACTTCAGAACCTGTATTTGGCAAGTTTTTGCCTGGATCTTTTGGTGGAACTTCCCCCTCAGAAGGTGGAATATTTGGAGCCGGTGGTGTTACCGGTGTTGGTGGGAACACCACAACTGTGTTGGTAGATTGTGGGGTGTGATTGAAGCTTACTGTAGCTGTATTTGGTACACCGTCCTGATACTTAGCGAAGTCTGTTCCTTCTTTGAAGTTTGTGTAAAGAACGAGAGTTACTTTACTTCCCTTCAAGGCTTCAAGAACATCCTTGTCGCTGATTTCAAGAGTCACAAGATTTTCAGTTTCATCGTAAGTAACAGTAGCAATTGCTTCCAATTCTTTACCTACTAATTCACCACGATCATTTGAAGACTTACTCAATTTATCAATAGCTGCTTGAAGCTTAGTTTGAGCTTCTTTTAGTTTCTTGATTTCATTTTCAAGCTTCTCTTGTTGTTGTTTCTTATCAGCTGGTGCTAATTCTGCTTCTTTCTCTGCTGGTGCTTGAAGTTTAGCTAAGTTTTCTTCAGCTGCTTTCAACTCTGCTTCCAAGCTTGCAAGATCTTGACTTGATTCGCTAGTTGCAGGTTTATTCTCTTCTGTTGCAGAAGAATCAGATGTAGCTGGTGTTGTCCCTTCAGCAGCTGTTGCTGGAGTAGCTGGTTGTGCTGCCTTAGCTGCTTCCAACTTCGCTTTCAATTCAGCAACTTTCGCTTCCGCCGCTTTCAAATCTTCCTTCTTGTTAGGCTCTGTTGAAGTCTCATCAGTTGACTTACCTGTCAAAGCTTTGAGTTCTTTCTCAGACTGTTCAAGTTGGGCTTGAAGAGTTGCTTTGAGCGCGTCAAATTGAGCGTTTTCAACTTTGAGGGCGATGCGGTCAAGGTTCACTTTGAGGACTTGATTGATTTTATCACTGATTGTGAAGTTCGTCAATTCCGTCTTCTTGATGCGACCGTACTCATCTTTCAAGGCATTTCCATTTTCATCCTTAGGATCTGCAGGAACGAGCGTTGAAATGTCGAAGCGGAATGTTTCATCTGCTTCTTTCAATCTGTAACCACCAGTTGGATTTGATCCATCTTCTGGTCCAACAGTCTTAGAAGGTTCATTTGGTTTTGGTTCAGTTGGTTTTTCTGGGTCACGTGGTTTCACCGTTACCGGTTTTGATTCCTTGCTACCAGATTGACCATTGGCATCCTTGAAGTTAACACTTGCTTTGTTTGGTACCAATTGATCCTTATAAGGAGTCAAATCGCTATTCGCTTTGAGTTTAGCTGGGATGTACAATTGAATCTCTTTGAAGCCTTTTAGTCGAGCGAAATCTTTCACTTTTACAGTGACAGTGTTTCCTTCAACACTTGTTTCAAGAGCTCCATTTGCATCACGACCGTCCACATAGGCTACTGGCGTATCAGCGATTGCCAAAACAGATTCAAGTGTATCCGTTACGATAAACTCTTTGTACTTATCAATATCTTTTGGTAAAGCTGTATTGACATTGTACATGTAAGGTGCATCGTATTCGACATCCAAGTGGTCCAAGGTACGGTTGATTTTCTTCGTAATTTCTGGTTCTGGTTCTTTTGGAACGATAACCGGAACTTTATTCGAATCTTTGTGTAGCCCTGGTCTATTTGGAATGTTTGCATCATAAGAAGCCGTATTTGGAACAGTGAATCCACGATCTGTTAGATATGGAGTCAAATCAGCTCCCGCTTTAATCTTAGCAGTGAAGCTCAATTCAACAGCTTGACCGCCATTGGCTTTCACTTGTTCCTCTGTAAGGGTCAAGGTAATGGTTTGACCTTCTACCTTGATTTGACTTGCATCAAGAGCTTGACCATTCAAGATTGCACTTGCTGAACCTGCATAATCAAGAACAGACTCAAGTGTATCACTTACACTGAAGGATGATACATCTGTTGGGACACTTGTTTTCACGTTGTATGTGAAAATTTGGTCACGATCAGCAAGTGTTTCTTCAGCTTTAGTATTGACATCTTTCTTGATCTCTGGTTCGTCTGGTGTTGGTGGCGTTACTGGAACTTCGTTAGAGTCCTTGTGCACACCTGGTTTGTGTGGGAAGCTTGCGTCATAAGAAGCCTTATTCGGAATCTGTGTACGACCGTCTTCCTTCACATATGCAGACAAGTTCGCGCCGGCTTTGATCTTGGCGTCGAATGTTAATTCAACTGCTTGACCGCCATTGGCTTTCACTTGTTCTTCTGTAAGCGTCAAGGTAATCGTTTGACCTTCTACCTTGATTTGGCTAGCATCAAGAGCTTGACCATTCAATTTAGCACTTGAAGTTCCTGCGAATTCAAGAACGTCCACTAGGGTATCTGTGACTGAGAAGGCTGTCGCATCTTGAGCTACACTTGTTTTCACGTTGTAAGTGAAGACTTGGTCGCGTTTGTCAAGAGTTTCAGATTCTTTGCCGTTCACATCTTTCTTGATTTCTGGCTCTTCTGGAGTTGGTGGCGTTACTGGGACTTCGTTAGAGTCCTTGTGATATTTCGGATTGTGATCAATATCATAAGAAGCCTTATTCGGAATCTCTGTCTTACCATCTTTATTCACATAAGCTGATAAGTTGGCATTATCTCTAATCTTAGCCTTGAAATTCACTTCAATGGACTTGCCGGCATCTGCTTTTACAGAAGCTTCTGTAAAGGCAACTTTGATGACTTGACCAGAAAGTGTCACTGTCGCCTTCGATCCTGCATCCTCACCATCAAGTTTAACAGTGGCTGAAGCATTCTCACCAACAAATTCTAGAACTTCTTTCAACTCGTCTGTCATCTCAAACACAGTTGCGCTGGCAGGCATTGTTGTTTTCAAAGTATAAGTAAACTCTTCATTACGTTTTGCAAGATCATAACGTTCTGCTCCGTTTACTTCCTTCTTAAGCTCTGGAGTAGTGGTTGGTGGTGGTGTAACGGTAACTGGTTTTGATTCTTTCTTAGAATCAGGATTATCATTAATGATGTAGCTAGCAGTATTTGGTACTACCGGCTTGTCTTTTGATTCATTTGGATAAGCTGCTAAGAGTGCATCAAAGGTAATGCCTTCCTTCACCTTAGCCTTAAATGAAACTTGTACAGCTTTACCAGCATATTGTTTCACTTGCTCTTTACCAAATGTGACCGTCAAACGTTGACCTTCTGTTGTTACAGTGAGGTCTTGAACAGCTTGGCCATCAACAGTGACCGTTGCTTCTCCTTCAAATGCCAATTCTTTGACGATATCATCTGAAATGGTGAAGCTATCTGCCACATGTGGAACCGTTGAGTCAATCGTATAAGTAAAGATTTCTGATAACTTACCAAGATCTGCGTGTTCCTGACCATTCACCTTCTTCGTGATTGGTGGTGGTGTAACAGTGACTGGCTTGGTTTCTTTCTCACCTTGTTGGTCATTCTTGTTGGTGTAAGTAATCTTAGCTTTGTTCTCAATAGATGGAACAGTTGAGCCTTTCTTCACTTTGGCATGAATCACGAGCTCTACTTCTTGGTTACCGTAGTCACCCGCATTCGCAAAATCTTTCATCGTTGCAGTCACGGTTTGACCTTGAACTGTTACATCGAAGAATTTCGCTGCAGCTCCCTTGATTTCAGCTTGACCTGGAGTCAAGTTCTCATCCAAGGTATCCGTTACAACGAAGGACTTGTACGTTGTAATATCATTTGGCAATTTCGCTTTGATATTATAAGCAAAGTCGGTTTCTGCCCCGATTGTTGCCTCTGTCAGTGTTTCGTTGATTTTCTTATCAACACCTGGTTCTGATGGAGGGGTTACGGTGACAGGTTTCGTTTCTTTTTCTCCGCTATGATCGTTCTTATCTGTGAAGCTAAACTTCGCAGTATTTGGAATGTTGATACGAGTCACTCCATCATTGATCTTAGCCGGAATAATCAATTCCACTTCTTGACCAGCAAGGTCTGTAGCGTTCGCAAAGTCCTTCATCGTTGCAGTCACGGTTTGACCCTCAACTGTTACATCGAAGAAGGCTGCAGCCGCTCCTTTGATAACTGGTTTGCTTGAAGTTTCATTGATAACTGACAAATCTCCTTCAAGTGTATCTGTAATCACAAATTTCTTGTAATCTGTAATATCTGTTGGAAGTTTTGTCTTAATGTTGTAGTTATACGCTTGACCTGTCGCGATATCTAAGTGATCAAGAGTTTCATTGATCTTCTTCGTTACAGGAGGTGGCGTTACGGTGACAGGTTTCGATTCAACTTCTTTCTCTACATTATTCTCATTTGTAAAGGAAATAGAAGCCTTGTTTTCAATGGTTGTACCTGTCACACCATTTTTAACTTTTGCAGGAATGACTAGTTCAACAGTTGAGTATTTTGCAAGTTCACCAAACTGACCATCCTTCACCGTTGCCGTAATCTCTTGGCCATTGGTGTGGATATCAAAGAGGGCCGCTGCAGAACCTTTAATACTTACGTCTCCTGCAAGTTCCAAATTAGCATCCAGTGTATCACGAATCACAAATTTCTTGTAATTAGCAACATCACTTGGTACTGCTGTTGTAATGTTGTAGTTGTATGGTTGCCCATCAAACGTTTGGAAGCTATCCAAGTTTTCATTGATTTTCTTATCAATCGTTGGTTCTTTTGGTTTTGGTGGGGTAACCGTTACTTCGTTAGAGGTTTGTTTCACATCGTTCAAGATCACATCCGCTGTATTTGGTACTTTTACTTGACCATCTTTCTTGTATTTAGAAAGATCAGCACCTTTACGGATTTTCGCCTTAAAGGTTAATTCTACATATTGAATGTCTTTCACCTTACGGCGATTCACTTTACGAGTGATTTTTTCAAGATTAGTTTTGTCTAGTGTCAACGAAACGGTTTGACCTGAAACAGTTGTCGCACCTTTCAAATCAGCGTTATCTTTTCCACCGAGTTTTACATTCAAACTATCTGCTTGAACTTCTAACTCTGGAACAACTGTATCTGTCAGCGTAAAGTTGTCCGCAATACCTGGCCATGGAGCAGTTACCTTGTACTCAAAGAGTTCCTCTTCTGCCTTCAAATCTTCATGTTCTTTGTCATTAACCTTCTTCGTAATTTCTGTTACAACTGGAGGTTTCACATAAACTGGATTTGAACGGCGAATGGTACTTGGTTTGGTATCTGTCTTGGCATGCGCATCTTGGTTTGGTTGATTGTCATCACCATTCCACATGATGTTCCCTTGGTTTAGGAGACCAAATCCATTACTTTCCTGAAGGAGAGCCATGAATTCTTTACTTGATTGATTATTGCGGTATTGTTCTTTCAAACGAACCTTAATGGTCATTTGAGCTTTCTTCAATACCAAGTAATTATAGTTGGACCCTTTAGCAGGAACATCCGCAACCACGACACTTTGAGGGTTGCCTTCTGAATCATCTTGACTAACTACACGAGTAGTCCATTTTTCTCCATTTGGTCCAGTAGCTGAACTTTCAACCACTTCCAAACGGTAGTCAAGTGGGTCTGTCAACATGACGTTCTTTTCAAATTCGTAGGCTACGTTATTGAAGTTGTAATCAAGAGTATAGGTGAACTCCTCTGCCTTGTCTGACAATTGTGCAGAATAGGCTTTTTTCTTTGTCAAACCAAGCGGGTCATCAATTTCTCCCAAGTCATTACTCTTATCTGCGTCGGTAATTCTCTTCGTGACACTTGGGTAACAGTACTCGAGTTTTTGAACTTCAACTTTTTCATTACGACCACCGATTTTTTGAGTTGAAAATTCACCTGTCTTGAAGACACCCGTCAATTCAGGAACTGTAACTTCTTCGTTTACAGGTTTATAATCAGCTGGCGGATCAACTTCATCCTCTTCATTCGTTTCAGGAGCACGAGCTTCCTTACTCAAATCATAGTCGAAATTGTTATTACCTGGATTGAAGACACTATCGGGTACATAGATTGTGACATTGTCACCTTCTTGATTGATTCGACCACGAATTTGTTTTGATGGATCTGTGACTTTTTCAACAACTGTTTTACCATTGATTCGAACAGCATCAACCTTATATCCAGGTGTAACAGTGAACTCACCCTTGATGTCTTCCTTAATCAACGCAGCTCCAACAGATTCTAGAACTCGACTTGAGAACTTATTGATATCACTTTGTTCATTAACATAGAAAGAAACGTTCTTACCATTAATATTTTTTGCTGGAGAAGCCATCCCCTCTAATGCTTCATGGAAGATATCTTGAACTGAACGGTTGTCACCGATATCAAAGTATTTTGAATAACCTTCTTTATATGTGTCATAATACTGAGCTTTAGAGTTTGCAAAGATTGATACGTCTTCCCAGAAACCTACTACTACAGTTCCTTCGGAACCAACAACATTTTGAAGTCTTGTAGATGCTTCCTTAACCTCTTTCACTCGCCCTAAAACGTTTTGAGATGCTTCAGTTAGCTCATCAAAATTCCAAGCACGTGTAAGAATATTGTTGCGATAGTCGCTGTACTCTAGACGAACCTTACCATCCGGGTCACGTTTCCCGTTGGCAACTCCATCCGTAATCAAAAGGAAGATGGTCTTACGACCGTTAGCCATATTCCCTTTTCTTTGATTATATTGAGCAATGACATCGTCAATAGCTGGTACTGTAGGGGTTCCTCCTGCCACCTTAATATTATCAATGAATTGATGGATATCATTTTGATCTGAAGACAAGTTGCTAGACTTGTATTTGTAATCATAATCAGGTCCCCAACTACCATAAGTATCTTTACGACCTGTAAAATCATTATTGTAGTAATAGTTGTATCCATCTGCACCTTGGAAGGTTGCCATCATAACTCGGTCTGATGTATCCGGGTTATCAGTCTTAACCAAACGAGGATTATTCTCATCATAATTTTCTTCACTGACAAATGTTGTCAATGTTTTTAAGGCATTTTGGACATTAGGAATGGTGTTCTTGAACGATCCACTCGCATCCTGAAGGATAACTAAGTCGACCGGTTTACGTGGAACTGTCCACTTTGTTTTGTCCGATTTCTTTATCTTACGATAACATCCATTCTGGATAATTTCCGTATTATCTCCTACTCGTATTACCTCAGTTTCATCAGCCGCACCACGACCGAAACGTAAACTAGCTAATCCTAATGGCACAGAGAGAAACAGAATCGTAAACAGAATGGAGACCTTTTTAATGAAATCTCTCATAATTTTCTCTGAAATCCTATTGCGATTTCTTCTTCCTCCTTTTTTCCGAAATGAATGTATGTTAGTTTAGCAGTTCTTGTAACTCTTTCGAGAAATTTTCAGCAGTGGTATGATTTACTAATACATTCTTTACCTGTTGCTGTTTTGTCACAAGATACATACTTGGTATGGTTTGAACCTATAAAAGATCGGTTGCGGACTGATCTTCGTCATAATAATACGGGAAAGTATATCCTTTTTCTTTGATATACTGATCAGCAGTTTCCTTTGTCTCTTTTCCTGGTTCGTTCATATTCAAAAGAACAAAATGAATTTGATCTCCATACCTTTCATACATCTGCTGAACAATGGGTAGTTGTTTCTGGCAATGCGGACACCAACTAGCCCATTCGACAACTAATATAGGTTTATCATACAGTTCCGAGATAGCAATCAATTTTCCATCTTGAGAGGTCATTTTAAATTCTGGAAGTTGTTGACCTTTTATACTCAAAGCTGAATTGTTCTCATCACTTGAAGTCGATTGCGAAACTGAAGACGTTCCTATATCTCCATTCTTAGTGGGTCTAGTGAAATAAATTAAACCCACCGCTAAAGCTATGATGACTCCTACTGCTAAAAATGGAAGCCACCACTTGTCTTTTTTCATAATATCTCCTTTCTATTAAGATGTGGAAGCGAGTTAGGTACTTTCAAATTTTGGACATAAGCCCACTCTAACCCAAATATCATTTTATCATTTTGAAATCTTTATTTCAATAAAATTTATCGTAATTTTTCCTATTAATTGCTAAGAAAATTAAGAAAAAATAAAATTTATAATAAGTTAACTTAAATGTGGTGGTTTCAGCACTAATATTTCTAGATTTTTACCAACTTCAGATTAAAATCATCATTATTCTGTCTATAATAAATTAGCCATAGAACTTTTTATACAGGACAACTTAAAGAGCAGTTCGCATCTGAACTGCTCTTTTTTGCTATTCTGTCTCTTGGTTCTTTTCTTCAACCTTAACTGGAGCTGGTTCATAGGCTCGGATAATTTGAGCAACAACTGGATGGCGAACCACATCCTTAGCTGAAAAATGAACAAAGTCGATTTGGTGAATGTTCTTGAGCTTTTCTTGAGCATCAATCAAACCTGACTTGACGTTACGTGGTAGGTCAATCTGACTGATATCTCCATTGACAATCATCTTAGAATTAAATCCTAAACGAGTCAGGAACATCTTCATCTGCATGATGGTCGTATTTTGTGCTTCATCGAGAATGACAAAGGCATCATCCAAGGTCCTCCCACGCATGTAGGCAAGGGGCGCTATTTCAATAATTTCACGCTCCATGAGACGGGTCGTTTGGTCTTTCCCGAGAATCTGATACAAGGCATCATAAACTGGTCGAAGATAAGGATCGACCTTCTCCTTAAGATCACCCGGAAGAAATCCTAGACTCTCGCCTGCTTCCACTGCCGGACGAGTAAGGATAATCCGCTTGACTTGCCCACGTTTAAGGGCAGTTACTGCCAAAGTCACTGCAAGAAATGTCTTCCCTGTCCCTGCTGGTCCGATTCCAAAGGTCACATCATGCTGTTTGACACTGTCCACATAAAGTTTTTGACCCAAGGTTTTGACACGGATCGGCTTCCCTGTATTGTCTTTAATAATTTCTTCTTCGTAAAGGGCGACAAACTTGTCAATTTCATCGTTTTTGACCATGCTAATCGCAGTCACCACATCTGGTGTGCCAACGGTCATTCCCCGATTCACCAAAACCATCAATGCCTGAATAACCTGACGGGCTTCCTCACAGGCAGTCTCTTCGCCCAAAACCTGGACAATCTCCGTACGGGCATGAATCACCACATCGAGCTCTTCTTCCATCAAACGAAGATGGCGCTCGTTGGATCCAAAAAGATGAAACAAGTCATCTGGATGACTCAGTTGAATGTCTATTGAATGTTCCTTCAAATAAAGAACCTCTCTAATCCGTTTATTTCTTTTTATTATAGCAAAGAGAACAATAAAATACTAGCCTCATCTCATTGTCTCTAGTGTTCTAAGTATTCTTGCCAGATAGCGTCAAAGTCACCTAGGTTAAAAGAGAAACTGGCATGCTCCTCCAAAAAGCGACTCACCTCATCAAAATCATCCGTGTGTTTTGGAAAAGCTGACTCCTCAAAAGCAAGATCTGCCAAGATAGCTTTAGGACTGTTACTTTTCGGATTGCGCTCAGTCATGAGCCAAGTGTAAAATGATTTTCTCAATTCTTTCTCCTATCAAGAGTTTTTTGATGACACTTTTCTGATTCTTGAAAATTACTGGACTTAGCCTCTGAAACGCAGTGGTTTATAAAATCCGTTTTCGCATCTGTATAGGCGTCTCGGTTGTGTTCAAATTTTTTCCACAAACTTAGTTTTAATTCCTGATACGCTTGGGCGATATCTGGATGCTGGCAGAGATAATCTCTAAAATAAATCTCGTCATGATCTCCCGTCATTCGCAAATGTAAATGAAAAACTTTCTCAGCAAATCCCTGCTCTGTATAGCCTTTATTTAGCGAAATCCTGTTAGGACTCTCCGACATCACTAGCCAACCATTCTTCACCAATAAATCCCTAACTCTTGCTAAATCCTCTATTCTACCTACTTCTAACAGAATATCAACGATATTTTTGGCCCAAATATTAGGGATAGCAGTGCTACCGATATGTTCTATTCTTTGAATAACATTTGCACCCAATATTTTTATTAGATTTGCTTTTTCCGATTCATACCAGTCTTTCCACTCTGACTTGTGCTCTACTAGAAAAATAGGAAAAAGTTGCCAGAGTTCCTCTAAACTCATTTCTTCAAGTTTCTTTATCATGTCTATAAGACCTAAATCAACTCTGTACCAAACTGGTCTTGCTTGATTTTGCCAGCCTTCATCAAACCACCGAGTGCTTTCTTGAACTGACCTTTAGAAATGCCAAAGGTTGCTTTGATGTCCTCAGGGGATGACTTATCATTCAAGGTCATGAAACCGCCATTGCTTTCCAAGTAGGTCAAAATCATCTGGGCATCATTTTCTAACATCTCAAAGGAACGTGGTTTGAGGGATAGATTCAAGGTACGATCGACTTCACGGAAACCGATAACACGCGCATCTAACACTTGCCCTAAACGTGGCTCTGCGTAGCGCTCACTTGGGTGAATGAAACCAAGCATGTTATTCTCTGGCAGATAGACAAAGGTTCCTGATAGCTTGAGACGATAAACAATAGCTGGCCAGTTTTGGTTCTGCATGTTGTTGTAGGCAGGACGAGCCAGACGTTGGAAGTCTTCCTGATAAGCCAAGAGTCCCCATATTCGGTCTTTCTTGTCCACTTCAAGGCGGATGTAGAGTTTGTCACCCTTCTTAGGCCAGAGTTCCTTGAGCTCAGGGAGGATATCGAGTGACACAACGATTTCCTTATCAGGTAGACCGGTATCAACAAAAACACCCAAGTCCTTACGAACTTCCGTTACGGTTCCCCAGCCAAATTGGTCCTGAGTGGCAGTCACTTCTAGAGTGGTCAAGCGGAGTTTTTGCTTCATATCCGTGTAGGCAAAACCTTTGACCGAATCCCCTACCGTATGCTGACCTTCTTCCTTAGCAAGAGCATAGGTCTGACCATCCTTCTGCACAAAGTAAAAACGGTCATTTTCATCGATGATGAGTCCAACGATAAAACTAGCAAGATTTGTATTCATATTTCCTTCTTTCGAATAAAACTCAGCCAGCAATGCCA
>ERZ773008.2134-NODE-2134-length-13238-cov-8.894258_pt1 | contig 13238 bp, 11 predicted proteins | sample MGYA00580664_ERZ773008 | MGnify/ENA primary metagenome ERZ773008 (study PRJEB29015, sample SAMEA2738016) | human oral metagenome | biome: human oral; feature: human-associated habitat; material: dental | place: China | collected 2048 ... | reverse complement strand
CCCTTAGATGCTCGTAGTGTACGCAATCTCATCAACCGAGGAGGTACTTTTCTTAAATCAGCACGTTCTAAGGATTTCCGCACCCCTGAAGGCCGCAAGAAAGCTTATGAAAATCTTGTTGCAGCCGGAGCTGATGCCTTAGTAGTTATTGGTGGAGATGGATCTTTCACTGGTGCTCTTCTCTTCAATCAAGAATTTGGTTTTCCTGTCATGGGAATCCCTGGTACTATTGACAACGATATTTATGGGACTACCTATACCTTAGGTTATGATACAGCCCTGAATACCGTAGTAGAAGCCATCGACAAGATCCGTGATACTGCCAGCTCCCACAACCGTATGTTCTTTATCGAGGTAATGGGACGTGATGCCGGTTTCCTTGCTCTGAACTCTGGTATAGGAGGAGGTGCAGAGAAAATCCTTATTCCAGAACAACATAGTACCTTGGAAGAACTTGTAAGCGAGATAGAGGTCAACCACAATAAAGGGAAAATGTCCAATATCATTGTAGTTGCCGAAGGAGATACCACCGGAAAGAATGTCTTCGAACTCAAAAAATACGTAGAAAAGCAAAACCCCGATTACGATATTCGTGTCACTGTACTGGGACATATCCAGCGAGGTGGTGCCCCTACCTGCTTTGACCGTGTATTGGCAAGCCGTATGGGGGTAAAAGCTGTGGAATCCCTCCTCGAAGGTAAGTCCAACTATATGGTAGGTATCAATAATGACAAGATTGATCTCACCCCTTTAGAAAAAGCCATCAAAGGAGGAGAAAGCAAGCTCGACCCAGATCTTATCCGTATTGCAGAAATTATGAGTATATAATTTTTTTAGTAAATTTAACAATACTCATTCCTCTTTATTAAAACATTTTTTGTAACTTTGCCAAAAATATTTTTTACATGAAAATAGCAGTTATTGGAACCGGTTATGTCGGTTTAGTATCAGGTACTTGTTTTGCTGAAATGAGCAACAAGGTTACTTGTGTAGATGTCAATAAAGAAAAAATAGAAAATCTAAAAAAGGGAATTATCCCCATCTATGAACCAGGGTTAGAAACCATGGTACTCAATAATGTAGCAAATAAGAATTTATTTTTTACAACAGAAATAGGGGAAGCCATCAAAGATGCTGAGATAGCCTTTATTGCTGTAGGTACCCCTATGGGAGATGATGGTTCTGCTGACTTACAATATGTACTTTCTGTAGCACAATCCATTGGAGAGACCATGCAGGGAAAGCTCATCATTGTAGACAAATCGACTGTACCTGTAGGTACTGCTGATAAAGTACGTACTACTGTAGAGAAAGCCTTGGATAAGCGAGGTGTCTCTCATGAGTTTTATGTAGTATCCAACCCAGAGTTTCTCAAAGAAGGTAAAGCTATTCAAGATTTTATGAAGCCCGATCGCGTAGTAGTAGGGGCGGATAATGACTACGCTTTAAACCAAATGAAGGCACTCTATGCGCCTTTCTTTATGCAACATGATGGCTTTATCGCAATGGACATTCGTTCGGCTGAAATGACCAAATATGCTGCCAATTCTATGTTAGCCACTAAAATCTCATTTATGAATGAGATTGCCAATATCTGTGAGCGTGTAGGTGCTGATGTGAATAAAGTACGTATAGGGATAGGGTCAGATAGTCGTATTGGCTACAGTTTTATCTATCCTGGTTGTGGATATGGAGGTTCATGTTTTCCAAAGGATGTTTTAGCATTAAAGAAATTGGCTGAAGAAGTCAATTACAAAGCTGAACTTATAGAATCTGTGGACAATGTCAATAACCGTCAGAAATATGTCATTGCACAGAAAGTGATAAAAAAATATGGAGAAGACCTTACAGGAAAAACCTTTGCTGTATGGGGGCTCTCTTTCAAACCAGAAACGGATGATATGCGAGAAGCTCCTGCTATCTATATCATCAAGGAATTAGTAAAACGAGGCGCTAAGATACAAGCCTATGATCCTAAAGCTGTACATGAAGCCAAAGTATGTTACCTAAAAGGTGTTGAGGTAACTTATGTAGAAAGTAAATATGATGCTCTCAAAGGATCCGATGCCCTCCTACTGCTTACTGAATGGAAAGAGTTCCGTGTACCTGATTTTGAAGAGATTGGCAAGTTACTAAAAGAAAAAGTAATCTTTGACGGACGCAATCAGTATAATGCTTTTGACTTGCCCAACAAAGGATTTGAATATATACAAATAGGAGTTTAAATCAGGTAATAGATAACATGAAAATATTAGTAACTGGAGGAGCCGGCTTTGTAGGCTCAAACCTTTGTGAAGCCTTAGCTCAAAACCCTAACAATGAGGTTTATTCATTAGACAACTATTTTACAGGAAGTCGAGAAAACCATGTAGAAGGTGTCAATTATATAGAAGGGAGTACTGAACATATCTTTGAACTGATTGACTTTACCCCAGACCTTGTCTATCACCTGGGGGAATATTCACGGGTAGAACAGAGCTTTGACGATATAGACAAGGTCCTTTTGTTCAACAAAATAGGCACTCTAAAAGTATTAGAGTTTTGCCGAAAACACCATTGTAAATTGGTATATGCTGGTAGTAGCACTAAGTTTGGCGATGGGGGGATTGGCAAAGACCAGAGTCCGTATGCGTGGAGTAAATCGTCCAATACAGAGTTAGTGAAGAACTATGGTAACTGGTATGGATTGGAGTATGCTATTGTTTATTTTTACAATGTTTATGGTAAGCGTGAGATTCGTACTGGTAAGTATGCAACGCTTATTGCACTCTTTACTGAAAAAATGAAGAAAGGAGAACCCCTTACTGTAGTAAGCCCTGGTACGCAACAACGTAACTTTACTCATATTGAGGATATAGTATCTGGATTACTTATTGTAGGAGAAAAAGGTAATGGTGATGGTTTCGGTATAGGAAGTCCCGAAACTTATACTGTTTTAGAGATAGCCAAGTTATTTGGAGGTGAGATACAAATGCTTCCCGAACGCAAAGGCAACCGTATGACCGCAGAAGTAGTTACCCAAAAAACAGAAGCATTGGGTTGGAAAGCTAAAAGACATATTAAAGAGTTTATTGAAGGGTTGAGAAATAATATTTGGTAATGAAAGAATACGATTATCTAATTGTAGGAGCTGGGCTTTTTGGAGCTGTGTTTGCTTGTGAAATGACTAAAAAAGGAAGAAGATGTTTAGTTATTGATAAAAGAGACCATTTAGGGGGAAATGTATATTGTAAAGAGATAAGGGGAATACAAGTTCACCAATATGGACCACATATTTTCCATACTAATGATAAAGATATTTGGAATTATGTAAATCAGTTTGCTGAATTTAATCATTTTATATATAGTCCTGTAGCTAATTATAAGGGTAAATTGTATAGTTTGCCTTTTAATATGAATACATTCTACCAATTATGGGGAGTTACCACACCTGAAAAAGCTCAACAAATTATAGAAAAACAGATTAAAGAAAGTGGTATTTCTTCTCCTAAAAACTTAGAAGAACAAGCTCTTTCATTAGTTGGGCGAGATGTTTATGAAAAACTTATCAAAGGATATACAGAGAAGCAGTGGGGACGAACAGCAACAGAATTACCTTCTTTTATTATCAAAAGATTACCATTGCGTTATATTTTTGACAATAACTATTTTAATGATAGATATCAAGGTATTCCTATAGGAGGATACAATGTTATTATAGAGAATATGCTCAAAGGTATTGAAACACAAATAGGAGTAGATTACCTTAAAAATAAGAGCCATTATGATAATATAGCCAACACTGTAGTATATACTGGTAAAATTGATGAATACTTTGGTTATTGCTTTGGCGAACTGGAATATCGTTCTTTGAGATTTGAAACAGAAATTTTAGAGATGGAAAACTTTCAGGGATGCGCAGGGATGAACTATACTGATGCTGAAACGCCCTACACTAGGATTGTGGAACATAAACACTTTGAATTTGGCAAACAAAAACATACAGTTATTACCAAGGAATACTCTCAGAACTGGGATAGAGAAAAAGAAGCCTATTACCCTATAAATAATACAGCTAATCAAGAATTATATAACAAGTATAAAGAGAAAGCTTCTACTTTGACTAATGTTATTTTTGGAGGACGATTGGCAGAATATAGATATTATGATATGCATCAGGTAATAGCTTCAGCCTTACAAAGAGTTAAAACAATAATATAGTAACTATGCTAATAAATTATATTATACTTACTCACAAAAGTCCTATACAATTAGAAAGACTTATTTCTAAACTTGATGATAAGGATGTTACTTTTTTTATTCATATAGATGCAAAGACAAACATTGAACCTTTCAAATATTTAGAGAAAGATAATGTGATTTTTTTAGAAAATCGTGTTGATGTGATTTGGGGAGATTTTTCTATTGTACAAGCTACATTGAATGCAATGAGAAGTGTAATAGAACATAGAGAGCAAGGCTATACCATTTTACTTAGTGGGCAAGATTACCCTATAAAAAGTAAACAAGAAATCAAAAACTATTTACAAGAGAATCAAAATTTTGACTTTATTGAGTTTAGAAAAGTTGAGACTGTGTGGGAAACCTATAGAGAAAGAACTATTGCAAGAAAGTTAAACCTTTCCTCAAAGAAAGGAATGTATGTAACTATTTTTTCTATACCTGATATTCGTAACTTTAGAGAGTTTTATGTATCTTGTAAGAATGTTCTAAAGTTTTTTATTCACTCATCATTTAAAAATTACACTAAAATAATTCCTCTATTATTTAAGAAAAGGAGGTCTCTTGTTCACTCTCAATATGCAGGTAGTGCATGGTGGGCATTTCGGCATAGTACAGTAATCAAAATTCTTGAACTTATAACAACAAAAAAAGAAGTTATAGATTATTATAAAGAATGTCTATTACCTGATGAGATTTTTTTTCAGACTCTCATTAACTCTATACCTAATTATAAAATTCAAGTAAAAGATCCTATTACTTATGTAAATTGGGAAAGAAAAAATTGCCCTCTTCCTGTTACCTTTAATGGAGATGATTTACAAGAGATATTAAAACAACCTAAAAATAAACTTTTTGCAAGAAAATTTGATATTGACTTAAATAGCTCATCTATCTTAGATAAAATTGATAAATTGATTCATCATATTTAAAACAATAATATTTATAATTAATTTTTTAATTAGGTGTTTACTAAAAAGCTAAAACAACATAAGAAAATCATTGAGAACTTTTCCTATTTATCCATTCTACAAATACTTTCTTTAATCACTCCTTTAATTACCTATCCTTATTTAGTAAAAACTTTAGGCGAGGTAATGTATGGAACTGTAGTATTTGCACAAGCTGTGGTTACTTACTTTAATATTTTGGTTATTTTTGGCTTTAATTTTACAGCAGCAAGAGATGTTAGTTTGCATAGAGATAACCCTAAGAAATTAAGTGAGATTATTAGTGCTATAACTATTATCAAGACATTATTTTTAATATTTTCATTATTATTAATGTCTATTTATATGTTTTATACATCCAAAATGGATTATATTTTGTATTATTTATCTTTTTGGATATGTCTCAATGAGATTCTATTTCCTGCCTGGTTTTTTCAGGGAATAGAAGAAATGAAATATATAACTTTTATCAATTTCGGAATACGTATTTTGTTTATAGGAATGATTTTTATATTTATAGAATCTCCTGATGATTATTTATTTTTCCCTTTACTTAATGGAGTTGGAGCTATTTTGGCTGGAATTGTTAGCTTCTCTTTATTATATAAAAAATATAAATTACAACTAATAAAAGTACCTATAAGAACATTAATTGAATATGTAAAAGCATCTTATCACTTATTTATATCCAATGTATCTATTCAGATTTATATAAATGCAAATAAGGTTATTATTGGTCATTTTTTAGGTATGAGAGAGGTCACCTATTATGACTTAGCTGAGAAAATTACTAATATGGGCAAAGTTCCTCAAAGCATGATCAATCAAGTCCTATATCCTAAAGTATCTTTAGAGAAAAATAGTGGTTTTTTAAAGAAAATTCTTAAGGGAACAATTGTTATGAATATGTTTTTATATTTAATTATTTTTTTGTTCTCTAATCAAATAGTAGCCTACTTTGGAGGAAATGAATTTATTTTAAGAATTTTATTCTTAACTGTACCCATTGTAGGGATAAGTAATGTATTAATGATATTAACCTTATTGCCTTTCGGATATAATAAAATTTTCACAAGAATTGTCTTTTTATCAGCTTTTTTTTACTTATTGATAGTTCTGCTACTTTATGGATTCAACTCTATATCATTGTATACACTTACAGCTACCAATGTAGTTGTAGAATCATTAGTTTCTATAATCGCATATATTTATGTTAGAAGAAAAAGAATAATAAGTTTATGAATGATAAATTACTTACTATAACTATTCCTGTATATAATACAGAAGAATACCTCCCAAAATGCTTAGATTCATTAATTATTGATGAATATATGGATATATTAGAGGTCTTAATAGTCATTGATGGAAGTCCTGACAACTCTATATCTATAGCTCAAGAATATGCTCAAAAATATCCTAGTACATTTATTGTAATTAATAAAGAAAATGGAGGACATAGTTCAGCCATAAATAAAGGATTAGAACTCGCTACTGGAAAATATTTTAAACTTTTAGACTCTGATGATTGGTTTGATAAAGATTCCTTTAAGGTATTTATAGAGAAGCTACAAAGTTTGGATATTGATATGGTTATGACAGATTATGTTGTAGAATATGTAAGCCAAAACAAGCAAGAATTAGTAGGATTAAATATATCAGAAAATACGATTTATTCTATTGATCAAGTAGATATAACTAAAATACCAAATTTTCTAGCAATGCATCGAATTGCATATAGAACTTCTTTATTCAAAGAGGTAAACTTCAAATTACCTGAAAAAACATTTTATACAGATGTTCTTTATGCCCACCTACCTTTTTTTAAAACTAATAGCTTTATCTATTATAAACTCCCCCTATATCGTTATTATGTAGGCAGAGAGGGGCAAAGTATGAATCTAACTAATTTATTTCGCAATAAAATGCATCTATATTTAGTTTTTTCAATACTATACAAAAACTATCTTTTATATAAAGATAATATGAGTACCAATAAAAAAGAATACTTTTTAGATTTTATAGAAAAATATAACTTATATATCTTTGGTATCTTACTAAGACAATCTTACAAAATAGCCCAAGAAGATGTTAAAAATAGAAGATTTTTTTTAAAACAGGAAGTCAGAGAAAACAATATATATAATACTTTTAAAAGTAAAATAATGTTAAAGGCTCCATTTTTTCTATTGAAAAGTTTTGTTGCTATAATTAATTTGATAAGAGGCAAATAATTAATATTATGAGTTTTACAGTTAGAAAGAATACTATACCTTTTTTTATAATGACATTATTGTCTCTTATTTTGTATCTTACTTCTCCTAAAGAATATGATTTTACTTGGTGTATATATTGTATTTCTATATTTCTATTTTCTTTTTTATTATTATTATTTATCAAAAAAAAGAAAAACTATTTTGATTTTGAAAATCTTTTTCTTCTATCTTGTCTCTTTATTTATTTTGTTTATCCTTGTTTTGTTTATCCAATAAATCCTAAAATGTTTTTTATGTTTGATTTTGGATTTAATCATAATACAATTACTAAAGGAACTTCATTAGCCTTACTAGGCATGGAATGTTTTATGTTAGGGAGTATTTTTGCCACAAAGAAAAAAGAACTTATCAATCAAAAAGATATTCAAATAATAAAAACAAAAAAACTAATGTTTTTTTTGGTTTTGTTTTTTGTAATTTTCTTTTCAACTTCATATACTTTTTTTACGCAAGATGTTTATACAGGAGGTATTGATGGAATTTCAGTCTATATCTACTTAATATATCAGTCTCTTCTTACTGTTTGTATTGTATTAGAATTTCGAAATTTACATATTGCAAAAAAGAAGGATATTCCTTATAAAATAAATCGGATAATGCTTTTTATGGTTTTTTTTACAATTTTAGCATATCTATATTTAGGAGTTAGGGGAGCTGCTATTTATATCATCTGTGTTCTTGTTGTTTGTTATTCTATTTATTATAAACCCTTAGGTATTAGAAAATTTTTGATCATGTCATTTGTTGGAGCAATTCTAATGACCTTTATTGCTATGACTAGGTCAGGAACAACTCTATCAGAAAATACTGATTTTAGAGGAGATAATATCATACTTGGAGCAACAATGGATTTAATTATAAATGCTCGTACTCTTTATGTATGTGTTGATTATGTGGAAAATCACTCTATCCTCTATGGGAAAACAATGATCGTTACCTTTTTATCTTTTATACCTTTTTCCCAAAGAATATTATTTGAGTTAGGCTTTTTAGATATTTCAGAGGCCTCTTCTGGTATGTTTTTCACAACTCTTGATTTTGGAAAAGAATCTCGTTTTGGTGTAGGGTCTAATATAATTGCTGATGTATTTCTATCTTTTGGAATGATTGGAGTTATAATCTTTATGTACTTTTTAGGATATTTTCAACAACTTTGTCAGCGCTTTTTTATTAGTAGAAATATCAAGTGGATTCTTTCATATGTTGTCCTAATAGGATATGTTTTATATATGTCAAGAGGAGAATATTTTTACCCATTGAAAAGTATTTTTTGGGTTAACCTTATGTTCTTAACAGTGTATAGTTTTCAAAAATTAAACAGAAAAATAAACAATGGACAAAAAAATATTTAAGATATCTCTTATAACCTCTCTTTTTTCAGGAAAAGGGGGAACTGAAAGAGCTGTAATAAATTTAGCAAATAATCTTTGTAATACCAATAAAGTAAAAATAATAAGTGTTTTCACAAATAAGAATGACACTCCTAAGTTCCCTATCTCTGAAGAAGTAGAAATTATACACTTAGGATTAGGGAAATATAATTTTTTATATCGAATTTATAAACTATGGAGAGAACTAAAGAAACATATTAGAATGGATGATTTTATTATTGGTCAAGTTCCTTTTATCAATATATTATTAGCCATTTATAAATTTTTTAAAATTATCCCCTTTGAATGTAAGACTATTGCCTTAGAACATACAAGTTTCTTTGCTGTAAAAAAAACAACTCGATTATTAACATTTATCACTTATAAATATATAGATATAGTTGTTTCATTAACTCAATATAGCGCCCTGCAATTTCATAAAAAAGGAATAGATAGGACAAAAGTGATCCCTAATGTTGTTTCTTTTACATCTTCAAAGACATCAACTTGTTCCAAAAAAGTGATTCTTTCTGTTGGAAGAATGTCAAGTGAAAAGAATTTTGTATATATAATAGAAAGTCTCAGTGATATCCTAAAGAAAAATACTGATTGGCAATTACATATTATAGGTAGTGAAGGAAATGATACTCAGAATATATATAATACTATTCAAAAGTTGAATTTAGAAAACTCTGTTATTATAGAGAATTTTACAAATAATATTTCTGAAAAATATTTATCTTCATCTATATATGTTTTAGCTTCCAAATATGAAGGATTCCCTATGGTTCTGATTGAGGCTAAAGTGTTTGGGCTTCCTATTGTAGCTCACGATTGTTTAACAGGACCTAAAGAGATCATAAAAAAAAATGATGGAATTTTAACTCCTTACATGGATTCTATAGCTTTTAGTAGAGCTGTAGAAGAACTTATAAAAAATGAAGAGAAAAGAGTGTTTTTTGGTAAAAATGCTGTGGAAAATGCTAAAGAATTTAGCCCAAATATTATTTTAAATAAATGGAATAACCTTTTTAAAGAACTAAAAAATGTTACTAATTGATGCCATATATATAAATACTGGAGGAGGAAAAATCCTCTTAGATTATCTCATCGAAGAACTAGAAAAAATAGATGAACAAATTTTTTATTTGTTGGACAAACGTATTGAAAAGGAAAAATATATTGTAAAATCTTCAAATACTATATTGTATCTAAATTCTGGCTTTTTTGATAGAATTAATTTTTATAAAAAAAATAAAAATCTTTTTTCTAAAGTGTTTTGCTTTGGGAATATCCCTCCTCCTATTAGATTAAATATTAAAGTGTTTACATATTTTCATGGTGCTGCTTATATTTTTTTGTTAAAGAATGATTTTTCCTTAAAAAATAGATTTCTTTTCTTCTTAAAAAAGAAAATTCTTTCTTTATGGAAAAACCATACTAATAAATGGATTGTACAGTCTTTATATGTACAACAGAAAATGATAGAAAAGTATGGAGAAAACAAAAATAAAATAGAAATTATTCCTTTCTATAAGTCTATCAGAAAAGACAAGAATATTGATAATCTTGACAAAATCTCTAATTCTTTCTTATATGTAAGTAATGCTTATCCTAATAAAAATCATATACGATTGATTGAAGCTTTCTGTAATTTCTATGATAAGTATAAAATAGGAAAACTAATACTTACTGTAAGTGAGAAATTCGGTGAGATAAAGAAACTTATTGACACTAAAATCCAACAGGAGTATCCAATAAAAAATTTAGGATATGTATCTCAGGATATTCTCATCAAATCGTATATACAAAGTGAGTTTGTTATCTTTCCATCAACTTCAGAAAGTTTTGGATTAGGACTTATTGAAGGGATAGAGTTTGGATGTAAAATCATTAGTGCTGACCTACCATATACTTACGCTGTTTGTGATCCTTCTTATGTTTTCGATCCATTAAATATTAAAAGTATAGAAGATTCTCTCTTTTTTGTTACACATAATGAAATAAAGGAATCAGTACTAAAAACTAAAAATCACATTAAAGAATTGATACATTTGCTAAAAAATTAAAATATGGAACATAATTTAGTGTCTATTATTACCCCAATGTATAATGCTGAAAAATATGTAGGGCTAACCATTGATTCAGTGATAGCTCAAACATATAAGAATTGGGAAATGATTATTGTAAATGATGGCTCAAAAGATAATTGTGCTGAGATTGTAAAAGAATATACTCAAAAGGATAAACGAATTAAACTAATAAACCAGCCTAATGCTGGATCAGCAGCAGCAAGAAATAATGCTCTTAGGAATGCTGTTGGACAGTATATTTGCTTTCTTGATACAGATGATTTATGGGATAATAATTTCTTAGAAAAGCAAATTAGTTTTTTAAAAGAAAAAAATGCTGCTTTAGTATTTTCTTCTTATAGACGAATAGATGAAAAAGGAGATCAAAAATTAGAACCTTTTATAGTTCCAGAGTTTGTAACATATAAAGCTTTGCTTAAAACTTGTTCTATCTCTTGTCTCACAGCTCTATATGACAAAACACAAGTAGGAGAACAATATTTTAAAGAAGAACTTAAGAGTTTGAGAGATGATTTTGTGTTTTGGCTACAGGCACTTAAGAAAATAAAAATAGCTTATGGAAATAGAGATATTTTAGCATCTTATCGCGTTTTCGCAAGCAGTACTACAGGAAATAAAAAGAAAGTAATTAAACCTCAGTTCATGGTTTATTACAAAGTTGAAAAGTTAGGTTTAATAAAAAGTTTATACTATTTAAGCTGTTGGGCTATAAATGGTTTCTTAAAATATAGAAAATAATATGGATTTAATTATAGGTGCTGGTGTATCTGGTATTTCATATGCAACATTTACCAAGAATGATTATTATATGGTAGAGGCTACCAATGAGATTGGTGGATATTGTAAAACTATAAAAAAAGGAGAGTTTGTTTGGGACTATTCTGGTCATTTTTTCCATTTTAGGGATGAAAAATTAAAGGAATTAATATGTAAATATATAGATCCCCAAACACTTAAAAAAGTTAAGAAAAATACAAAAATTCTATATAAAGATAAATATATTGATTTTCCTTTTCAAAAAAACATACATCAACTTGAAAAAGAGGAATTTATAGATTGTTTATATGACTTATTCAAAGCAGATGAATATGGGAATATAGAATCTTTCAAAGATATGGTATATGCCAAATTAGGTAGAAGTATTGCTGAAAAATTTCTCATTCCTTACAATGAAAAACTTTATGCTTGTGATCTAAATAGTTTGGATGCCAATGCTATGGGAAGGTTTTTCCCAAAAGCTAATAAGGAAGAAATTATTTTAAATTTTAAAGAGCAAGCAAGTACTTCCTATAATGAGTACTTTGTATATCCAACTGGAGGAGCTATTGAATATATTAATTCCCTTTATAAGAATGTTGATGATACTAAAGTCTTCCTGAATGAAAAAGTAATAAAAATAGATATTCATAACAAAATCGCTTACACAAACAAACGAGAAATAAAGTATGACAACCTAATTTCCACTATACCTTTTCCTTTATTATTAGAACTTTGTGATATTTCCTACACTAAAGAATATTTTACTTGGAACAAAGTATTAGTTTTCAATTTAGGTTTCAATAAAAAAGGATCTGACACAGAAAGTAGTTGGGTATATATTCCTGATAAAGAAATCTGCTTCTATCGTATGGGATATTATGATAACATTTTAGGTACTTCAAAAATGTCTCTATATATAGAAATGGGATTCCCTAACAGTTTTATTATAGAAGATGAACAAAAGTACCTACATAAGGTCCTCAAAGATTTGAAAAAAATAGGTGTGGTAAAAGATGAAGAACTTATAGATTATCATTCTGTAGTAATGGATCCTGCCTATGTTCATATTAACCAAAAAGGAATTCAAAGTGTAGGAAAATATAAAAAACAGTTGGCTCAAAATAATATCTATTCTATTGGACGTTATGGAAGTTGGACATATTGTTCTATTGAGGACAATATTATAGAAGCAAAAGATTTAGCGAAAAACTTACTTATAAATCAATAAAATTCGTACCTTTGCACAAACAAATCACTAATGCCTAAAAAAGCACTCATTACAGGAATTACAGGACAGGATGGTGCCTATCTTGCGGAGTATCTCCTCAAGAAAGGCTATGAAGTACATGGCATGAAGCGCCGTTCGTCCCTCTTTAACACAGATCGTATTGACCATCTGTATCAGGATCCACATTTGGAAAACCGCAATCTTATCTTGCATTATGGCGACCTCACTGATAGTATGAACATCACACGCCTTATCCAAGAGGTACAACCTGATGAGATCTACAACTTGGCCGCTATGAGCCACGTACATGTGAGCTTCCAAACCCCTGAGTATGTAGGTAATGC
>ERZ773008.2133-NODE-2133-length-13242-cov-11.175855_pt1 | contig 13242 bp, 9 predicted proteins | sample MGYA00580664_ERZ773008 | MGnify/ENA primary metagenome ERZ773008 (study PRJEB29015, sample SAMEA2738016) | human oral metagenome | biome: human oral; feature: human-associated habitat; material: dental | place: China | collected 2048 ... | reverse complement strand
CAACCGGCTTGTGGGGGTGGAAGTTGGTTGAGCCGACCTGCGAGCGTCAGCGAGCAGGGCGTGTCGAAACCAGGGCGACCGTGTTCGGGGCCCGACCACACGCCCTCCGACCCCGCAGGGAAGTTGTCGAAGTGTTGTCGAACCAGCATCCATGTGCGAGCGAGACCAATTAAAAACGTATGTAAATTCGATATAATTCTCGGGCGTGTGGCGAGGCTTTTGGCGTGCTTGATGGGGCGAATTGCCATGCCGCGTTGCCGATATTGCCGTAGTGGTGGCCGGGACGTGCAGTGCCAGATCCGTCGCGCTAGCAACTGTTTGCCTTGACCAAAGGGCTGGTGCCATTGCGTTGCAATGCCTTTGGTTAGTTAACGAGTGTGAAGGTGCATGCGTGTGTTTCATGGTTAATTGAACAGTTGCCTTGGGGGTAGGAGGTGATGTCCCGCCGTCATGACCGCGCCGTGTGATGAAGAATCGATCGCCAGGTTAATTGAAAGTTTGATTATCGAAATCTATTTGATGAAAGTTCAATGAAAAGATGCGTAGCTACCGGTGAAGCTCCTAGTCAGGAAGATTTTTTTGGCTGGTGCTTGTTTGTTAAGGGCCGTGGATAAATCACGGTGGATGGGACGAAGTGGGCGGGAATCCTCCGTGAATCATGAGTGATTCCGGGGTGAGTTGGGCTTGGTGGCCTCGTGGGGGTTGACATGAGCATGTAGAGTATGTTGTTGTGAAGACGTGAAACTGAATGGAAAGGCATCCGGGTGTGTTGTGGATGGTGCTCCGTGAGGTTTGCTCGATGGAGTAACTTTTGGCTAGCAATCCTGTCCTTTAGGGGCTGTTGCTACGATTTCGACCCATGCTAGGGTTGGGGTCAAGTGAGATGTCAATCATCAGAAATGGGGGTGTAGCAAAATAGAAATCTTTCGCGAGGTTTCTGAGTGGCTCAGGGGAGCGATCTTCATACTCGCAAGAGGGGTTAATGTAACTTTACGACATGTGGTTTTCTTCGGGGAGTAGAAGACAGGGATGATGCCATGCTAGTTACGTGAAAGATCAAGCGCTCGTTTCGTTTGGTTTCGAGGAAAATTAGTGATCGATGCTCGGCAAATCGTTAAACCTGTTTGGAAGACAAGGGGAGTAAGTCTGTGGCTGTGCGTTTTGAGTATTTTCAGGGGGCGGTGAAGGGTTCGCCTTTTTATGGTCGGCCGAGGCCGTTTGCTGAGGTGCAGGCTGGTTTGTTGGGTCGGCGGTTGCAGTCGGTGGAGTTGCCGGCTGGGTGGTTGGTGCAGTGTGGGGGTGGCTGGGAGGGGTGGTCGCCTCGGGATTGGGAGCCTCGGTTGCAGGGGTGGAAGGTTCATGTGTCGGCGACTCCTGAGTGTGCTGTGGAGACGTTGGCGCGAACCACGAGGGTGTGTGTGGAGGCTGGGGTTTCGTTCAAGTTCTTGCCGACGTTGGCTGGGTTGGCGGAGGCGTCGTCGAAGAATCAGGCTCGTGGGGCGGCGGGTAAGTTCATTACGATCTATCCGGATGATGACGGCCAGTTGGGTGAGTTGCTGGGTGTTTTGGCTGGTGTGTTGAGGGGGCAGGAGGGGCCTTATATCCTGTCTGATCTTCGGTATGTCCCGGATGCTCCTGTGTTTGTTCGGTATGGAGCGTTCCTGGGGATGCAGATGCCTGATGTGGATGATGAGCTGGTTGAGTCGATTGTTGATCCTCGTGATATGCGGTTGGTTCCGGATCATCGTGATCCGCGTGTTGTGATTCCTGATGGGGTGGAGGTTCCGGGGTTTCTTCGACCGGCGTATGAGGCATCACAGCAGTCGTGTGTGTCTCGGTTGGATGATTTTGTGAGTATCAAGCCGTTGAGTTTCAGTAATGCGGGTGGGGTGTATCGTGCGGAGTTGCCTGATGGTGAGGTCAGGATTCTGCGGGAGGCCAGGCCGCATGCCGGGTTGGATGGTAGGAATCGGTGTGCGTTGCAGCGTCAGTTGGTTGAGGAGGAGGTGCTGCGGGATCTTGTTGGTGTGGAGGGTGTGCAGCAGCTTCGGGGGGTGTTCACCGCGTGGGAACACCGCTATCTGGAGGTGGATTACATCCCCGGTGTGACGTTGACATCATGGATGGTGAAGAGTACTCACTTGCAGGAGAGTGATCCTGTGGAGTATGCCCGTCAGGCGGTGGCCATCGTGGAGCAGCTGATTGGTGTTGTTGAAGCGATTCATCGGCGTGGGTGGGCGTTTGGGGATCTTCATCCTGGGAATGTGTTGGTCTCTGATGACGGGGCGGTGACGATGCTTGATCTGGAGGATGCCAGCAGGGTGGACTCGCCGCGTGAGCTTGGTGTCAGGGTGTTCGAGTATTGTGCTGATGAGTCGGCGGATGCTGTGCAGGCTGACTGGTTCGCGGTGGCTCGTTGTATCATGATGCTGTATTGTCATGATTTTGAGATCGAGGCGGTGTCGCCGGCGTTTTGGGATCGGTGTCGCCACAGGGTTCGCGAGGTGTATGGCGAACGGGCGGCTGAGCAGCTGATATCGGTGGAGGGCCGCTACGGCGTTGGTATTCGTCCGGTGACGGCCGGTGATGTCACTGTGGGTGTGCCGCCGCGGCGGTTGAGTGTGGATTCTGGGATTTCTGGGTTGTTGAGTGGGATTGAATGGTCACGACAGTTCGGTCCCGATGGGGCGTTTCCTGGTGATATCGGCCAGATGGCGGCGGGTGTTCATGAGGTGATCACGACCGGGCGTGCTGGTGTGGTGTTGACTCAGCAGCGTATCGGTGTTCAACCTGCTGATGGTGATGTGGATGCGTTGCGTAAGACCGCCCGGGAGTGGCCGGGGCAGGAGGCGCCGGGGTTGTTGAATGGTTTGGCCGGGGTTGCGTTGACGCTTGGTGAGGTGGATGCCCAGCAGGATGCTGTGGCTGCTGCCGGGAAGGCACTTGAGTCGGCTGTGGGGCGGCGCAGGTTGGATCTGGCCGCGGGGCAGGCGGGAGTGATCCTGGCCGCGTTGGAGGTCGCGAAAACCACCGGGGACTCAGGGTTGATGGATCGTGCGGTTGCGGCGTATCGCAGGTTGGATGCCTGCCTCACACCGGACGGGGCGGCGTGGACTGTGTTGTGTCGCCGTCGGGGTTTGTTCTGGGGATTGACCGGGGTGGCGTTGACGGACCTGGTCGCCCATGCCGTCACCGGTGCTGAGGAGCCTCTTGTCAGGGCGAGGGTTCGGTTGCGTGCGGATCTGGATGCGTGTGTAACCATGGCAACCGGTGAGGTGATGATCGATGACCGCGAGAAGAATCGGGTGCTTCCCTACACCGAGTGGGGGTCTGCGGGTTTGCTGCTGGTCGCTTCGGCGCTTGAACGCGTCACTGGTGAACCGGTACTGACCCCGCAGGAACGTGACGGGATCATCAAGGCCTGTTCTTCGGAGTTTTACATCTATCCGGGTTTGGATCACGGTCGTGCTGGCATCCTGGTCACGCTGACAGCCGCCGGAGAACACTATCGGGTAGAGGCTGATCGGCAGGCGGGTTTGTTGCTCGACAGTCTCCTGACCCACGACGAGCATGTCTTGGTGATCGGTGACGGGTTGATTCGTCTCAGTTCCGATCTGGGTACCGGTGCTGCCGGGGTCGCGTTGGCTCTGCACGCCTACCGGTCACAGCAACCCTACCTCGGCCTGCCGATCAGCGCCCGCACAGCCGGGCTGTTGCAGCAGCCGGTGATTTCACAGCTTGGCTCGGAAACACGCGACCTCATCGGGGTCGTACCGAGTCACTAGCTCCCCACCCCCGCAACAACAAGGGACGGTGGGTGAGCTACCCAAACCCAAACACCGAAAACCATGAAAGGAGGTGAAAACCATGGCCAACGTTCTCAACCTTCAGACCGATGTCGTCGAGGTGACCCAGGAAACCAAGAGGTGGTCCAGTTGGGTCAGCCGGTGGGTTTGCTGGCGATGATAGTTCAGCATGTACCGCGCAGTAGGGGAGCGAGGAAGCTGGTTTGCCTGGATGGGTGAAGTGGTGACCTTGATCGGGGTTTCGACTCTGGTTTCCCGTATGTGGCGGGTGGTTGGCGATGGGTGTCGCCGTTCGCCAACCACCCTGTCTCTGGTTCGATGAGTGCCGCTCGAGTTGATTGCTGAATCGTGTGGCGCTGTAGAAACTGCTGGAGCACGGATTGTTTCTTGTGTTGTGTCGGGGTTTTGTTCTTGTTCGAATGGGTGGGCAGAGGCTGTGATCCATCAGTGTGATTTGTGCAAAAACGCCTGGGCGGTGAGTCTTGTTCAAGTAAAGACTGATGAGCGTAGTAGCTGGGGTGTGGTTTCCGGCTGAGGGGAAACGGGGATGGTTGTTGTAAGGCTCGGCAGGCGTCACCGTGCGGTGAATTTGGTTGGTTGTGGTGGCTGCTGTGAGGAGGCGGGGAAGTGATGGTGGCTTCGGGTTTTGCGAGGCGGTTGGATTTGTCTCGTGTGGGTTCGTCTGATGGTGAGGTGATGCCTAGGCGGGCGTTGCCGGAGCCTTGTCGGCAGGTCCTACCTGAGGTCCCTCGGCCCCTTCCAGGTCCTCCTCGGGTCCGGACGCCTGCGGAAGAGCCGCGTGACCAAGGGCGCAAGACCGGTTTGGTTGGGGTGTTTCTTGCTGATCCGCCGAGGGGTGGTTTTCGTCGTTTGGTGAGGGTTTTGCGGTTGGAGCCGGGGGCGTTGGTTCTGGTTTTTGTTGGTACGGTGTTGTCGTCTCTTGTGTCGTTGGTGCAGCCTTTGTTGGCGGGGTCGATTGTGGGGGTGTTGCAGGGTGGGGGCTTTTTGGCTGCGCTTCCGTTCGGGCTGGTTTTGGCTGGGTTGGCTGTTTTCGCTTCTGGGGTTACGGCTGTTGTGAATGTTGTGGGTGCGAAGGCTGGTAATCGTACGGTGCGTGCTTTCCGGGATGAGTCTGCCGCGATTGCTTTGCGGGTTCCCGCGGACAAGCTTGTGCAGCATCCGACGGCTGATTTGGTTGCCCGGTGCAGTATTGATTCGGAGCATTTGAGTAAGGTTTTCAGTCAGGGTCCTGTACAGGCTTTGGGTGGGGTTGTGATGGTGGTGGGGGCGCTTGGGCAAATGACGGTGTTGGATCCGGTGCTCACCATTTCTGCGGTTGGGTTGACGGTGGTGTGTCTGGTTTTCATCATTGTCATTTCGAACAGACTGACGTCGTTTTCGTTTCATCGTCAGGAGGCTCAGGGGGCGTATGTTGCAGAGGTGACCAGGGCGTTGGATTCAGTACTAACCCTGAGGGCTTTTGTTGCTGACAAGTTCGCTGCGCGGCGTTTGGACAAGTCGAGTGGTGAGCTTCTCGAGGCGTCGAATCGGGGGGATCGGGCGCATGCTTTCATGTCTCCGGTGATCACGATTTGTGTGCAGGCCACATTGTTGGTGATTGTGTGTATCGCGGTGGTGCGGGTGCAGGCGGGGGTTTTGTCTGTTGAGCAGTTGGTGTCGTTTTTCATGTATATGATGTTGATCATCACTCCGATCACTGGGAGCGCGGGCACCGTGATGGATATGGCGGAGTGTTTGGGAGCGTTGCAGCGGATCATTGATTTGCGTGCGGTGACTGATCAGCCTGCCTCTCGGATCCAGATCAGGCAGCCGGTCGTCACCCAGGTTGGTGGTGTGTCGACAGAAACTGGTTTGGTGGGTGAGGTTGGTTTCCGTGATGTGTCGGTGCGGTACCCGCAGGGTGGTGGGAATCGTGAGTACGCGTTGGCGGGGGTGTCGTTCAGTGTTCCGGCTGGTTCGTGGGTGGCGATGACTGGTTCGTCGGGTTCGGGTAAGTCGACGGTGTTGTCGTTGTTGGAGAAGTTCATTGTTCCCACCGAGGGGGCGATCATGGTGGATCGGGTGCCGCTTGGTGAGCATGATGATGATGAGTACCGGCGTCAGGTCGGCTACATCGAGCAGGCGTGTCCGTTGTTCAGTGGGACGGTGCGTGACAACCTGTTGTTGGGGCGTGATATTGATGATGATCGGTGTTGGGAGATCATTCACCAGGTTGGGTTGGCTGAGACGATCAGTGCCCGTGAGGGCGGGTTGGACACCCCGGTGGGGGAGTCGGCGTATGCGTTCTCCGGTGGTGAGCGGCAGCGGTTGGCGATAGCCAGAACCCTTGTCGGTCGGCCTCGGATGTTGTTGTTGGATGAGATCACCTCGGGTCTTGATGTGGTGAACCGGGAACAGATCATGAACCTCATCCGAACCACGATGGGGGGGATCACCACTTTCGCTGCCGGGCACGGCCATTTCGGCATGAACATCGCCGATCTGGTCCTCGTACTCGACAAGGGCCGGTTGGTCGAGTTCGGACCGCCCGCCGAGGTGCACCGGCGTTCTGCACTGTTCCGCTCCCTCGTCGCAGCCTGAAACACCACCACACACCTTGTGAAACACACCACTCACCATTGGATGAAGGACATGATGATCACTCCTGTAGGTCCAGCTGTCAGTGACTCTTCGTTGCCGTGGGGTCGGTGGTTGGAGGTTGATGACGCCACGCTCATGCAGTTGCTGATAGAGCACGGCCAGGACATCAACACACTCGAGAGCAACCAGAATGGTGATGGTGGGCGCGACCTGGGTGAGCAGCGGGATGCTGGTGGTGAGGTGGTGCCGTTGGCTGGGGGATGGTTACGTTTAGGTGGGGATGGTGGGGACCTGGTGGGGCAGTTCGTTTCGGATCCGGTGGAGCAGTATCCGGTTGGTGCCCCTGTGGTTTTCGGGGAAACCGAGATCGAGGGGTTGCGGGGTTGGGTGACGGGCAGGCGTGACTTGTCTGTGGGGTTGGGGTGGTGGTGTCGTCTTCTGGGTGATCCCGAGCGGGAACGCTATGCGGTGGCGGTTCACCGGTGGGGTGATCCAGAACCCGGACTCGTACTTGTGGGACTGTACCCTGACGTGGCGCTGTGTCAGGCGGAGTCGCCGGTTGTGGTGTTCGTGGAACCGCATCCCAACAAGCCGGGCAGGGCCAGGGCCCGCCTGCTGCCGGTCACCGCGACCTGTCTGGATGATCCTCCGCGGGTACTTGCTGAGGGACCTGCCGCTGGGGTGAAGGTCGAGGCCTGCTCGATACGGCGTTTCGTCAAGGTCGGTCACGGTGTTCGCAGCAACAGGATCTGGCAGGTCTTCGACCTCACCGCCCCGCAGCTGCAGCCCATTGCCGTACCAGAGTCGGTGTGTGATCCCGACCTGTTTGATGTTGCCCCCCTGGGGGATGGGTGCGTGCTCATCCATGCGGTCAATGACGCTCAGCAGTGGCGTATCGAGGCCAGCCACATCAGCGACGGCCACACAGTCAAGCAGTGGCGGGTGGCGGCCGGGCAGGGAAAACTCCGCCACCTCGTCGGTGCCCGTGAGGCCGTGCTCGCCCGTATCAGCCAGACACAGGGTACCTGTCACACCGAAGACCTGCTGTGGACACCGCTGACACCCACCACCACAACCACTGCTGTTGAGCCCCGCAGACTGCTCACCACCCCGGGAATGTTCCACCTGACCCCAAGCCCCGGTGCAACCTCCACCGGGTTCGTCATCGCCGAAATGATCGTGGGAACACCCCCCACCACCTGGTACCTCGACGGCACCGGACAGATACTCAACCCCACCACAACCCAGCATCCCGGAACAGGCATCCACGCCACACGCGAACGCATCACATCCCCGGACGGATACCAGTTCGACCTCGACATCCGATGGCGCGGAGACTCGGCCACCTTCCACGGACCGGTCATCGTCATGGTCTACGGCGCCTACGGAATCGACATCGACCTCGACGCCGACCCAGAACTCAGCCACTGGCTGGACCACGGCTACGCCGTAGCAACACCCCACGTCCGAGGAGGAGGAGACCCCCAACGCCACCACGCCGGCTCCCAAAACCGACGCGACCGCTCCCTGCTCGACACCACCACAGCAATTCAATGGCTACGCTCAGGACGAGGAGCAGCAACCGCCACCAAAACATGCGTCATCGGCGCCTCAGCCGGAGGATTCCTCACCGCCTCCCTCCTCGCCGATCACACAGCACCCATCGACGCCGCCGTGATCGTCAACGGCTACATAGACCCCCTCGAATCACTACTCCACCACCCCTCACTCACCGAACAAGCCGACCGAGACGAATGGGGCGACCCCCAACACAACCCCCACCACCGACACACCCTCGAGAAACTCTCCCCCCTACGCAAACTCACCACCACCCCACCACCAACCCTGATAGTCATCTCCGCCAAAGACGCCCGCGTCAACCCCCGCCAAGGACTCACCTGGACACTCCACACCCGAACACTCGGCGGAAACACCACCCTCTGGTACGACCCCAACGGCACCCACGACACCGGCACCCCCACCGAAACCAACCCCATAACCACCTGGGTCACCAACACACTCGAACAACAGGAGCCGTCCACCGGAAGCCCGTGAAATGGCTCGTCCGGATGACCTTTGGTCGACCAGGTGATGCGGGATGGCGAGGAAGATCCGCGGAACTTTGTGTTTGACCCCGACAATCGAGCGTTGTACCCTTGCCGAGTGTGTCCGCCGTGAGTGGGCACCTTGTGCGTGCCCTGGCATGACCCCGAGGATCCTTGAGTTGCGAAGAAGTCCCGGGTCTGTGCGGAGTTCGCACGGCAGCCGCGTCAGTGATGCTCACGGAAACGGTGACCCGGGATGCTCCTTGGGGACGGCTGCGAGCCAGGGATACCCATCCAGACAACGAAAGTGATACCAACAGGTGCCAACAATTCAGCAGCTGGTCCGCAAGGGCCGCACCGACAAGGTCAGCAAGAACAAGACGCCCGCTCTCAAGGGCTCGCCGCAGCGTCGTGGTGTCTGCACCCGCGTCTACACCACCACCCCGAAGAAACCGAACTCCGCTCTGCGCAAGGTTGCGCGTGTCCGCCTGAGTTCCGGCATCGAAGTCACCGCCTACATCCCGGGCGTCGGCCACAACCTGCAGGAGCACTCGATGGTGCTCGTGCGCGGAGGTCGTGTGAAGGATCTGCCCGGCGTCCGGTACAAGATCATCCGCGGCGCCCTTGACACCCAGGGAGTCAAGGGGCGCAAGCAGGCCCGAAGCCGTTACGGCGCGAAGAAGGAGAAGTAATGCCTCGCAAGGGACCCGCGCCCAAGCGCCCCGTCATGGTCGATCCGGTCTACGGCTCCCCGCTGGTGAGCCAGCTCGTCAGCAAGATCCTGCTCGACGGCAAGAAGACCGTGGCCCAGTCCATCGTCTACAACGCCCTCGAGGGCACCCGCGCCAAGACCGGTCAGGACCCCGTCCAGACCCTGAAGCGGGCCCTCGACAACGTCAAGCCCTCCATCGAGGTCAAGTCCCGTCGCGTCGGCGGCGCCACCTACCAGGTGCCGATCGAGGTCAAACCGGGCCGCCAGACCACGCTGGCCATGCGCTGGCTCGTCAGCTTCTCCCGCGCCCGCCGCGAGAAGACCATGACCGAGCGGCTCATGAACGAGATCCTGGACGCCTCCAACGGGCTCGGCGCTTCCGTGAAGAGCCGCGAGGACACCCACAAGATGGCCGAGGCCAACCGCGCCTTCGCCCACTACCGCTGGTGATCGCCTCGCCCCCGGGTTCTCACCCGGGGGCTCTCACCGCTTCACAGACTTCTTCAGCAAAGGACTGAACGTGGCCAAGATCGACCTGTCCAAGGTTCGCAACATCGGCATCATGGCGCACATCGACGCCGGCAAGACCACCACAACCGAGCGCATCCTCTTCTACACCGGCAAGTCCTACAAGATCGGCGAGGTCCACGACGGCGCCGCCACCATGGACTGGATGGAGCAGGAGCAGGAACGCGGCATCACCATCACCTCCGCCGCGACCACCGCTTTCTGGCACGACATCCAGGTCAACATCATCGACACCCCGGGACACGTCGACTTCACCGTCGAGGTGGAGCGCTCCCTGCGTGTGCTCGACGGTGCAGTGGCGGTGTTCGACGGCGTCGCGGGTGTTGAGCCGCAGTCGCAGACCGTTTGGCGCCAGGCCACCAAGTACGGTGTGCCGCGCATCTGCTACATCAACAAGCTGGACCGCACGGGCGCCTCCTTCGATCACTGCGTCAAGACCATCCGTGAACGCCTCAACGCCACCCCGGTGCTGCTGCAGCTGCCGATCGGCGCGGAGTCGAACTTCCGGGGCCAGGTGGACCTGGTCGCCATGAAAGCCAACATCTGGCCGCTCGAGGTCACCAAACCCGCCCTCGACGACTACGAGGTCACGGACATCCCCGCTGACATGGTCGAAGCTGCCGAACTGGCCCGCGCCGAGATGCTGGAGACCATCGCCGAGAACGACGACGAGTTCATGGAGCTGTGGCTGGAGGACCCCGGCGCCATCACCGTTGAGCAGATCAAGGCCGCCATCCGCCGCGGCGTGCTGTCCTCGGCGTTCACCGCCGTGGTGTGCGGTACCTCGTTCAAGAACAAGGGTGTGCAGCCGCTGCTGGACGCCGTCGTCGACTACCTGCCCTCGCCGCTGGACGTACCCGCCATCGAGGGCTTCAAACCGGGCGACGAATCCGTCGAGCTGTCCCGCAGGCCCTCCGAAGAAGAGCCGCTGTCGATCCTGGCGTTCAAGGTCGCCGCGGATCCGCACCTGGGCAAGCTGACCTTCATCCGCATCTACTCCGGTGTCCTGAAAGCCGGATCGCAGGTGCTGAACGCCACCAAGGGCAAGAAGGAACGTATCGGCAAGATCTATCAGATGCACGCCAACAAGCGTGAGGAGATCGACTCGATCGGCGCGGGCATGATCTGCGCGGTGATGGGCCTGAAGGACACCACCACCGGTGAGACCCTCTGCGATCCCGCCCACCCGATCATCCTGGAGTCGATGGAGTTCCCGAACCCCGTCATCGAGCAGGCCATCGAGCCGAAGTCGAAGTCGGACCAGGAGAAACTGTCGGTTGCCATCCAGCGACTCGCCGAGGAGGACCCGACCTTCCGTGTCCACACCGACGAGGAGACCGGTCAGACCATCATCGCGGGCATGGGCGAGCTGCACCTCGAGGTGCTGATCGACCGCATGAAGCGCGAGTTCAAGGTGGAGGCCAACATCGGCAAACCACAGGTGGCCTACCGCGAAACGCTGCGCCGCAAGGTGGAGAAGGTGGAGTACACCCACAAGAAGCAGTCCGGTGGTTCCGGCCAGTTCGGTCGCGTCATCATCGACCTGGAGCCCACCGAGGCGGGTTCGGGCTACGAGTTCGTCAACGCCGTCACCGGCGGGCGCATCCCGAAGGAGTACATCCCCGCGGTTGACGCCGGCATCAAGGAGGCCATGCAGTTCGGTGTGCTTGCCGGCTACCCGGTCGAGGACATCAAGGTCACCCTGACCGACGGCGCCTACCACGACGTCGACTCCTCGGAGCTGGCGTTCAAGCTGGCCGGTTCGATGGCCTTCAAGGAGGCCGCCCGGAAGGCTGACCCGGCGATCCTGGAACCGATGATGGCCGTCGAGGTCACCACCCCCGAGGACTACCTCGGCACCGTGATCGGCGACCTGAACGCCCGGCGCGGCCACGTCCAGTCGATGGACGAATTGCACGGCAACCGCGTCGTGCGCGCCCTGGTCCCGTTGTCGGAGATGTTCGGCTACGTCGGCGACCTGCGCTCGAAGACCTCGGGCCAGGCCTCCTACTCCATGGAGTTCGACTCCTACGCCGAGACCCCGAAGAACATCTCGGAGGAGATCGTCGCCAAGGCTCGCGGCGGCGAGTGATTCGCTGAACAACCTCACTGGTCCGGGACCATCAGGTCCCGGACCAGTGAGTCTTCCCGGCGCGGTCCCCGTTCCGGAGCCGGCGCTCGTGGGCTCAGCGGTCCTGTCGCCATCTCGTGGCGGAACCCGTTGAAAGGCCCCGTCCGCGCAGGATACGGACGGGGCCGGGGAGGGGAAAGCGGTTGTCAGTCCACCAAGGTCAAATCGTTGAGCTGATCCGTCTCGCCGTGTTTCGGGGCGTTGGGTTCCATGCGTCTGGGGGTGTTCCGGGCCTGTGCCAAGGCCTCGATTGCGCGGGGATCGCCCAGATCGGAGGCCTTCTGCAACCAGCTCTGTGCGATGACGTGGTCCCCTTGCTCCTGGAGAATCCCGCTGAGGAGCAGCATGCCGTCGGTGTTGCCCAGTAGGGCGGCACGGAAGAACCACTGTGTGGCTTCCTCGCGGTCCGCGGGGTTGTCGGTCAGGAGACCGAGGTTGACCATGGCGTCGGAGCGCCTCTGCGCCGCTGCCATCCGCCACCAACGTGCCGCCTGCGTGTTGTCGCCTCGCCCGTAGGCCTTGAAACCGAGGTCAATCAGTGTTTCGACGTCCTGTGACATGAGATGGAGACTAACCTGACCTGCTTCGGGCGCGGAGTGGTGCGAAACGCTTGAGACGCGGGGCCGCTCGACTTCTTCGTGGATAAAAAGGCTTGTCAGAGCGGTTTTGGAGGGTTATGGCCCAGGACATGGGAGTGTCGCCCGGTCGGACAAAAGGAGGACTCGGGAAATCCGCGCGTCGTGCATCGGAGGCGGCGGTACGGGGAATCGTGGAGGATTTGCCGGATCGGGTCAGTAACGTTGCCGCATGAGAATTGGAATCACCAGCGACCACGCTGCCCACGATCTGCGCATTGACCTGATTCCCCGTCTGCGAGAGCTTGGCTACGATGTGGTGGATCGCGGACCCACCACATCCGAGCGCACCGATTACGCGAAATGGGGGGGTCGGCTGGCCCAAGAGGTGGCCGCCGCGCGTTTCGATGTGGGAATCGCGATCTGCGGTTCCGGAATCGGCATCTCCATCGCGGCCAACAAGATCAAGGGGATCCGGGCGGCCTGCGTCTCCGAGGCTTACTCGGCCATGATGAGCCGGCGGCACAACAACGCGAACGTCCTGTGTTTCGGGTCCCGCGTGGTGGGTCCCGACGTCGCCCTGGCCATCTGCGAGGCCTTCCTGAAAGCTTCCTTCGAGGGCGGACGACACTCCGGGCGGGTGGCGCAGCTCCGGCAGCTCGACGCGGGGGATGAGTCCTTCCTGAACGAAGGTTGTTGAAAGGGGCTGGGACACGGCCCTGAGTTTGACTTCCAGGAGCGGCCCGATAGCATTACACGGGTATGCGTCCGGGTAATAAACTTGGGCGTCGGACCCCTGGTGTGACCCATAGCTCAGGGGTGCACCAGATTAATGGCCACGCAC
>ERZ773008.2130-NODE-2130-length-13260-cov-29.054146_pt1 | contig 13260 bp, 10 predicted proteins | sample MGYA00580664_ERZ773008 | MGnify/ENA primary metagenome ERZ773008 (study PRJEB29015, sample SAMEA2738016) | human oral metagenome | biome: human oral; feature: human-associated habitat; material: dental | place: China | collected 2048 ... | reverse complement strand
TCATGGCCAAGCGCGCCCAGGAGGACCCGAAGATCTCCTTCGCCTGGAACTCGCGCGTCGTCGAGCTCCACGGTGAGGACTCGCTGACCGGCATCACCCTGGAAGACACCGTCACCGGGGAGCGTCGCCGGATCGAGGCCACGGGACTGTTCGTCGCCATCGGCCAGGTCCCACGCAGCGAGCTCGTCGCTGAGGCCCTCGAGCTCGACGAGGCCGGCTACATCAAGGTCGAGGTCCCCTCGCAGCGCACTCGCATTCCCGGCGTCTTCGCCTGCGGTGACGTCGCCGACCCCACCTACCAGCAGGCGATCACCGCGGCCGGATCCGGCTGCCGCGCCGCTCTGGATGCCGAGCACTATCTCACCACGCTGCAGGCCTGAACCGGCCGTGCACCTCAGCCCTGCTCAGAGCGGGCCGGCTCCGACGTCGTTGGAGGACCTGCGCTGAGCCCATCCCGACTCACCCATCCACAATGTTCGAGGAGAACAACCATGTCTGAGGCACTCGCCGTCACCGACGCCACCTTCGAGGAGGAGGTCCTCAAGTCCGAGGTCCCCGTCGTCATCGACTTCTGGGCCGAGTGGTGCGGCCCTTGCCGCCAGATGGCGCCGATCGTGGACGAGGTCGCCGCCGACTTCGGCGACAAGGTCAAGTTCGTCAAGATCGACGTGGACGCCAACCCGGCCACCGCCCGCTCCTACGGCGTGCGCTCCATCCCGACCTTCGCGGTCGTGCGCGACGGTGAGGTCTTCCACCAGTTCAGCGGTTCTCGCCCCAAGGCCTCCTTCAAGACCGAGGTGGAGAAGGTCCTCGCCTGATACCTGGCTGCCACCAGTCCTGACCAGCTGCCGCAACGCCGGCCTCGTTCGATATCCCTCACCGGGGTGATGAATGAGGCCGGCGTTGCGGCAGCCGTCGTCCATGCGCGTACCGTAGGCCCACAAGTTGTCTGATGACTTCCCGTGCCTGGTTGACCGCGTCTGTCACCCTCGGCCGCGGCCCCGTAGAATCGCACCGGAATCGCAGTGGCATCCCGGCATGCGATACGGCAAGAAGGCAGCACATGCAGCACACCCAGTACATCTCCACCCGCGGCCAGATGACGCCCGCCGGGTTCACGGACGTTCTTCTGGCGGGCCTGGCTCCCGACGGCGGTCTGGCGGTACCGGACCGGCTGCCGTCACTCACGCCGGCGCAGCTCGAGGCCTGGAGGTCCCTGGGCTACGCAGAGCTGGCCACCGAGGTCATCGGTCTGTTCGCCGCCGACATCCCGCGTGAGGATCTGGCCGCACTGACCCGAGCAGCCTACAGCGAGACACGGTTCCCACAGCCGGTCGTCCCAGTGACCGGGCTGGGTGACGTCGCCGACGGCCTGGTGCTCGTGGGCCTGTCCGAGGGACCGACAATGGCCTTCAAGGACCTGGCCATGCAGTTTCTGGGGCAGGCGATTCCCTACGTGCTGGCCAAGCAGGGCAACGTCCTCAACATCCTGGGGGCCACCTCGGGAGACACCGGCTCAGCGGCCGAGCACGCCTTCCGGGGACAGGAGGGCGTCAGCGTCTTCATGCTCTCACCGGCGGGTCGGATGAGCCCGGTGCAGCGGGCCCAGATGTACACCCTCCAGGACGCCAATATCCACAACATCGCAGTACGGGGGGTCTTCGACGACTGCCAGGCGCTGGTCAAGGCCCTGAGCAATGACGCGGACTTCAAGGCGGCCCATCATCTGGGTGCCGTCAACTCCATCAATATCGGCCGGATCGCCGCACAGGCCGTCTACTACGTCTGGTCCTGGCTGCGAGTCACCGACGCGGTGGAGGAGGAGGTCCGCCCCGGCTACCGCGTCGACGTGTGCGTGCCCTCGGGCAACTTCGGCAACATCTACGCCGGGTTCCTGGCCCGGTCCATGGGGGTGCCGATCCGCCGCCTCATCCTGGCCACCAACGAGAATAACGTCCTCGAGGAGTTCTTCACCACGGGCGTCTACCGGCCCCGCTCAGCGGAGGAGACGCTGGCCACCTCCAGCCCGTCCATGGACATCTCCAAGGCCTCGAACCTGGAGCGCTTCATCTGGGCCCTGCTGGGGCCGGAGGCCTTCGTGCAGCGCTGGGCGGAGCTGGAGTCCACCGGCACTCTCGATCTGCGCGATCAGCTCCCGCGCCTGGGAGAGGACTTCGGCTTTGTGGCCGGGACGTCGTCGCACGCCGACCGCCTGGAGGCCATTCGCTCCGTCAAGGAGCGCTCCGGCCGGCTCATCGACCCTCATACCGCCGACGGCATCACGGTGGCTCTACGCACCATGGAGCCAGGATTCCCAACCCTCGTCATGGAGACGGCCAAGGCCGCGAAGTTCCCGCAGACCGTGGCCGAGGCGCTCGGGACGGAGCCAGAGACACCCGCTGTCATCACCGATCTGCTCACCCGCCCCCAGAAGGTGGAGACGATCGACAATGAGGAGGCCCCTTTGCGCCACCTCATCGAGGAACGAGCCCTGACCTCCTGATCAACGCCCATCCGGAGTCGGATGAGCGTCTCTTGCCGCGCCGCGCATCGTGCCCATGATGCGCGGCGCGTCTGCATCTGCTGGTACCGACCGGTCTTGTCCCGCTCCGAAAGCACTTCCGTGTTTCACGTGAAACACCGCGGATTACTCCTGACCTCACCATGTCCTTCCCACCGGTGCGGCGTGGCACACTTGGATCCACGGACGCAGCAGCGGCGACCAAGGAAGGACCGAAGGTGAGTCAGAGCAGTAACCAGGTGAAGGGCAACCGACTCGATCCGTGGCTGGACAGCTACGCTGCACGAGCTCACGGTCTGCGCGCCTCAGAGACTCGCTCACTGTTCGCCGTCGCCTCACGACCGGAAGTGGTGTCGCTGGCGGGCGGAATGCCCAATCTCAAGGACCTCCCACTGGAACGGCTGGCGGAAGCCACGGCGCAGATGATCCGCAAGGACGGCGGCAAGGCACTGCAGTATGGAAACGGCCAGGGGCTACCGCGACTGCGGGAGCAGATCACCGAGGTCATGGCCCTCGAGGGCATCCAGGCCGATCCGGAGGACGTCATCATCACGACTGGCTCCCAGCAGGCCGTCGACATCGTCACCGAGCTCTTCGTCGATCCCGGCGACGTCGTCCTGACCGAGGCGCCCACGTACGTCGGATCCCTGTCGATCTTCGCGACGTACCAGGCCGATGTGCAGCAGGTACCCATCGACGCCGATGGAGTGGTCCCTGACGCCCTGGAGGAGACGATCGTCCGCCTCGAGCGCGAGGGGCGCCGCATCAAGTTCTTCTACTGCCTGCCCAACTTCCACAACCCTGCCGGGGTGACGCTCACGGAGGAGCGCCGTCCACAGGTCATCAAGATCTGCCGGCGCCACCACATCCTCATCGTGGAGGACAACCCCTACGGGCTGCTGGGCTTCGAGGGACAGACCTACACAGCCCTCAAGACTCTCGCACCCGACGACGTCGTCTACCTCGGCTCCTTCTCCAAGATCTTCGCGCCCGGGTACCGCGTGGGCTGGGCAGTGGCCCCACCGGCCGTTCGGGAGAAGATGAAGCTGGCCTCCGAGGCGGCCATCCTGTGCCCGTCGTCGGTCGGCCAGTTCTCGATCTCCATGTACCTGGACCAGTTCGACTGGAAGCAGCAGATCGTGGACTTCCAAGCCATGTACCGGGGACGGCGCGACACCATGGTGGCAGCGCTGGAGGAGTTCCTGCCGATGTGCCACTGGAACATCCCCGAGGGCGGTTTCTACGTGTGGGTGCAACTACCCGAGGGACTCGATGCGAAGGACATGCTTCCGCGCGCGGTCACCAACCTGGTCGCCTACGTATCCGGGACTGCCTTCTACGCCGGTGGAAGGGCCGGACAGGACCATCTGCGGCTGTCCTTCTGCTACCCCGAACCTCCTGAGATCCGCGAAGGCGTGCGACGACTCTCCGGCGTTGTCACCCGCGATCTCGAACTGCTGGATCTATTCGGTCCCACCCACAGTCCCCGTCCATCCGAAGGCGTCCACGCGCCCGCACCCGACCAGATCTGAGGTTGACGATGAACCAGTCTCCACTCCGTATCGCTGTCCTCGCCGGCGGTCTGAGCCACGAGCGCGACATCTCGTTGCGCTCCGGGCATCGCGTCGCCCAGGTCCTTAAGCACCTCGGGCACACCGTCCTGGTCCTGGACATCGACGCACGCACCATCGGATCGCTCAAGACCTTCGGCCCCGACGTCGTATGGCCGCTGGTCCACGGTGGCCCAGGAGAGGACGGAGGGCTGCAGAACATGCTCATTGCGCTGGACCTGCCATATGTGGGGACCCATTCCGACGGCTGCCAGCGAGCCTCCTTCAAACCCACCGCTAAAGCGAGCGTTCGCACCGGAGGAGTGATTACTCCTGATTCGTTGACGCTTCCACATTCCTACTTCAGTCAACTCGGGGCGCAGGATGTCCTGACCGTCGTCGCCGGTCATCTGGGTCTTCCCGTTGTGGTGAAGCCTCATCAGGGCGGCTCCGGACTCGGCGTATCCTACGCTTCAACGGCAGACGAGTTACGGTCGGCGATGGTGGCCTGTTTTGCCTACGACGAGCGGGCCCTCATTGAACGTTACGTCCCCGGGACCGAACTTGCTGTATCCGTCGTCGATACGGGAGAGGGGCCACGTGCACTCCCTCCCGTCGAGGTGGTGACCGAAGGACAATACGACTTCGATGCCCGGTACAACCCAGGCCGCTCAGAGTATTTCGTACCCGCGCGCTTAGATGACTCGGTCATCGACATGGTCAAGACCACCGCCATCACCGTCCACACGACGCTCGGGCTCGGGAATCTCTCTCGAACCGACCTCATCCTCGACGAGGAGGGGATGCCCTGGTTCATCGACGTGAACGTCATTCCAGGAATGACTGAGACGTCGCTACTCCCAATTGCGGCCAAGGCAGAGGGCTCTTTGGAGGAGCTGTACGACGCTCTCGTGCGAAATCCACTTGTGCACCCGTAGCTCCTGTTTCACGTGAAACAGTGGCTCCACTCTGATTGAGGGGAGCCACTGTCGTACGTAGGAGGTGCACCGCCAGGCATGACACCACGATCGAGGAGCGCACCCTGAACGGTTCGTGCGGCGCATCGTTGTGAATCGGTCACTAACTCGAGGATAGAACCGACATCGCTCACCGAAGACAACTGAAATGGTCCTGCCTCTCCGTGTTTCACGTGAAACAGCGTCACGACACGAATCACACGCGGCTCCACACAGAAGCGTCCGTGGCCGTTCCCCTCCCCAGGGGAGTGGACAGTAAGTCGCCTGCAGGATGAACACCACCGGGCACTGGTTCGCCCCGGAGATGCTTTCACTGCTGATCTCGGACCATTTCCTTGTTTCACGTGAAACCGGGTCACTCATCAGATTCGGGTAGTGGAGTACAAACGACACTTATGCGGAACGCGAGGCGCAAGTAGGAGGACGTACCTGCCTCCGCTTGCGGCCGAGCAAGCGCACTAACGAAGGCCCTCATATTCCTCCCTACAGAATCCCGACATCGTGCCTGGACCCCGCTCCCCGGGAGACGAAACCAGTTCTCGGGCGAACAACGGACGGGGCATGGTTGCTGAGAAACGGCTAGCTCTACCACCGGGTAAGAGACTCACTCATGCAACGATGCCGGTGCGAACTATCGACGGGGCTGCAGATCTGGTTTCACGTGAAACCACGCGAATGCGGGTTTGCCCATCGGGACAAAACAGGTCGTTCCACGAACGATACGAAGCCAGGTGGCATCGCCCAGTGGATCACAAACTACGCTGATATCCAGCTCGTCACCCACCGAGCTGTTCTCGCACCTAGGGGATGTCCTCCATATGTCCCCTCGCCACGGAACGATCGACCATCATGGAATCCGAGACCTGTTTCATGATCGTCGTCCCCATGCTCAGTTCGATACCGAGCCGACAGTCGGACTCGCAGTAGCCGTTCCGCCACACAGCCCCTCCACGGTTTCGGGATCTGTTTCACGTGAAACAGTGCCACTCCCCGCTTCGATCGGTAAAGCAATATCAGTCCCGTGTCCGAACCAGATGACGGAGCGAACGGCGACCTACTGTGCTGGCACCTCACCAACAACGACGCCCGTTACCTTCGACGCTACTAAGACCGTGTTCAGTTCCAAGCTCCATAACTCTTAGGAATACAGGAGCCTCAAGTGAACACCGGACGCCGAATCAGTCCCGACAGTGGTTTGCACCGCCTCGACACGGGGTAGCAGGTTCCCTCAACCAAAACTGACATTGCCCCGTTCACGAGACACCCAATCTGGTTTCACGTGAAACCAACCTGGACACCTTGCGCAAGCTACGTGCGGACGAGCCTAAGACAACACCATGTCATGCGATTCTTTCGGACAGCCCGAAGAGGGATATGTGTCCATAGATCCTTCGCGGTTTGAATCCTCGTTCCGAGGGAGGAGACTCACTTTCGAACGATGCAGTTGACATAGGCAGTCATGCAGCCCTTCCCCGATTTGCCTTCTCCTGCTCGCGGACGCACTCGGTTACCAAGGCGTTTCACGTGAAACCGAAGTTCTCATCTCGTTCGATCGGACTCACATCGTCACCGCGGCACCGGGACTGAACACGCTGCGAGCACCAATACTGCGGTGGTGCGCCAGCGAGATTGAAACCAGAAGAGCAAGAGACTCCTCAACCCCATCTCAGTTCCTCTCCCTACTCTCGATGAGAGGAGGCACGTCAAGCGAGCAACCGCTGCATCGACCCCAACCGTATGCCCACATATCGGGGCACCGAGACATACAAGATTCTCCCCGCCAGCACCAACCACCGGATTCATGTACGACGAGCCTGTTCTCGTTTCACGTGAAACCGGCATTCAATGAACAAGGCACAAAACAAGCCAATCCCAGATTCGCGCTCCGCCATCGTCAGGTCTACGTTTCACATGAAACCGCAATCGAGCCACCAAAGCCATCAAACGACAGGTGAAGCTCGACGAAGCTTCGACGTGTGAGGTTCCCTCATGTAGCCAGCCAACATCGTGGCGGTCCATACGTCATCCACTGACGCAGGCTTGGGCTGAAGACATGACTTCGATACATCGACTCGCGACGGGCGGGCCTTCTTCTGCGAACAGCTCTCTTCGACGAACGCGGCATCCTCGTTCATTGCTGAATGGACGCCTTCAGCGCCGCACTGACGATGAGAGGAGTAGAGGTCACTACCTTGGAGTGCCGTCTCGCGAGTCAGCCACTGTTTCACGTGAAACCGATCTGCTCCCCACATCCAATTGGAAGCACGTTGCTGAGGCGCTACATACGCAACGCCACACCGAATGTCGCCGGACAGCATACGACAACAGCATGAGAGGCTTGCACAGGCGGTTCGGCTGGCTCTGTCGTTCAGGTCTGTCGGCCCCCTCGGGAGGAGGTTTCCCAAGCAAACACTCACCGCCGCGTCATTCTCGACAGTCGACCGCACTACTCCGCATATGTGCACGGACTCCTTTAGTCAGAGATGCAGATACGATGCAATCGCCACGTTTCGTTCTCGGTTTTACGTGAAACCGACTCAGCACCGGCCTTCCCCGAGGCCGGCGGAACAACAAACACTGCCGCGTCTTAACGAACTGAGCGAACTATGTTCTAAGACCGCTACTCCAAAAGCCCATGCCCATCCTGTTTCACGTGAAACCGTCCCAAAATGAATGCAGCGCTCGAAACAAGCAGGATCTGGGCACGTACACATACTGCGAGGATCTCAACGCTTCCGCGATACGCGCACGCCCTCTGCTCGTTACTCACCGAGTTGACCAAGTCGACGCTCCCCATCATCGATTCACTCACCGTTCCTATGGGAGCACCGGCAGCGAGCTCACCGAATGCAGCGAGCGCTTTCTCCTCGTGGGTATCCACTCAAGTTTCAACGTGGGGAGGACTCTTGAGGGCTCACTACAGCTGTGCAGACTGCCTCACGCATCCACTTCTCAGAGAGTCTTCTCCAGCACGGCAGAGACTCACGCTTCGTAAGGCGGTTTCACGTGAAACCAAGCCATCTTCTTCAACCGCACCGTACGCCGTACGGGACAGGACAGACACCACAGCCATCATCCGTCGGCACTCCCCCAGGGGAGGGGCTCCGCGACACACTGCCTACGAACCCAATTGTTCACGTCCAGAACACCGCCCGTGTGCCGCTTGCCGCAGTCCTTCACAAGTGTGCTGGTTCCTGTAACACCATCCCGTCCCTTGTTTCACGTGAAACTAAGGCTCATCCTTTCCACACCGGCTTGGACCGCATACCGGCATCGTATGTCTCAGTGGATACAGAAGTGGGGCCAAGGCATATTCGGCCTCGGCCCCACCGTCGTATTCACCTCCGATGAGGTTTACTCCTCGTCGAGGGACGTACCTGGTGCCAACGCACCGACGATACGCGCGAGATCCTCATCTCCTGCGAACTCGATAGTGATACGCCCCTTCTTCGCCCCACGTGTCACCTTGACGCGCGTATCGAAGGCGTCGGAAAGACGCGTTGAAAGCGCCGGGAGAGGCGTACTACGGGCCCGCAGCACCTTTGGTTGGTCCGATCCCGAGTCCGTTTCCTCGTGAAGAGCAACGAGCTCTTCCGTTGCCCGAACTGACAGCCCCTCGGCCACAACCCGTTGGGCGAGCCGTTCCATTTCAGCAGCATTCGGGAGTCCCAGCAGTGCGCGGGCGTGACCCGCCGAAATGACATTGGCGGCCAGCCTCCGCTGCACCAGCGGAGGAAGCTTCATGAGGCGCAGCGTATTCGAGATCTGCGAGCGTGACCGAGCGATCCGTTCGGACAGCTCCGCGTGGGTGCACTGGAAGTCCTCCAGCAGTTGCTGGTACGCCGCAGCCTCTTCGAGCGGATTCAGCTGTACTCGGTGCAGGTTCTCCAGTAGGGCGTCACGCAACAGGTCGACGTCGTCGGTATCCCGAACGACAGTCGGAATCGTTTCCAGGCCAGCTTCTTTCGAAGCACGCAGACGACGCTCACCCATAATGAGCTCGTACCGCGGCTCCTCTCCCTGCAAGGTCGGCACCTGCCGCACCACGATGGGCTGCAGCAGTCCCACTTCCGCGATCGAAGCCGCTAACTCCGAGATGTCCTCTTCGTCGAAGACCTGGCGAGGTTGCCGAGGATTGGGGTGGATCAGGTTCACCGGAATCTCAGCAAAACGAGCCCCAGGAACAGGAACCAGATCAGAAGCATCAGCGTCCGCTGGGTCATCGCCGGCATCGGACTCACCATCAGACTCAAGTCCGGCTGATACTTCATGGTCGGTCTCGGAGGATGACGGCTGATCAACAGCCTCCGACAACTGCTCGTCCTCCGTTTCACGTGAAACAACTGATTTCTCTGAAACTGAGACCGTCTCCGGAGCCGGCTCTACAGCAACGTGATTGAGCGCGGTCTCATCGTCCTGCGTCGAAGCATCAACCGCACTGGATGCCGCTTCCGCGGTCTTCTTCTGTGCACGCTTGCGAGTTGCCTGACCGGCCGCGTGAGCTCGCTTGGTCGAGGCGGTCGTCGAAGCCTTCTCAGTCTTCTTGACGGACTTCTTGCCAGTCTTCTTCTCGGTCGTCTGCGTCGTCGTAGCCGAAGCCGGCGCGGTTTCACGTGAAACCGGTGTTTCCTGAGCGTCCTTTTCCACCGTTCTGGGGGATGTCGTCGAACGCGTTGAACGGCTCTTTGATCCCCGCTTCCGCTGAGAGGGGGCCAAAAGGGCGGCGGTCAGATCTCGGGTACTCCGCGATTCCGCTGTCGGCTCGGGCTCCGGCGCAGCATGCTCGGCTTCGGCGTGGGAGGGAGTGTTTTCCTCATGTGCATCGTCCTTCTTCGACTCAGGAAAGAAAACATCGGAGGGACGAGACGCAGATACCTTCTCCTTCTGTGCCTCGGGAATCAGCGCCTGCAGACCCCGACCGAGTCCGCGCCGTTTCTGAGCCATTAGGCTTCCTCGCCTTCATTTCGGGAAGCGCCCCGCAGAGCGATCTCACGAGCCAGTTTCTTATACGCAATTGCGCCGGTGGACCGGGGGTCCCAGAACACCACAGGAGCGCCGAAGGAGGGGGCTTCGGCAACACGGATTGAACGTGGGACCTTGGTGTCCAACGTTGCATCAGGGAAATAGGAACGAACTTCGGATTCCACCTCGCGCGCCAAGGTGGTGCGCCCGTCAAACATGGTCAGCACGATCATGGATACGCCCAGCCCAGGATTGTGAATGCGGGCGATTCGATCGATAGAGCGTGTCAGAAGTGCCAAACCCTCAAGAGCGTAGTACTCCGCCTGCATCGGAATGAGGACCTCGTCGGCCGCAACGAAGGCGTTGATCGTCATGATGCCAAGACTCGGTGGGCAGTCGATGATGACGTAGTCGAGGGCCGGTTGCCCGTCGGTTTCACGTGAAACCAGGTAGTCCACCAACGCACGCCGCAGACGCGATTCCCGCTCGGCCGTTGAGATGAGCTCAATCTCGACGGCGGCCACATCAATCGTCGCTGGCACACACCACAGGGTCTCGCAGAAACGAGTTTTGGCCACCACATCCTTGATGGACATTCCATCAACAAGGACGTCGTAGATGGAGGCACTGTCCTCGTGCTCCACTCCCAACGCCGTCGAGGCGTTGCCCTGCGAGTCGGCGTCGATGAGTAGCACGTGCAACCCGCCCTCAGCCAGCGCTGCGGCAAGATTGACTGCGGTCGATGTCTTTCCGACGCCGCCCTTCTGGTTGGCGACCGCGATGACACGAGTTCGCTCGGGACGTGGAAACTCTCCACCCGCTACCTCGTCTAGAGCGAGGTGCTCGGCCTGGAGCTGATCGAAGATAGACGATCCGGACAAACCTGCTTCTCCTCGGACGGCGACCCAACGGCCCGAGCCAGTCGGGCAGTTACGAGTCTACGCGAGCAGGCCGATCCTCACGCGTTACACCGAACGCGCGCCGTATCTCACCGGTTCTTCGGGCGGCGAATCTCAACGACGGCTGTCGTTTCGTCGCCGGGAGTAACAACCTCGTGAACTACAGCAACTGATAACTTTGCCTTTTTAATCACGTACTTGGCGTCATCGACCTCGTCCTGCGCCCGCATGCCCTTGAGTGCGAGCAGAGCACCCCCCGGCCGGAGCAACGGAGCGGTCAGCCGTACGAGCTTGGACAGGTTCGCCACCGCGCGAGCCGTGACCACGTCATAGCGGTCCTTGATCTCCTCGGCCCGAGCCCTCCTGATGGTGACGTTGTCCAGATCCAGTTCCTCAACGACGTCGGAGAGCCACTGGGTGCGGCGCTCCATCGTCTCAATGAGCGTGACATCAAGATCAGGACGCAGCAGAGCGATGACGATACCGGGAAAACCGGCCCCGGAGCCGACGTCGGCAACGCTTCCCCGAGCCGGTAGGAAGGGGACCACGGCGGCCGAGTTGACAATGTGCCGGCTCCACAGACGGGGAAGCTCACGCGGCCCCACTAGGCCGCGCAGCTCACCCTCCTCAGCGAGCATCTGCGCGAAGTGCTCCGCGGCGGAGAAGGAGACCCCGAAGATCTCCCGCATCTCCGGCGTCGGCTCCTCCACCTGGGCCCGCTGCTCCTCGCTCATACTCAAGCCTGCTCGCCGACGGGCTCAGCACCGATCTCTTCAGTGTCATCGACGTCATCGACGTCATCGACGTCATCGACTTCCTCGTCCTCCACCTCATCAGCCGGCAGGACCACGACGTAGCGGTGCGGCTCGGCACCCTCTGACTCCGAGATCAGACCGGCCGAGGCGACGACGTCGTGGCACACCTTGCGCTCGAAGGGGTTCATCGGCTCCAGGCTGACGGACTCGCCGGTGGTGAGCACCTTGGTGACGGCCTCCTGGGCAACCTTGGTCAGCTCGGTTCGACGATCCGCGCGGTAGCCGTTGATGTCCAGCATGAGCCGCGAACGGTTGCCTGTGCGCGCCTGGACCGCCAGACGGGTCAGCTCCTGAACTGCCTCGAGAACCTCTCCATTGCGTCCGACGAGGTCATCGAGCTCGCGCTCGTCACCCTCCTCGGAGGCGAGCACGGCAATCGAGGCGCGCCCGTGGTCAATATCGATGTCAATGTCGCCGCCCAGGTCGGCGATGTCGAGAAGCTCCTCGAGGTAGTCGGCACCGATTTCGCCCTCCTCCTCGAGGCGCGAGACGGTGTTGCTCACAGGCTGACCTGCGGGCTGGCGGGAGGAGTCGTTGCTGTGCTGCTCACTCATCATGTCATCCGTATCTGTCATGGGAACCGGGTTGTCTCACCGCTGAACACGTTTCAGCGATTGCGCTTCTTCTTGGCCTGAGCCTTGCGTCGGGCCGCCGCCTCACGGCGCTGACGGGCTCGGCGCTCGTAACGACGTCGAGCGATCTCCTCATCACTGAGGCCACCACTCTTGGAGGACGCAGATCCGTCGGAGTCATTCTCGTCCTTGCCAGCATCCTGGTCGGCGTCGGAGGGACCACCGACGCCACTGCGGGACTCATCCTGGCCGCCGGACTTCTTCTGCCGGTTCTTACGCACCGGCTGCACCCGCTGACCACCGGTGCGACCCTCGGCCTCGGCCTTGGCGACCGCCTCAGCTCGCTCCTCCTCCTCCAGGGAGGGCAGACCCTTGCGGGCGCGCTTGGCATTGATCCGAGCACGGTACTTCTTCTCCGCCTCACTTCCGGGTGCCGGCATGTTGCGGATGGTGAAGAACTGCTGGCCCATGGTCCACAGGTTGGAGACGACCCAGTAGACGAGCACACCGATCTGGAAGTTGACACCGGAGACGGCGAAGATTACCGGCATCACGTACATCATCATCCGCTGGGAGCGGATCATGGGGTTGTCGGAGTTCATGGACTCCGCCGACATGTTCTTCATCGACAGCTGCGCCATGGTGTACCACTGCGTCACCGACATGATGACGATCATCGCCACCGTGACGATCTTGACCTGCGTGTCGGTGCTGCTCATGAAGGACGAGGACAGGCTCGCGCCGAAGACGCTGGAGGCCTGGACCTGCTTGGCCAGCTCCTGGGTGAGCGGTCCGATCGAGGGGCGGCCGTAGCTTCCGCCTGCCACGGCACCCAGCGAAGCCAGAACCCGGAACAAGGCGAAGAAGATCGGCATCTGCACCAGGATCGGCAAGCAGGAGGCCATAGGATTGGTCCCGTGCTTGCGGTAGAGCGCCATCATCTCTTCGTTCATGCGCTGGCGCG
>ERZ773008.2127-NODE-2127-length-13273-cov-11.991375_pt1 | contig 13273 bp, 11 predicted proteins | sample MGYA00580664_ERZ773008 | MGnify/ENA primary metagenome ERZ773008 (study PRJEB29015, sample SAMEA2738016) | human oral metagenome | biome: human oral; feature: human-associated habitat; material: dental | place: China | collected 2048 ... | reverse complement strand
TTATGAAAAAAGTTCAAAAGGCATCAGGTTTTAAGGGCAAAGACTTGTATATGCCTGTTAGAGCATTACTTACAGGTCAAGTTCACGGACCTGAACTTTCAAATATTTTAGAAATTTTAGGTAAGGGAGAAATTTTGAGAAGATTGAAATAGGAGGTTAAGTCTTATGAAAAATCTTAAAAATTTAGTAAAAAAAGTTTTTACATTTTCCATTGTTTTATTAACTTTGTTTGTAATACCTTTCAATAATTCTTTTGCAGACACTTTTTATAAAAATGAAATTAATGTTAAGATTAATAAAGACGGAAGTGCCGATGTTGAAAGTATTATGGATTTTGAACCATCTAAAGGAACTGAATACTATATTCCTATAGAAAACTTAGGAAAAAGTGAAATTTTAAACTATGATGTTTCTGAAATTATAGAAGGAAAAGAAGTTCCTTATGAAACTTTAAATACTTGGAATGTAAAACAAACTAGAGAACAAAAAGCAAAGAAAGCGGGAGTTGTAAAGACTAAAAATGGCTATGAACTCTGTTTTGGATTTGGTGAGTATCAGAGAAAAACTTTTGTTTTAAGATATAGGGTTACAAATTTTGTAAAACTTTTAAAAGACTCTGATATGGTTTATTGGCAATTTGTCAATAAGGGATTGAGTTCTGCCCCACAAGAAGTGAAAATTACTATTTCTAAAGCTGAAGGTAAATTCGACAATTCAAATTCAAAGATTTGGGCTTTTGGAAATAAGGGAAAGATTGAATTTTTAGATGGAAAAATAGTTTTTAATAGTTTAATAGGTCTTTCTAGTTCTAATTATGTAACTATTTTAACTCAGATTAATAAAGGAGAATTTACCTCTGGTGAAACTATAAATAAAGATTTTTCATATTATCAAGATTTAGCTTTTAAAGGTTCAGATTATAAAAAACCTAATACTAAAAACAAGTTATTTAAAAATATTATGCTTTTCGTTGTAACTCCAATAATTGTCTTTGGTGCAATTATTACTATATTGTTTTTAAGAAAAAAGAAAGGATATAGTAAGGGAGATTTTAAAGGAGAATATTATAGAGATATTCCTGAAAAAGAATGGTGGAAATTATCCTACATTTTGGAAAATGCAGGATTTGATGGTAATGAAGCAATATTTAGAGCGTATTTCCTAAAATGGATTCAAGCTAAACGATTAATACCAATAACCGAAGAAAAGGGTCGTATTTTTAAAAAGGAAGTTTTAGCTCTAAAAATAAATGAAGATGCTCCTAAACAATTTGATAATAAAATAGAGGAAAAATTTTACTCTATGGTTGTAGGTGCTTCTCAAGGTGATGGAATTTTACAAGAAAATGAATTTTCAAAATATTTAGAAGATGAATTTAAGCAACATAGATTTGAAGAATTATCAGAAGAATTGGATAATTTATCTATTGACTATGCAAGAAAAAATGATTTTTTTGAGAAAAAAGAAAGTGGAGAATGGACAGAAAAGTATAATGATAGGGGCAATGAATTTGTTGCTCGTTTAATAAAGTATTATAATTATTTAAAAGATTTTTCTTTGTTAAGTGAAAGGGAAATTTCCGAGATAAAAGTTTGGAAAGAACTACTAATTTATGCGACACTTTATGATGTTGCTGACGCTGTTGAGGAACAGCTAAGTAAATTATCTCCAGAACTTTTAAATAATATAGATGTTGATTTAAACTCATTCCATACAGGAGTTGTTTATTCCGATGTTTTCACTAATAATTTTGTAGATGCTTATTCAAGTAATGTATCAAATTATTCAGATGGAGATGGGGGATATTCAAGCATCGGAGGTGGTGGAGACTCCTTCGGTGGCGGAGATGGTGGAGGAACTCGTTAATAGTATTTAAGACAAAATAGATAATGATTTTAAGGAAATATAGGAGGCTTATGAAAAATTTTAGAAGTATTATCAGGAGACTTTTTATATTCTCATTTATAATAGTTGGCTTTTTTATAATATCTTCCAATAATTCTTTTGCAGACACTTTTTATAAGAATGAAATTAAAGTTAAAATTAATAAAGACGGAAGTGCTGATATTGAAAGTATTATGGATTTTATGCCAACCAAAGGAACGGAATACTATATTCCTATAGAAAATTTAGGGAAAAGTGAAATATTAAATTTTACAGTTTCTGAAATTCAAGGAGGAAAAGAAGTTCCTTATGAGAGTTTACAGACTTGGAATGTAAAACAAACAAGAGAACAAAAGGCAAAAAAGTCTGGAGTTGTAAAAACGACAAAAGGGTATGAGCTTTGTTTTGGTTTTGGAGAATATAAGAGAAAGACTTTTGTATTAAGATATAGGGTTACGAATTTTGTAAAACTTTTAACTGACTCGGATATGGTTTTTTGGAAGTTTGTAAATGACGGATTAAGTGCATCACCAAAAGAAGTAAAAGTTACTATTTCAAAGGCAGAAGGAAAATTTGACAATACTAATGCTAAGATTTGGGCATTTGGTAATAAAGGAAAAATAGAATTTTTAGATGGAAATATAGTTTTTACTAGTTTATCAGCACTTTCTGGCTCTAATTATGTAACTGTTTTAACACAGTTGAATAAGGGAGAATTTACTTCTGGAGAAGTTATAGATAAAGACTTTTCATATTATAAAGATATGGCATTTAAAGGTTCAAGTTATAAGAAAAATACAACTAAAAATACAAAAACATCTAAAGCTACTTACAGAACAATAATTAAAGCCATAATATTTTTATTTATTGCTCTTTTTGGATCTTCTGCTGCAATCTCATCTAGTAAGAAATTTAAAGGTGGATACAAAAAAGGAGATTTTAAAGGAGAGTATTACAGAGATATTCCTGAAAAAGAATGGTGGAAATTATCCCATATTTTGAAATGTGCGGGTTTTGATGGTCCAGAGTCAATAATTAGGGCTTATTTTCTAAAGTGGATTCAAACTAAACTTTTAACACCTATGACTGAAGAAAAAGGATTTATCTTTAAAAAAGAAATTTTATCTTTGAAAATAAATTCTGAATCAAATTACGAATTTGAGACTTCTACAGAAAGAAAATTATTTGATATGGTTAAGGCAGCTGCTAGAGATGATGAAATACTACAGGAAAATGAATTTACTGCATATTTAAGAAAGACAAAAAATCAAAATGCGTTTAAAGCTATACAAGAAAGTCTGAAACAAGAATCTGTTACTTATGCAACACAAAATGACTTGCTTGTTAAAAATAGTAGAAATAAATATGTATATACTTATAGTGACAAAGGTAAAGATTTTACTGCTCGTCTAATTAAGTATTATAATTATTTAAAAGATTTCTCATTATTAAGTGAAAGAGAAGTTTCTGAAATAAAAGTTTGGAAAGATTTATTAATTTATGCAACTCTTTTTGATGTTGCAGAAGAAGTTGAAAAGCAATTAAAGAAATTATCTCCAGAATTTTTGGAAAGTTACGATGTTGATGTTTATTCGTTGCATACTGCTATGATTTATTCTCATGTATTTTCTAGTAACTTTTTAGACGCTTACTCAAAAAGTGTTCAAAGTTCCTCTGGCGGAGGCGGAGGCTTTTCAAGTATCGGAGGTGGCGGAGGCTCCTTCGGTGGTGGTTCTGGTGGCGGAACTAGATAGTTGGGTATATATTCAGTGAAATATATAAATTTAGAAAGGAGAAAAATATGACTGTTTTATATGTAGTACTTGCAGTAGTAGTCCTACTTGTATTGTGGATTATCTCAAGTTATAACAGATTAATAAGACTTAGAGAAATGGTAAAAAATGCTATGGGGCAAATAGCTGCAAATGTTGAATCAAGATGGGATGCTTTAAAATCTTTGATTGATGCAACTAAAAAATATTCACAACATGAAGCTGAAACATTGGAAAAAGTTGTTCAAGCAAGAGGAGGATTAAATAGTAACAGTTCTGTAAAAGATATTGAAGCTGATGATAATATGTTTACTCAAGCTCTATCAAGACTTGCTGTTGTAGTTGAATCATATCCTGAATTAAAAGCTAATACAGTGTATTTAAATACTATGGATAAAATTGACTCTTATGAACAAGATGTAAAGAACTCCAGAATGATTTACAATGACACTGTTACTAGATTTAACAGAACAATGTTAACTTTCCCAATAGTTTTAGTTTCAAGAATGTTAGGATTCCATGAATATCAATATTTCCAAAATACGGAATCAAAAGCAAACCCACCAAGTTGGGATTAGTAGGAAAATATTATTATAGTTTAAAAAGCACTTGTAAGAGTGCTTTTTAGTTGAGTTTTTATAAAATTTTTTTACAATAAGTAATTGAAAAATTGATTGATATGTGATAAAATTACTTATATATTTTTTATGGAGGAATATTATGAAAAGATTAAGAAATGTTATGTTATCTTTAGCAATGCTTTTTGTTATAGTATTATCAACTGCTTGCTCAAGTAAAGAAACTACTGCTACAAAAACTTTTGTAAAGGAACAAAATGGTGTTAAGGTAACTCTTGTCTATACTTATATTGAAAAGGACGACAAAGTTGTTAAACAAACAAGTAAAACTGAGGCTCTATTCTCAGCTTTTCAAGGCAGAGACATAGAACAATTAAAGAAACAAATACAAGATGTTTCTGCTAAATATCAAGGGATTAAAGGTTTAAAAGAAACTTTAGATATTCAAGAAGATAAATTTGTTGAAGAAGTTGAAGTAGATTATACAGACTTTGATTATGAAAAGGCAAAAGGCCTTCCAGGAATGGTGTTCACTGGAAATCCTAGCACGAATAAAGTTAGTATGGAAAAAAGTGCAGAAATGTTAAAATCACAAGGATTTGAAGAACAAAAATAATATTTGTACGATTTGAAAGACGGTATATAATATCGTCTTTTTCATTTTAGATTTAGTGATAATATGATTAGTTTAGAACTTAAACTAGATTGAAAAAAACTTTTTAATATGTTAAAATTAATTATAAAATTTTTACACGGAGGAAAATTATGAAAAAATTTAGAAAGATACTATTATCAGTAGCTATGCTTTTAGTTGTAGTTTTAGCAACAGCTTGCTCAGGTAAAGAAGCTAATGCAACTAAAACTTTTGTTTTGGATAAGAATGGCTTAAAAACAACTATTACTTATACTTATATAGAAAAAGATGATAGAGTTATTAAGCAAACAACTGTAAATGAAGGTATATATGAACAATTGCCATCTACTAAGACAAAAGAAGCAGTTCAAAAGGTATTAGATCCAATTGCTGCAAAATACCAAGGAATCCAAGGAATAAAAGAATCAATTGATTATCAAGATGATAAATTTATTGAAAATTTGGAAATTGATTATGAAAATATTGACTATGAAAAAGCAAAAACTGTTCTTGGAAGTGGATTTGCAGATCCTTCAAAGACTAAAATTAGCATGAAAAAAACTGAAGAAATGCTATTAGGCAAAGGATATAAAGAACAAAAATAGAAAAATTTTAGAACAAAGAGTAGTATAATTGTTATACTACTTTTTTATTGCAAAATTGTAATATAATTTTAGAAGATAATCTTTTACAGTAATTTAGTGGGTTTGTGAAAATTTAGTTTATATTATAGAATTTATGTCTAATTTGCACTAGTATAAATTATGAAAATATACAGTGTTTTATCCTGAGTCTATTTGAAAAAAATATGTGTTTATGATAAAATAAACTGAATTATTTTTTATATGGAGGTAAATTATGAGAAAATTAAAAAATATTCTTTTATCATTATTAATGATATCTGTTGTAGTATTATCTACTGCTTGTTCAAGTAAAGGTAGTAATCCTACAAAAACTTTCGAATTAGAAAAAGATGGTATGAAAACAACTATTACTTATACTTATATTGAAAGTGAAGACAAGGTTATTAAACAAAATACTGTAGTTGAAGGCGAATATGCAAAATTAAAGCCAGCTAGAACTAAAGAAGAATTTCAAAAAATAGTTGGACCTATCGCAGAAAAATATCAAGGCATCCAAGGTATAAAAGAATCTATTGATTATCAAGATGAAAAATTTGTAGAAAATATCGAAATAGATTATGAAAATCTTGATTATGAAAAGTCAAAAACTGTTTTAGGAAATAATTTCCAAGACCCAGCAAAAGTTAAGATTAGTATGAAAAAGACTGAAGAAGGCTTGACTAAACAAGGATATACAGAAAAGAAATAATAAAATTTTAGAATGAAAAGTAGTATAATTTTTATACTACTTTTTTGTTTTAAAAGAAAATGTATCACTTAAATTATATAGCACATTATTATTGTCATATTAGAAATCCATTTAATTATAGTCAAAAATAAAAATAAAAAAATTTTTATGAAATAGATAATCATTATTGATATTTTTAAAAAAATGTGGTAATATATATGAGTAAGAGAAATTAAATTCTTTACAGATTTTTTAGGAGGGAAAAAATGAGAAAAAAAATTATATTATTACTTGCATTGGTACTTTCCGTTGGGGTTTTAGGAGCTTGTACCAAAAAAGATGATAGTAAAAACAAAGAGGGAGAAAAGAAAACTGAGCAAAAGACTTCAAAGAAAAAAGTTGTTGCTACAAGTACAATGCTTACAGATTTGGTAAAGCAAATCGGTGGAGATAACTTTGAAGTTGAAGGAATGATGAAAGCGGGAGTTGACCCTCATCTATATAAGCCTACAGCAGGCGATGTGGAAAAACTTGAAAAAGCAGATGTTGTAGTTGTAAACGGATTACATTTGGAAGGACAAATGGGAGAAATCTTACAAGGTTTAGAAAAACAAAATAAGAACGTTGTAACTGCAGCAAAAAATATTCCATCAGATAGATTACTTCCTTGGGATGAAGAAGGAGCAGGTCCTAATGATCCACATATTTGGTTTAGTGTTAAGAACTGGAAAATAGCTGCGAAAAATGTAGCAGAAGGTTTGAAGAAAGCTGATAGTTCAAAAGCTGAAGAAATCGATAAAAATCTTGCTAAATATGAAAAAGAACTTGATGAACTTTCTGATTATATAAAGAAAAAAGTTTCTGAATTACCTGAAAATCAAAGAGTTTTAGTTACTGCTCATGATGCTTTTAACTATTTTGCAAAGGAATTCGGATTTAAGGTAGAGGCTATTCAAGGAATCAGTACAGAATCAGAAGCAAGTGCAGCTGATATAAAGAAACTTTCAGATTTCTTGGTTAAAACAAAAATAAAAGCAGTTTTTGTTGAATCTTCAGTTCCTAAGAAAACTATTGAATCTTTAGTTGAATCTTGTAAAGCTAAAGGACATAATGTTAAAATAGGTGGAGAGTTGTATTCTGACTCATTAGGAGATGATAATACAAAAGAAAACACTTATATCTCAATGTTTAAATATAATATTGATACTATAGTTGATGCTTTAAAATAATACTTGAAAAAAATCTCCTAAATATATATACTTATGTTATGGAGATTTTTTGTTTTTTGGAGGAAAAAATGGACGAAATAGCTGTAAAAGTTGAAGATTTAACTATTGCCTATTATCTTAAACCTGTAGTTTGGGATGTGGATTTGGATATTAAAAGAGGTAAACTTACCGCGATTTTGGGACCAAACGGTGCAGGTAAATCGACTTTGTTAAAGGCAATGTTAAATTTAATCCCCATTTCATCCGGAAAAATTTCATTTTTCGGCAAGCCTTATAAGGAATTTAGAAAAGATATTTCTTATGTGCCACAAAGTGAGTCTGTCGATTGGGATTTTCCGACAGATGTTTTGGATGTTGTTATGATGGGAACTTATGGGAAGCTCGGTTGGATAAAAAGAGCAGGTAAAAAAGAAAGAGAATTGTCTTTAGAGGCTTTAAAGAAACTTGGAATGGAAGAGTTTGTCGATAGGCAAATAAGCGATCTTTCCGGCGGCCAACAACAGAGAGTTTTCTTGGCGAGAGCATTAGTTCAAGATAGTGAAATTTATTTTTTAGATGAACCGCTAAAAGGGGTTGATGCTAAAACGGAAAAAGAAATTATGAAAATTTTGAAAGAACTTAGAGATAGCGGAAAGACAATCATAGTTGTTCATCATGATTTGAGAACTGTTGAGGAATATTTTGATGAGGTTGTACTTTTAAATAAATTGGTTATCGCTTCAGGTTCTGTTAGAGAAGTTTTTACTGAAGAAAATATAAATAAGGCATATAGGGTGTAGATTATGAACGGAATTTTAGATTTACTTACTGACTATACTTTTTTGATGATAGCTTTAGGTTCAGGACTTTTGGGACTTTTAAGTGGAATTATGGGAGTATATGTTACAGTGAGAAAACAAGGACTTATCTGTGATGCAATCAGCCATTCAACTCTTCCCGGTGTTTGTATTGCTTTTATGGTACTTGGAATTAAAAATTTGGAATTTTTACTTCTTGGAGCTTTTATTGCAGGAGTTATAGCGGCACTTTTTATTTTCGGAATTGATTTAAAATCAAAAGTAAAATTTGACAGTGCATTGGCAATTGTTTTGTCAACATTTTTTGGGCTTGGCGTTGTTTTACTTGCACTTATTCAAAGAGAAGCAAATACTAATCAAGCGGGTCTTGATAAATTTATATTTGGACAAGCTGCCGCTTTTTTGAAAAAAGATATATATTTTTTAATCGGAATAATTATTTTGGTGTTGTTTGTAATTTTACTATTTTGGAAAGAATTAAAACTTTTTTCCTTTGATCCGGAGTTTGCACAAACAAAGGGATTTTCTATAAATTTAATGACCGGAATATTAATAGTTTTACTTGTAATTTCAATAGTTATGGGAATTCAATCAGTTGGAGTAATTCTTATGAGTACAATGTTAATTGCACCACCTGTTGCTGCAAGACAATGGACGGATAAGTTCAATGTTATGATGATTTTATCAGGAATTTTTGGAGCTTTCTCAGGAATTACCGGTTCATTTATAAGTATGTACTATAAAGGACTTTCAACAGGACCGGTTATAGCGATAGTTGCAAGTTTAATTGTATTTTTTAGTATATTATTTTCGCCTAAAAAAGGAATTTTATTCAGTAAAAAGAGAACTATGCAAGGAGGGACTAAATGAGACAATTAGAAATTTTAATAGCTGTAAGTTTAGTTTCAGCTGCTTGTTCACTATTGGGACCATTTTTAATTCTTAGAAAAATGTCTATGATGATAGATTCTATAACTCATACAATTTTACTTGGAATCGTAATTGCTTTTTTCATTACAAAAGATTTGACAAGTCCTTTGCTGATTGTCGGTGCCGGACTGGTTGGAATACTTACTGTATTTTTGACGGAGCTTATAAATCAAAAGACAACTTTGCATGAAGATGCGTCAATAGGGCTTGTATTTCCATTTTTGTTCAGTATTGCTATAATATTGATTTCAAAATTTTTAAGAGGAGTGCATCTCTGTATTGACTCCGTTTTAGTTGGAGAAGTTGCATTTTCAATAATTCCGAGAATCGAGTTTTTCGGTTATGAAATGTCAAAGGTTATTTTTGTAATGGCAGTAATATTTTTAATTGATTTGATTTTTATTTGGGTGTTTTTTAAAGAATTAAAAATTTCTACATTCGACAAAAATTTAAGTTTGATTTCCGGATTTGCACCGGCTGTTATTTATTACGCTTTGATGAGTTTAGTTTCTATAACAACTGTAGGAGCATTTAATGCGGTAGGTTCAATACTTGTAATTTCATATATGGTTGTTCCGTCTGCAACGGCATATCTATTAACACATGATTTGAAGAAAATGATATTTCTAAGTGTTTTCACGGGAGTTTTAAGTAGTGTAATAGGATTTTATATGGCATATATTTATGACCTTTCTATTGCAGGAACAATAGCCATAGTTAACGGATTGATATTTTTATTAGTATTTATATTTGAACCGAGAAACGGAATTATCAAAAAAATATTAAATGAAAACAGAAAAAGAGCTGAATTTGCAGAGGTTACAATGATGCTTCATATAATAAATCACGAAAAAACTGAAAGGGCTAATATTGAATGTAATGTTGTTAAAATAAATGAACATTTATGTTATGCAAAAAATAAATTTGAAAGAGTTTTAAAGAATTTATTGAATAAAAAATTTGCATATATAGAAAATGATATTATTAAAGTTACTGACATTGGTAGAGAGAAAACTTTGAATAAATTTAATGAGTGGATGAAGTAGAATATAGGTAAATTAATTTTTTGATTATTATTTATCTTTATTTAAATTTGCAAAGTGATTATTTCAAAAATTTAATATTTTTTTAAAAGAGAGACAAATTTTCATAAAATATCTCTCTTTTTTGTGTAAATTTACTTTTTGTATAATTTAGATAAGAACTAATAAATAGGGATAATATTTTTTATAGGGACAGAATAGTCCCTTATTTTTTTTAGAAAAATTTTAAATTATTTAGAAAATCACCAAAAAAATTGTAGATTTTTTTTAGAATTTTGAATATAATTAGTTCTGGAGTGTGTACTCGAAAAAGATATTATTTCTATTTAGGAGGATTTATGAAAAAGAAATTTTTGGCACTTATGTTGTCAGCATTAATGATTGGTGCAACTGCTTGTGGTGGAGGCTCTGATAAGAAAGATGATACAAGTAAAGATATGAAGGCGAATGAAGAAGTTTCTGGAAAAGTTAGAATTTATACTTCAATGTATGAAGATATAATTGCTAATATGAAACCTGCACTTAAAAAGAAATTTCCTAATTGTGAAATTGAATTTTTCCAAGGCGGAACTGGAACTTTACAAACTAAAATTGCCGGGGAAATCGAAGCAGGAAAACTTGCTTGTGATATTATAATGGTTGCAGAACCATCCTATGCTTATGAATTAAAAGAAAAAAATGTATTACATAAATTTGATATCGAAAACAAAGATAAATTAGCTTTCGAATATGATAAAGAAGGATATTGGTATCCAGTTAGAATTTCTAATATGGTTTTAGCTTATAATCCTGAAAAAACAAAGAAAGAAGATTTAGCTCAAACTTTTAAAGAATTTGCTGAAAAAGAAAGTCTTACAGGAAAGATTTCAATGTCAGATCCTTTAAAATCAGGTACAGCTCTTGCAGCTATCAGTGGATTAAAAGATAAATATAATGATGAATATTTTGCTAATTTAGCTAAGAGAAAAGTTGCTATTGAAGCAGGTAGTGTTGCTTTGACAAAACTTGAAACTGGCGAAATGGATGAACTTATGATTCTTGAAGAATCTGTTTTAAAGAAAAGACAAGATGATAATTCTTCATTAGAAGTTATATATCCTAAAGATGGAACAATTGTAGTTCCTTCACCAATTATGGTTGTAGATGAAAAATTAACAGAAAATAAAAATACAAAAGCTGCAGAAGCAATTTCAAAATGGTTCTTATCAGAAGAAGGTCAAAAATATATAGTTAAGGGATGGATGCATTCTGTACTAAAAGATTTCCCTGAAGTTCCTTATGATGCAATTAAAACTTCTGAAATTACAGCAAATAGTATAAATGTTAAATGGGAACAATTAGTTAAAGACAGAGATTCTCTAAGAAAGATGTTTACAGATACAATTGGTAAAAAATAAGAAATAAGAACCATATAAAAAATTGGAGCTTATTGTTTTACAATAAAAATATAGAGGGAGGAAACTCCCTCTTGTTAATGGAAGGTTATTTTATGCAAAAGACAGAAAGAAAATTTAGATTAGATATAAAGTGGATAATAATGCTTTCTATTGTTGCACTTTTACTTATTTTTGAAGTTTTCCCACTTTTATATCTCTTTGTTAAATCCGTATTTCCTAATGGAAGTTTTACTTTTGAGGCATTTAAAAGAGTTTATAGTTATGATGCCAATTTTATAGCTATTAGAAATACTATTGTTACTGCGGTTGCAACAACATTCTTTGGAATGTTAATCGCTTTTCCACTTGCTTTTTTGGTTGGAAGAACTAATTTATATGGCAAAAAAATATTTAGAACTATGTTTGTTATTACATATATGGTTCCTCCTTATGTAGGAGCAATGGCTTGGCTTAGACTTTTAAATCCAAGAGTTGGAACTTTAAATATGTTTCTTCAAAAGATTTTTGGATTAAGTGAACCAATCTTTAATATTTATAGTGTATGGGGAATGATTTGGGTACTTACTTGTTTTTATTATCCTTATGCTTTTATCACAATTTCTCGTGCAATGGAAAAAATGGATCCTTCTTTAGAAGAAGCTGCTAGAATTTCAGGAGCAAGTCCTTTAAAGACTTTATTTACTGTTACAATTCCGATGATGACACCAAGTTTAATCGCTGCAGGACTTTTAGTTTTTGTAACAGCCGCTTCTTGTTATGGTATTCCGTCAATAATCGGAGCTCCAGGACAAATTCATACAGTTACAACTAGAATAATAGAGTTTGTTCATATAGGAAATGAAGAAGGTATAATAGATGCTACAACTTTAGCAGTATTTTTGATGATAATTGCAAATTTAGTTTTGTATTTTTCAACATTTGTACTAGGAAAGAAACAATTTATAACTATGAGTGGGAAATCAACAAGACCTACAATAGTTGATTTAGGAAAATGGAGATTACCTCTTACGATATTGGTTTCAATTTTTTCTTTTGTAGTAGTAATAGTTCCATTTATAACAGTTGCTCTTACTTCTATAACTATCAATATGGGTAAGCCTTTATCTGCAAGAAATATCTCATTTAGATTTTGGCAACAAATGCTAACAAGAGATAGTATATTGAGTTCTACAATAAACAGTTTAATTGCAGCTTGTGCAGCAGCATTTTTAGGAATAATAATCTCTTGTATGATGGCTTATTTGCTTGAAAGAACAAAAGTAAAGGGAAGAAAAATTCCAGACTTTTTGATAACTGTAGGTTCAGGAACTCCTAGTATTGCAATAGCACTAGCTCTAATAATGACAATGAGTGGAAAATTTGGGATAAATATTTATAATACAATTTATATTATGATAATCGCATATATGATTAAGTATATGTTGATGGGAATGAGGACTGTTGTTTCAGGAATGAGTCAGGTTCATCCTTCTTTAGAAGAGGCATCACAAATTTCAGGAGCAGGTTGGCTTAGGATGATTAAAGATGTTACAGCACCGCTTATTATGCCTTCAATTGTTGCAGGTATATTCTTAATATTTATGCCTTGTTTCTACGAGCTTACTATGAGTACAATTTTGTATTCATCTCATACTAAGACGATTGGTTTTGAACTTTACAATTATCAAACTTATCATAGTCAACAAATTGCAAGTGTAC
>ERZ773008.2125-NODE-2125-length-13278-cov-17.504651_pt1 | contig 13278 bp, 9 predicted proteins | sample MGYA00580664_ERZ773008 | MGnify/ENA primary metagenome ERZ773008 (study PRJEB29015, sample SAMEA2738016) | human oral metagenome | biome: human oral; feature: human-associated habitat; material: dental | place: China | collected 2048 ... | reverse complement strand
TCAGCGGAGGGGCCGACTCGGTCGCTCTGCTGATGGCTATGCTTGCTTTAGGCTATGGCGAAAGACTCGAAGCGCTCCACTGCAACTTCACACTACGTGGCGAAGAGAGTGAATGCGATGAAGCCTTCGTGCGGGAGCTATGCACGAAGCTCAGCGTTCCCTTGCAAATCAAGCGCTTCGATACTCGAAGATATGCCGAGGAGAAGGGCATATCTATCGAGATGGCAGCACGTGAGCTACGCTACCAGTGGTTTTGCTCCTTTACTGAAGGTAGTGAAGGCAGGAAGGTCGTAGCCGTTGCCCACAATGCAGATGACCAAGTAGAGACCCTACTACTCAACCTCTCTATGGGTACAGGCATCCGTGGGCTCAGTGGTATGCCGTTCATCAAGCAGGCAGAAGGTATCATCCGCCCCCTACAAGCAACTCCCCGTGCACTCATACTTGACTATCTGAGCGCTCTTGGGCAAAGCTATCGTGAGGATAGCTCAAATAGCGATACCCGCTATAAGCGCAATCTGATTCGCCATCAGCTCATCCCCCTCTTTGAGGAGCTTAATCCTTCCTTTCGAGTGACGACCTACCGCACGATAGAGCACCTGCGCTCAACGGAGGCCCTCTATATGGAGACGATCGAGTGCTACCGAGCCGAACTACTATCCCCCAATGGCTTGGAGTATAAGCCCCTTGCCACTCATCCCGAGCGAACGACCATTCTCTTCGAGCTCTTACGCCCCTATGGCTTCCAGCGCCCTCTCGTCGAGGAACTCAGTAAGCATCTCGCAGAGGGGACGGCTGGAGCAAAGTTCTACTCCCCCACCCACCTACTCATCCATGGTGTACAGCTGCTGGAGTTACTCCCACGTGAGGAGGGAGCAGCAGTATCCCTATCCATTGACATCAGCCAAGAAGGGCAGTGCGCACTTCCCTTCGGAGGAGAACTACACTGGGAGCTCCTTTCCCTTAGTGCTCTAAAGGGTGGCTACCGCACACCTCGAGAGGTCGCAGTCTTTGACTACGATAGGTTAGAGTCCCAAAGGCTTACCATCCGCTCACGCCGTGAGGGCGACACCCTCCGCCCCTTCGGTATGTCGGGGAAGAAGCTACTCAGACGCATACTCATTGACAGGAAGTTCTCTCACCGCGCACGCCGTGAAGCCCTTTTGTTATGTCGAGAGGAAGCCCCCATCTGGCTCATCGGTCATGTGGCTGACCGCACCTTCGCACTCTCAGATACGACGCAGACTGTACTACGCTTCACCTACCACAAGTAGCTTCCATACAAATGAAGTCGCCCGCTTGGCATGAGGACCAAGCGGGCGACTTCTTTATTTATGAACGATTATGAGCAACTAATTAAGACCGACTTCACGAGCATAGATCTCCAGATCATCACGCTCTTGCAGGAGGAGCTCGACTGAGCAGCGGACAGGTGCTCCGAGACTCTTGAGTTTGACGAGGCGATCGAGAGAGCGTAGTGCCAAAGCATAGAGTGCCTTGGAGAGGCTACCCGTGATCTTCACCTGCGCAAGAGCCAGCGCCACGATGACACGATCCGTACGGCGGAGCTGCTCCAGCAGTGGGCGTCCCTCCAGAGTGAGGTTGCGCTGAGCTTCCAGTTCCTCATAGGTCTCTCCCTTAGGCGGGCAAAAGGGTAGATGATAGAGCTTGGATATCAATGAGGCTGGGTAATGTGTAAGGTCTGCCTTTGGTCGACGACGTAGGAGGTCACTGAGCTCCCATAGGGCATCACTCCCCTCATCATTTCCGAAGGGTGCTGCATCTTGGATACTGGAGTAATAGACCTCCGAGCCGAAGTACTTGCGGAAGGTCGGGTGGCTGGTCAGGGGATGTAGCCCCATCTCATCATCGTCATAGTAGAAGGACTGCATCGGATCAAAGCCAGGGAAGTCCTGGAAGCCTGCCTTTAGCTTTGCGTCGACCAACTGCTGGGCGCGCTCTTCGCACTCCGCTGCGTCAGCAAACGACTTGACCTCATAGCGCCCTGATGTAGATACCTTACCCCAGTTCGTCATAAGGTCCCCCCCCAGCGTCTCTACACGCCAGTAGCGGTCGGCCTGATGATCTGACAAACGCATTACTCTATTCATACTCATGCGATCAATTGATTGGTAGGAGCGCGCTGTATTGTAGGGTTATGATGTAAGGCTTCCGGCGACGATGCTCCCTCATGTGGTAGACAAATGTAGTCATTTATAATATGAAAACCTATTTTACCACAAATTTGATCTCTTCCCTTTAAAAACATGGGTAGCAACACCCTACACTTCCTAGAGCGAGCGAGAGCAAGGAGGCCCTTCGTAGGGCGGTTCCTTGCTCTCTTCTATATTATACTATCCAGAGGCATTCTTCAGCCTGCTTTATCAAGCTGCTACTCGCCGAAGCGCTCACGGATGACCTCCATGAGCCCAGGGCGGAAGTCGGGGTGAGCGATGCTTGTCAAGGCCAGGGCACGCTCACGAAGCGTCAGACCACGGAGACGCACCACGCCGTATTCGGTAGCGATGTAGTCTACCTCATTGCGCCCTGAGGTCACGGTGGCTCCCGACGGCAAGACTGGGACAATGCGCGAGCAAGTGCCATCCTTTGCCGTAGAGGTGAAGGCTAAGATGGAGCGACCGCCACGCGAGCGCTTTGCCCCACGCAGGTAGTCGACCTGCCCACCCGTGCCACTATATTGGTTGAGTCCGATAGCTTCGGATGCTACCTGCCCATAGAGGTCTATCTCCAGGCAGGAGTTGATAGAGACCATGTTGTCATTCTGCCCGACCATATAGGGGTCATTCGTATGATCGACGGGGTACATCTCGATCATATCATTCTTATTGACGAAGTCATAAAGTGCCTTCGTACCCATGATGATGGAGCTGACGACCTTACGTGGATGCAGGGTCTTCTTCTCACCCGTCACATTGCCAGAGTTGATCATGTGCATGACGCCGTCGGTGAACATCTCCGTGTGTAAGCCCAGATCTTTCCGCTCTCGTAGGCTCTGAAGTACGGCATCGGGGATCGCCCCGATACCGATCTGAAGCGTATCTCCATCGTGGATGAGTTCGGCACACAGCTCACCGATGCGCTGCTCGACAGGCCCGATAGGAGCAAGAGGGAGCTCCACCAATGGGCGGTCAACGGGGACGATATAGTCCAGCTTCGTCACATGGATGAGGTTGTCCCCTCCGATGAAGGGCATCTGCTTATTGATCTCTGCGATGACGATCCGCGCAGCCTCTGCGGCGGGCTTGGTATAGTCACACGATACCCCGAAGGAGCAATAGCCCTCTTCATTGGGCTCGCTCACCGAGATCAACGCGACATCGACAGGATAGATACCATTCCTAAAGAAGTCTGGGAGTTCATGGAAATGACAAGGGAGATAGTCGACACGCTTATCGAGATAAGCGGGGCGGCTATTCTTGTCAAGGAAGTTAAGGACGGGATGTACATGCCCCACCATCTCTGGGCGGAGGTGCCAAGGCTCGGCAAAGTACAGCATGTGGAAGGCTTTCACGTCCGTGAGGCGCTCGCGATCATCATAGAGGGCTTTGGAGAGGCTGCTGGGGGCTGCCACAGCATGGCCAAAGACCAAGAAGTCCCCGCTCTTTACTGCCGATCGCACGGCTTTGAGGGCGGTCGTAGTATGGCGAGCAATATGCTCTTGCCAGGTAGTACTCATTGATTTAGCTCTTATATGAAAAAGGGCTCCTGTGTAGTATTAGGAGGGCCATCTTCCCAAGAGACGTAGGCTAACGACCCCAACATCCTGGGGTACAAAGCTGCGACTCCGATGAAGAAGCCTACCAAAGGTAAGTATTCTACTTTTTCCCAACAATACCCCCCTCCACTCCTCACCCAAGCTGGCACACAACCGCATACCTTAGTTGGAGTCGAGCATGCTTCATCCGTCACATTTTGACGATAAGTTGAATACATCTAACTTTATCGCAGAAATAAACATAGTGCATTCCGTACATAAGCGCTATAAGGAGCTTAACATCTCCAAGAGAAAACGCATCACCATTCACCCAACGCAGGGAAGCGGCCCAAGGATCGCTTCAAAGAATAGACACAGATACCCCGCCTCATCTTAATTCAAATCAATATGAAATCACTAACGCCCCTACTTATTGCCGTGAGCATACTACTCTCGAGCTTCGCTCTGTATGCTCAGCGAACCACAGAGTTCTTTTACCTCGGCAACGTGTACTGCAAGACTAAGACCGGAGCCGAGCAGCGCTTCCCCTATCTACCGGTCTACCTCTCCCTCCAAGATAAGCCCAATGACATCATCGCAGTCACGATGACGAATGCTAACGGAGAGGCTTCATTCAAGGGCGTGCCTATAGACCCGTACAAGCACCATGTCATCTCGGTACATCTCCCGAGTGGTACATACCGCTTTGTCCGAATCCCTATTGAAAAGAATCCAGGCTTCACTGGTAATATCAGCACGCATATCCAGCTTGATGCTATGGAGAAGTACCTCACAGTATCTACAATTATACCCAAGAAGGAAGATGGTGATAAGCTGGCACTTGACCTGGCGACGAGCGCCATCAAGGGTGCCCATCGGAAGGGGGTGACGATCTCCGATGCAGAAGGCCTTAACTACAAGCTCTTCGTCTCAGGGCGCATGGTGCAGGACAAGAAGCTGGCTGATGTGCTCCTCAAGATAACGGGAGAGATGCTCGATAAGATCGTCATCACACACCCGACACAGGCTAATGACTACTATGCGGGGTCTATAGACTTTATGATTCGAGACATACCTATTCAGAAGGTTGGTCCCACGACCTTTACCTTAGAGCGTCTATGAGCAGATCATTCCTAATCGCTCTCCTCTTATTGCTTACCCCCCTTCGTCTCCTCGCTCAGGTCGAGGTGCGGGGGCAGGTGGAGGATGCAAAGACTAAGGAGCCGATCGCTCTTGCCTCCGTTACGCTGGTGAGTGAGCGAGACTCAACGCTCATCCTCAGAGGGGCTACAGACCTTCAAGGGGGCTATCTCTTTAGTGACGTCAAGGTCGGGCGCTATCTTCTACGTATTAGCTTCCTCGGCTACAAGCCTCTGGAGCGACGGCTTCGTATCGTGATGCCCAGCCAAGGCTTCACGGTGGAGCTTCTCGATCAGCTACAGCAAGATAGTCTGGTGCTGGAGGATGTGGTCGTGGAGGCTAAGGCTACGCATCAGCGAGCCGACCGTAGGGTGATCACCTTTGCTCGTAAGGATGTCCAAGAGGCCCTACACAGCTACGATCTGCTCAAGACCCTACCCTCAGTCAGCTTCGATGTGATGAACGACCGCCTCAAGGGGGCTATGGGCGGAGAGGTGCAGCTCCTGATCAATGGGATACGCTCCACCAAGACGGATGTACTTATGCTGCCCAAAGAGAAGATCAAGCGAGTAGAGGTCTACGACATTCCCCCTGCTCGATATCGAGCAGTAGAGTGTGTGATCAATATCATCGTCTCCGGACTGGACGACGGCTACATCGCAGGTGGTTCACTCAAACATGCCTTCACTACAGGCTTCGGAAATGACGAGGCCTATGCCTCCCTGATCAGTGGACGGCATAAGCTGAGCCTTGAGTACACACTGAACTATCGCGACTATCGTGACCGAGAGTCACTTGCGCAGTATAGCTATAGCCTCAATCAGCAGGCACTACAGCTCACCTACTCAGACCATGATGCTTTTGGCTATACAACACACAGCCCCGCCCTCAAGTACGCCTACGTAGTGGATGAACGCTACCTATGGGAGGCTCGCCTACAGCCGAGAGCTGAGCGACGCTTCTCTGACAATATCGGCTCGGGTCTCTACACTGTAGACGGTGTCGCTGGAGAGAAGCTGACTACCACGGGTAGAGATAGGACCCAGCAGTTCAATCCCTCGCTTGACCTCTACCATTGGCGTAAGCTTGGGGAGAAGGACGAACTGAGCATCAACCTCGTGGGGACGCTCTTCTCCACCAAGAGAGACACTAAGACCCGAGAGCAGGGCGTCGCTACAGGGGTCACGAGCTACGAGGACTTCATGAAGCTCGACAATAGTAAGCGCTCGCTCATCCTCGAGCTAGCACACACCCGAGAGACGGGACGCTTACGGATCAGTTCGGGCTACAGGGGAGAGGTCTCCTTCCTACATTCACAGGTAGACAATCACTTCGGTGTCCTTGACTATACCAGCCGTACGTGGCAGAACTATGGCTACAGTGAGATCTCGGGGCGTAAGGGGAGACTACTGTATCGTGTGAGCCTAGGCTTGACCCACACGCACAATCATTCTAGCTACCGCTCCTACAGTAGCCTCGCCTTCACCCCGAAGGTCGTGCTCGGCTATACCCTCGGTGGAGGTAGTGATCTGCGCTTGATGTACGATGACAAGCCCATCCTGCCTAGTCTGGATCAGCTCAGTAGCAACCGAAGACGAGCTACCCGTGATATCACTAGTGTAGGTAATCCCCAGCTAGAGAATGCGCATATGCGCCAGCTGACCGCTATGTATACGTATGCTAAGGGGATCTTTGATATCAAGTTGGTAGGTCTCTATAGCCACACACATCGCCCGCATATCCAGGCTATGAAGCGTGAGGGGGTAGGGATCACGTTCGCTCCGATCAATGGAGCATGGAGTGACGAACTTGTTACGGCTGCTAGGGTGGTCGTCAAGCCCTTTGGTGACAATACCCTGAGCCTAGATACGTACCTCATACCTACGTATAGTCGACTTCGCTCATCGGAGATTAGTTATGATCGTAGTTCGCTCTATGGTGAGTTTTCGCTGACGGCCCAGCATAAGGGGCTACAGCTCTACTACAAGTACGCCCTCCCGACTTATACCTATGATTCGGGCTATGCCTCTCGTATGGAGCCAAAGCATACTGCCTCGATCTCCTACCGCTTGGGGAACTGGAAGTTCTCTGCCTCGATGCTATTCATCGGGACGCCGGCCTATTATCATGACTATACGCTCGGTGAGCGTCTCGTCCAGAGGGATAATAAGACGTGGATCCATGCCAATAAGAATATGATCCTCCTTGGGGTGTCCTATCACCTCTCACGAGGCAAGGATAAGACCTACTCGAAGAACCTTCAGAACGAAGATACCTCATCTCCTACGCTATAAGTAGCCGAGACACCCTCACCCCTGCGGGCCCATCTCTATAGAGCCCCCCTGTATGCTCCTTTTAAGGCGCATGCAGGGGGCTTTCTTTTCGGCAAATGCGACGAAGCATAGCGAAAGCGTTCCCGATCCTATGCATACCAGAAGATCAAAGAGCTATTGTAAGTAGCTGTATACGCATACAGATAGAGTCGTAGATCTACAGAAAAGAAGTCCTGCACCAGTAGCTGTAATCCGCTATCTACGTGGGTAGTCCTAAAGTCTACGTGCATAGATGATAAGTTCTCTGTACATAGATTTTAAATCCACGTACGTAGATATAACTTTTCTCGTAGAGCTATGACAGAAAAGCAGCTTGAGTATGGAGGAAATGCACCTCGACGTGATATGATTAATCAATGCTCCAGCACCCATTATATTAGGTATATAATAGAGGCACTTACCTCTACCCTATACCTACATCTATGTATTTTGCAGAGGAGTAAGAGAAGGGGGATATGAATGGCGTATTTTTGCCCATGCGATATAGCAACTTTACTCACTATAAATCATAGTAATAACCATGCGTAAGCTTTACGCCCTCATGCTCTCACTGCAGATCCTTCTGGTCTCGGCCATCGGTCTCAGCGGTGAGCTGGCAGCACAAGAGCGGCCGACTGATGCCAACATTATTGGGCACGTCACAGATGCGAAGACCGGCGAACATCTCTCAGGTGTCACCATCGCTATCAAGGGTACGACCTTCGGTACGGCTACCGATGCCACAGGGCACTACTTCCTCAAGAACCTCAAGCAGAAGAGCGTGACACTCGTCATGCGCGGTCTCGGTTATCTCAGCCAAGAGCGCACCGTGGAGATCATCCCTGGTAAGGTCGTCGAAGTCAACTTCGATGCAGAGCCAGACAACATCCGTATCGATGAGGTCGTCGTCTCCTCCAACCGTCAGGCTACCCTACGCCGTCTCGCTCCGACGCTCGTCACCGTGCTTGACACCAAGCTCTTCGAGAGCACCAATGCCACTAACCTCGCCCAAGGGCTGATCTTCCAGCCAGGTGTGCGTGTCGAGAATAACTGCCAGAACTGCGGCTTCAATCAAGTACGTATCAATGGTCTCGACGGGCGCTACTCACAGATCCTCATCGACAGCCGTCCCATCATGAGTGCACTGGCAGGGGTCTATGGTCTGGAGCAGATCCCCACGAACATGATCGAGCGTGTCGAGGTCGTACGTGGCGGTGGCTCTGCCCTCTTCGGCTCGTCTGCTATCGCAGGGGTGATCAACATCATCACCAAGGAGCCTCAGCGCAATAGCTTCTCTTTCAATGAGAGCCTTGGCTTCTCGGGCTTCAAGGATCTGGACAATAACCTGAGCTTCAACGGCTCACTCGTCAGCGACGACAACCGTGCTGGAGCCATGGTCTTCGCACAGGCTCGCTACCGCAAGGAGCACGATGTCAATGGCGATGGCTACAGCGAGCTTGGTCGTCTTGACTCCCGTTCGCTCGGCTTCCGTGGCTACCTCCGCCCCACAGACTACACGCGTCTGACCGGCGAAGTCCATACCTTCAGCGAAGCCCGTCGCGGTGGTGACCACATCGACTGGCCCGAGCAGGTAGCTGGTGTAGCTGAGTCCATTCGCCACTCTGTATATAGCGGGAACCTGAAGTTCGACGGCTACAGCGAAGACTACAAGCACCACTTCCAGCTCTACGGCTCCGCTCAGCACGTCACCCGTAACAGCTACTACGGTGGTATAGGTGAGACGAAGCTCCGCAACAAGGCGGGCGACAAGTACATCGATAAGGATGGCAACGAGACTACAGATGAGAGCAAGGCAGTGAAGGCAGGCTCTATCGGTCGCCCCATCCACACCTCTGACTACGGGAAGAACTTCGGTATCACCCGTGGGATGACGTGGGTCGGTGGTGCACAGTACACCTATGACTTCGACCACTTCCTCTTCATGCCTGCTCAGCTCCTCGCTGGTGCTGAATACAGCTATGACCGCCTCGAGGACAAAATGCCTCTGAGAGAATGGGAGACCGAGAAGACCGTCAGCGATGGCTTCGACCTCAGCGCTAACCCCATCTCCCTCTCCCCCGCCCTGCGTCAGGTCATCCGCAACGCCAGCCAGTTCGCCCAGATCGAATGGAAGAACGACCGCTGGAGCGTCCTGCTCGGCACGCGTCTCGATGAGAACTCCGCCGTCAAGAAGGCTATCTTCAGCCCCCGCGCTACCCTGCGCTACAACCCCACGAGGAATATCAACATCCGTGCTACCTATGCCAAGGGCTTCCGTGCACCTCAGGTCTTTGACGAAGACCTTCACGTCGGGGTCGTCGGTGGTGAGGCACAGCGTGTGACCAATGCTGAGGACCTTCGTCCTGAGATCTCCCACTCCTTCAGCCTGAGCAACGACATGTACTTCACCCTCGGTGGTGCACAGGTCAATGTCCTCGTCGAAGGCTTCTACACGCGTCTGCTCGACGTCTTCACGAACTACAAGGACAAGTCTGAGAACGGTATCTCCTACTACACGCGCCACAACTATGGGATCGATGACAATGGTCAGCAGGTCTCCTCGGGTGCCAAGGTCCTCGGGCTGAACCTCGAGGGTAAGATCGCCTATCGCTGGCTCTCTCTCCAGGCTGGCCTCACGCTCACCAGCAACAAGTACGACGTCAACCAGGAATGGGGCGTACGTCAGAAGGTCAAGGGCGACCACGATGCTACCTACTACGAGTCCTTCGTGCCCAAGGCTGACGGCTCTGACTTCGACAATGTCGCTGTAGACAATGAGCCTCAGACCATCTCGATGACCTCTAAGGAGATCACTCGCACGCCCTCTACCTACGGCTACTTCACGATCGGCATCAACCCCATCCGCCCGCTGAACATTGCCCTCACGGGTACCTTCACGGGCTCGATGTACGTGCCTCACGTAGTCAAGTGGGGGCAGAACTCCGCAGTCACCGACCGCACGGCTATCGCTGCTGGTCTTCGCAAGGAAGGTTATAAGCTTCCTCTCGTAGACGCTACGGGTGCTGCTATCCTCGAGGATGGCGCACAGAAGGAGGTCGATGTCGAGTGGAACGAGCTGGTCAAGACCAAGAGCTTCTTTGATCTCGGCGCTAAGATCACCTATGATCTGCGTCTCTTCTCTAAGAGCAATGTCCAGCTCTACTGCGGTATCAATAACCTCTTCAACGCCTTCCAGAGCGACTACGACTTCGGTCCAGACCGTGACAGCGGCTATATCTACGGCCCCACGATCCCTCGCTCAGGCTACTTCGGGATGAAGTTTACCTTCTAATCCCACCCCTATCGCCCGCGGACAAGACGTCCCGAGTGCGACACGATTTAGAGGCTGCCCCTACCTTCTCCATAGAAGTGTAGGGGTAGCCTCTATATATAGGTATACAGACTATGCACCGAATATCTTAAATTTGCGGGTGAGTATATGCTGGGGCACGTACGCTCTGGCACAATCAAGACAAGCGAATGGACACTGAGACCACCTACCTCTTAGCCTCCCCAGACACGCTGGAGCCCGTAGCGCGCCAGTTCATCGAGGAGGTCCTCCCCTGGGGGGATATCTTCGCCTTCTATGCCCCCATGGGGACTGGCAAGACGACCTTCATCAAGACCCTCTGCGAAGCCCTCGGCGTGCAGGATGTCATCAATAGCCCGACCTTCTCTATTATCAATGAATATCGCGCTGAGCCCTCGGGAGAACTCATCTACCACTTTGACTGCTACCGCCTGGAGAAGCTCTCCGATGCGCTGAACCTCGGAGCCGAAGACTACCTCCAGAGTGGCGCACTCTGCTTCATCGAGTGGCCAGAGGTTATGGAAGATATCCTACCAGCCGACACGGTACGCGTTACTATAGAGGAGATCGAAGGCGGGGTACGACGCCTCACCGCACGCTATAATAAGACGGAGGACAAGTAATGCTTAATCCATTTGAGACGGGTCAGGCCCGTGTACGCGGTAGCATCGAGGTGATCTGTGGCTCGATGTTCAGCGGTAAGACAGAGGAGCTCCTTCGTCGCCTGCGCCGCGCTAAGATCGCAGGGCTACGCGTAGAGATCTTCAAGCCCTCAGTAGACACCCGCTATGATGAGACCGAGGTAGTCTCCCACGACCGCAATGCTATCGCCTCTACGCCGATAGATAATTCGTCGAACCTTCTCCTCTTAGCTTCGGACGTCGACGTCATCGGCATTGACGAAGCACAGTTCTTCGATGAGCACCTCCCCGAGGTCGTCGAGCAGCTGGCAGACCAAGGTATCCGTATCATCCTCGCTGGACTGGATATGGACTTCCGTCGCCAGCCCTTCGGCCCTATGGCACAGCTCTGCGCTATAGCAGACTCGGTAGACAAGATCCATGCGATCTGCGTAGGCTGCGGGAGCTGGGCGAACTACTCCTACCGCCTTGTCTCTGGTGAGCAGCAGGTCATGCTCGGCGAGGCTAAGGAGTACAGCCCGCTATGCCGTACCTGCTACCTCAAGCACACACAAACCAACAAGGAATCCTAACCCCACAACGATAATGAATACCAATAAACTCCTCACTCTCGGAGCTTCTACCGCACTATCACTCACGCTCCTCTCGAGCTGCGTCATCGCTATTGGCTCAAACAAAGAGCAGAGTACGACCTACTCTCCAAGTGGGAAGGTAGCTTATGCGATGAGCCCTACCCTCGGTGGTAAGCTCTTCTCGGCAGCCTGGATCCAGCGCTCTGCCGAGTACAAGGCACTCTGCCAGCAGGCCTACAATGTCGCTACGGAGCGCCTTCTTGCAGCCACTCAAAAGCCGTTGGTCGCAGGTGAAAAGCGCTGGGCGATTGTCACGGACATCGACGAAACTATTATCGACAATTCAGCGAACTCCGTCTACCAAGCACTCAAGGGCGAGGACTACTCCCAGCCTTCGTGGGACCGCTGGTGCGATCAAGCCGATGCCGTAGCCCTGCAGGGCGCTGTCGAGTTCTTCCTCAAGGCCGATGCACTCGGTGTAGACATCTACTACATCTCCAACCGTGATGAGGTCAACCGGGCTGGTACGAAGAAGAACCTCCGTGATCTGGGCTTCCCACAGGTAGAGGATAGCCACTTCATGTTCAAGGACAAGTCCTCCGACAAGACCTCCCGTCGCAATGAAGTCCTCAAGACGCACAACATCCTGATGCTCCTCGGTGACAACCTCGGTGACTTCGACCACTTCTTCGATGTACGTGACGAGGCCGTACGTGACCAAGGCGTCTCACGCTTCGCCGCTGAATTCGGTAAGCGCTTCATCGTCCTACCCAACCCCAACTACGGTGCTTGGGAGCCTGCGATGAACGGAGGCTATCCCGACCTCAAGACCAAGGACGGCAAGCTCACTACGATCCTTCGCACTCAGCGTAAATAACACACTCCCCTACTACACTACTTACCTTAGACCATCAGAACCCCATGCTTACACCCACACAGATACGGCAGATCACTGCTCTCATGCACCGTGAAGTCGTACCCGCCACAGGCTGTACCGAACCTGCAGCCGTAGCCCTCGCCGTAGCCTATGCTGCGGCACAAACGACCGCTGAGCCCCGCTCGATAGAAGTCCTGCTCAGCGGCAATATGCTCAAGAACGCTATGGGCGTCGGTATCCCCGGCACGGGGACCTTTGGTATCCCCATCGCGATCGCTCTCGGTGCTATCTTAGCAGCACCCGAGAAGCAGCTGGAGCTCCTTGACAGCTTCACTGATGAGGAGCTTCATAAGGCCCAGAAGCTTGTAGCAAGCGACTGCATCCAGATTGGGCTGAAGGAAGGTGACAACGTCGACCGCCTCTACGTCGAAGTCCTACTGACCGATACAGAGGGCCGTCTATCGACTGCCATCATCCAGGCTACTCATACAGGGCTCACAGCGCTCACCTACGATGGTGAAGACCGCTTCGTGGCACGTACCGCCGATACGCCCTGCACGAAGTGTCCTGAGACTAAGGACGAAGAGGAGACGATTGCCTTGAACTTCGACCTCGTCTATGAGTATGCTCTGTATGCCCCGCTGGAGGAGCTTGATTTCATCTACGAGGCTGCACTGCAGAATAAGCGTGCCAGCGAGTTCTCCTTCACTC
>ERZ773008.2122-NODE-2122-length-13305-cov-7.400302_pt1 | contig 13305 bp, 9 predicted proteins | sample MGYA00580664_ERZ773008 | MGnify/ENA primary metagenome ERZ773008 (study PRJEB29015, sample SAMEA2738016) | human oral metagenome | biome: human oral; feature: human-associated habitat; material: dental | place: China | collected 2048 ... | reverse complement strand
GTGGCGGGCATACGGCACAGCATGTGAGTTATTGGGTGGATGGGCATTTGTTTTGTGGTGATGCGTTATTCTCCGCCGGTTGCGGGCGGGTATTTACCGGGGATTATGCGCAAATGTTCGCCACCATGCAGCGTTTTGCAGCGTTGCCTGATGACACCATTGTTTGCCCGGGGCATGAATATACGTTAAGTAATTTAGCGTTTGTGCAAAACGTTTGGGCAAACAAAAGTGCGGTGGAAAATCATCGTGTTTTAGTGGCGCAATTACGTGCTGAAAATAAACCAAGCCTACCCACCACGATAGGCTTGGAAAAAAACATTAATCCATTTTTAACGGCAACCACCTTGGCGCAATTTACCCAATTACGCCAAGCAAAAGATACGTTTTAGAAATTTGATGCTTCGCAATAAAATTGCAGATTAATGGCTTTTTTCTTGTGCTAATTTGCCCAAACATGGGCAATTCAGCTAGAATATAGCCCGTTTTTATGTCTATTTTTTCTATTTTAGTGGGATAAATGTTGCCGTATTTGTTGTGTCAACATAATAAAGTGCGGTGATTTTTCATGTATTTTTTATGACGATTTTAGTTCTTGGTATTAATCACAAAACCGCCTCTGTTGCCTTACGGGAAAAAGTTGCTTTTTCTGACGAAAAACGTGCTTTTGCTTTGCGTCATATTCGGCAAATTGAATTAGCCGAAAGTGCGGTGATTTTATCCACCTGTAACCGAACTGAAGTTTATCTGCACAATAAAACCGTCCCACCACAAGAAACGCAACATTGGATTCGCCAAGCTATACAATGGTTTGCTGAAATTCATCAACTGGACTTAGCCGAGCTTCAGCGTTGTCTTTACACTTATGAAAACCTGCCGGCTGTCAATCATTTGATGGAAGTGGCGTGTGGCTTGGATTCATTGATTTTAGGCGAGCCACAAATTTTGGGGCAAGTGAAGCAAGCTTACCAAATGAGCGAGCAGCACTATCAACAAGAACAGCAAGCTATTTCCGGCGAATTATCCCGTTTATTTCAAAAAACATTTTCCACGGCAAAACGCGTGCGTACGGAAACCAATATTGGTGAAAGTGCGGTATCTGTGGCATACGCTGCTTGCAGTTTGGCGCGCCAAATTTTTGAATCGCTGAGCGAATTAACCATTTTGTTAGTGGGCGCAGGGGAAACCATTGAATTGGTTTGCCGTCATTTATTGCGTCACGGCGTAAAAAACATGGTGATTTCTAACCGCACTTTAGCCCGCGCAGAAGCCCTTGTGGAGAAATTAGATACAATGGCGAATATTCAAATCCTGCCGCTAGAACAGTTACAGCAAGGCTTAAATCAAGCGGATATTGTGATTAGCTCTACCGGCAGCCCGCATATTTTGATAAGCCGTAACATGGTTGAAAAGGCGCAAATCATGCGTCGCTATCGTCCGATGTTGTTGGTGGATATTGCCGTGCCGCGTGACATTGAAGAATGTGCGGCGGAATTAGACAGTGTTTATCACTATACGGTGGATGATTTACAAAATATCATTCAGCATAATTTAAGCCAACGGGAACAAGCCTCTGCGCAGGCAAAGGAAATTATTCAGGCGGAATGCGCGGATTTCTTTGCGTGGTTGAAAGTCCATCAGTTTTCTAATTTGATCCGTCGTTATCGTGAAGAGGCGGAACTTACTCGTCAGGATTTGTTGGAAAAAGCGATAGCTTCCTTACAACAAGGCGAAGAGGCGGAACAAGTGCTACAAGAATTAAGTTATAAATTAATGAATAAATTGATCCACTCGCCGACAAAAGCCATGCAAACCATGGTGAAAAATGGTAATGCGGTGGGTCTGCAAACCTTTTCTAAAGCCTTGGGAATGGACGATGAATAGTCGTTCCGAATGTATTTAAATGCCGTTTAAAATCAGTTAATTTACTTTTACGGGAGAAAAAAATGCGAGAAAGTCCTCAAATCGCGAACGTTGATCTAGTAAAACAAATGAATAGTGCGGTGGTGTATAAGCTCATCGATCAGCAAGGTCCGATTTCCCGTATTCAAATCTCTGAAATAAGCCAACTTGCCCCGGCAAGTGTGACTAAAATCACCCGTCATTTACTTGCTCGCGGTTTAATTAAAGAAGTAGAACAACAAGAATCGACCGGTGGGCGTCGTGCCACCTCGATTGTGGCGGAACATAAACATTTTCATTCTATTTTAGTGGGCATTGGGCGGGAACATTTAACCTTAGCCATTATGGATTTATCCGCTAAATTAGTGAATAAATCCGTCTTTACGCTTGAGAATTACCCAACGCCACAAGCATTTGAACAGTTTTTATTTCAACGCTTGGATGAATTTATTCAAGGAAACCAAAAACGTGGCAGTGAATTTATTGCGATTGGTATCACGGTTCCCGGTTTTGTGGATACGAAAAGCAACATGATTGAACAGGTTCCGCACTTTGAATTAACTGCGCCTTGGGACTTGGCAAATCACGTTGCCGAACGTTTCAATTTACCGACCTATATTGGCCATGATGTACGTAGTTTAGCTCTTGCGGAGCACTATTTTGGTGTTACGAAAGATTGTTACGATTCGTTGCTATTGCGTATTCATCGCGGTGTTGGTGCGGGAATTGTGATTAATCACGAACTCTTTTCCGGCTATAAAAAGAATGTAGGCGAAATTGGGCATATTCAGGTGGATCCGTTAGGAAAACGTTGTATGTGTGGCAATGTGGGCTGTTTGGAAACGGTGGTCAGCAATTCAGCGATTGAAAATAAAATGTCAGAGTTATTGGAAGACGGTTACCAAAGTAAATGGCTTTCTTTGGAAGCCCATGACATTGAAGCCATTTGCAAAGCCAGCAATAAGCAAGATGCGGTAGCCACAGAACTCATCGAGCACGTTGGTACGCAAATCGGGCGTGTGTTGGCAATGAGTGTGAATATGTTTAATCCGGAAAAAATCGTGATTTCCGGTGAAATTACACAGGCAAAAAATGTCTTATTTGCTGCCATTCGTCGTACTCTGGAAAGCCATGCCTTACCGGCGTTTGTCCAAAACACGCCATTAGTCGCATCAGAGCTTAGCAATGAAGATGTGATAGGGGCTTTTGCCTTAGTGAAACGTGCGTTGTTTGACGGCAGTTTATTGCGCCGTTTAATTGAAGAATAAGAGCATCCATTCCAACAGCACAAACGCGTAATATGTGTTACCTGTTGAGAATCACATTCCCTGTATCAGTTGGATTCTCCGGCTTGTCAAAAACAGAGAGTAAAATGACCGCACTTTTGTGCGTGAACTCACGGCATCTCTTAGCATGAGATGCCGTGATAACAAGCTTATTTCAAACCGGCTTGTTCAATTAATTTGTTCGCGTTTTCTTTATCTTGCGCCGTTGTCGCACTCACTTCAGGTGCTTCTAATTTTGCGTAAGGTTCCATATTAAACGGCGAAACAACATCGGTGCGTAATGGATATTCCGCACGAACAGCCACAAGGGCTTCTTGACCTTTTTTGCTGGCTAAGAAATCCACGAATTTTTTTGCTTCTTCTTTATTTTTTGAGCCTTTTAACACCGCTGCACCAGAGTAAGTCACTAATGCGCCCGGATCTTGATGGCGAATGAAGTACAAACGAGAATTTAGTTTATCTTCGCCTTTTTCTTTTGCCAACGCATACCAATAATAGTTGTTAATTAACGCTGCCGGCACTTCACCATTTTCAACAGCTTGCAACGCCACGCTATTTTTCGCATAGAGTTTGCCGTTTTCTTTCAAGCCTTTTAGCCAGTCTAGCGCCGCTTGTTCACCTTTTAGTTTGGTGATGGCAATGACTTGTTCTAAGAACGCACCGGAAGTCGGCACATAACCGATTTTATCTTTCCATTTTGGGGTAGCGTAATCTAACACGGATTTTTCCATGTCTTTTTCGGAGAGTTTATTTTTGTCATAAACCACCACACGGGAACGACCACTTAAGGCAATCCAGTCTTTTTTCGGTGCAACCGGCACGCCTTTATGTTGTGTTTGTTTGATGGTGTCCGCAGAAAGCGGCTCAAGTAAACCGGCTTCAGATAACATCGCAAATGGCGCGGTTTGTTCAGAATAGAATACGTCTGCCGGGGTTTTGTCGCCCTCTTCTTTTAATTGACCGGCAAGTTGTTCACTTTTGGCGCTGTTTAACGTTACTTTAATGCCGGTTTCTTTGGTAAACGCTTCAGTAACCGCTTTGGCGGCTTCTTTGTGTTGACCGTTATAAACCGTGATATCGGCTGCTGCAATGCCGGAGAAGGCAATTGCCGCAGCGAGGGTAGCAAGTTGGAAATGACGAATCTTCATAAAAAACTCCTTTTATAATTTCAGATAAATGATAGGTTCTGCGCAATGTTAAATTGTGCATGAACGAGACCATTCTAGAAGATTGAAAACAAAATGCAAATAGTTCTCAGTTATTAATCAAAACAACGATTATGCTTGTAAAGCACGTACCGCCTCCATCACGTCTTGTGGAGAAAGATCAATCAGACTTTGATGATAACCTTCCGCACTATCCGTGCTTTTACGTACTTTAAGCAAGCCGCCTTCTATTTTCCGCAGAATAATGGCTTTGTCGGAAAGCGGTGGCGTATAGGTCGGACTGGTCGGACCGTAAAGGGCAACCAGCGGGCGTGAGGTTGCCGCCGCAATATGCATTAATCCGCTGTCATTACTCACAATCACGGCGCAATGAGCAATCAGATCGACCGCTTGATCCAAGCTGGTCTGTCCGGCTAAATTCACACAGAACGGCTGTAACGTCTCCGGCAATGTATTGCGAATCTGCTCACCTACGTCCACATCTTTTGCCGAACCAAATAACATAATGGCATAGCCCTGTTCAATTAACATTTCAGCTAATTTTGCATAGTGATAATGCGGCCAACGTTTTGCCGGGCCAAATTCTGCGCCGGGACAAAATCCAATCAACGGGCGCGTGCCTAAAAGTGCGGTTTGTTTTTCAAATTGTTTTAAGGTGGCGGCTTGCTGTTGTGGATTTACCGTTAATTTCGGGACTAAGACCGGTATTTCGGTCGCAGAGGGAACCGCATTGCGTTCAAACGCAAGCGCAACATAACGTTGCACCATCATGGGGTAACGTTGTTTATGATGACGTAAATCATTGAGCAGAAAATAACGGGATTCGCCTTTCCATCCGCGACGATGCTTAATCTTTGCAAACAGCGGAATCAGCGCAGACTTTAATGAATTGGGTAAAACAATCGCCATATCATAACGCTGGCGTAAGGCTTTGCCTAAACGATAACGTTCACATAACGCAAACTTACCGTGTCCCAACGGCATTTCGATTGCTTGGCGAACTTCCGGCATACGCGCCAGCAACGGTTTACACCAATTCGGCGCCATGACATCAATGTGGCATTGAGGGTATTGAAGACATAATTGTTGATACAAACTGTGCGACATCACCATGTCGCCCACCCAAGACGGGCCGATAATCAGGATATTCATATAATAAAGATAAATGTCAAATTAATCGTAAAGTGCGGTGGACTTTAACGGTGTTTTTCTTCCCGTTTCACATCATCCCACAACCTATCCATTTCCTCTAATGAAGCTTCCGCCAACGTCCGATTTTGCGCACCAAGCTTGGCCTCAACACGGCGGAAGCGCTGCTCAAATTTCTGATTGGCTTTACGCAAACTTTCTTCTGCCGAGCATTTCAAGTGTCGGCTGAGGTTCACAGTGGCAAAAAAGAGATCGCCGATTTCTTCTTCAATTTTTGCTGGATCTTGTGGAGAACGTGCGGTTTCTTGTTTGACTTCCTGCAATTCTTCTTCCACTTTAGCAAAAACAGGGGAAACGTCCGCCCAGTCGAATCCGACTTTGCTACAACGTTTTTGTAATTTTTCTGCACGCATCAAGGCAGGAAATGCGTGCGGAATATTATCCAATAAGGACGTATGGCCTTGATGTTGATGTTCCAAGGCTTTCATCGCATTCCAATTTTGTAAGGCTTCTTCTTCGTTGTTGGCTTGTGTGTTACCGAAAACATGAGGATGGCGTCGTACGATTTTTTCCGCCACAGCTTGCACAACCTCATCAAAAGTAAAGTGATGATCTTCTGTCGCCAATTGACTAAGAAAGACCACTTGCAATAACAAGTCACCCAGTTCTTCTTTCAGATTTTCTGTATTATGTTGCTCAATGGCTTCAATCACTTCGTAAGTTTCTTCTTTGAGGCAAGCAATCATTGAGGTGTAATTTTGTTTAATATCCCACGGACAACCGTTCACCGGATCCCGTAGACGAGCGATTAATTGTACAAAATCATGAATGGAATAACGCATAGCGGCTCACTTTTCATTAAATAGCGAATTTATTTTAGGTTCAACCGATTCAATCAGCTGTTACCTGCATTGAGAGAAACCATCATATCACGGTGCGACAATGGGCGTGATAAAATTTGTGATTTGTAAATCCAGGTGTTTTTATCAACATCACGCCGAATACGACTCAGTCAAACAGCCCCTCACAGAGAGAGATTTTCATCCTCAGCTAAAATTATTCTCATTTTATTATTATCGGAGAGTTTGTTAGAATGCCGCATTATTTTGATCTGCCTTAATTGAGAGTAGTAAATGAATCACATTTCACCTGAAGCAGCGAAAGTGCGTGAGGCGCTGCGTCAGAAAGGAATCGAAACCCCCATGATTGTGTTGGACGAAAGCAAAGATGAGCGTCGCACATACATTGAACAACATATGCGTGAAGTGTTGCGTTTAATCGGTTTGGATTTACGTGACGACAGCATCGAAGAAACCCCTGCCCGCCTTGCCAAAATGTTCGTTGATGAAATTTTCAGTGGTTTGGATTATGCCAACTTTCCGAAAATCACCAATATCGCCAATCGTATGAAAGTCAGCGAAATGGTGTTAGTCAATGATGTGACGTTAACCAGCACCTGTGAGCATCATTTCGTGACCATCGATGGCATGGTGTCCGTGGCGTATTACCCGAAAAAATGGGTCATCGGGTTATCAAAAATTAATCGTGTTGTGGCATTTTTTGCTCAACGCCCGCAAGTACAGGAACGCTTAACGGAGCAAATTTTATTGGCATTTCAAACGATTTTAGAAACGGACGATGTGGCCGTCTATGTCAAAGCAACGCATTTTTGTGTGAAATGTCGCGGCATTAAAGATGCCAACAGCTATACGGTGACATCGGCTTTCGGCGGCGTGTTCTTAGAAGATCGTGAAACGCGTAAAGAATTTTTGAGTTTAATTAATAAGTAATCCCATCAAATGATCCCAAAAGAATGCTTTTATGGCATTCTTTTTTTTAGATCTCATGGCTAAAAGTGCGGTCAATTTTTTTCGTAAAAAAGAACAGAAAAAGTCACCGCACTTTACTGCACCTCACTGACCGAAAGACATTATCGCTCCTGACAACAGTTTCATGGTGCGTAAAAATTGTTAATAATGTGTGAAATGTCACAGAATTCTCTTCCATTTTCATTATAATAAAACGAACTTGTTCCAACGCATTTATTCAAAAGAGGATATTTTTATGGATGAACAACTAAAAAAAGCAGCATTAGATTTCCACGAATTCCCAATTCCGGGAAAAATTGAAGTGACGCCCACCAAATCGCTTGCGACTCAACGCGACTTAGCGCTTGCGTATTCTCCGGGGGTGGCGGCACCTTGTTTGGCCATTCAAGCAGATCCGGCAGATTCTTATAAATATACTTCTCGTGGCAACTTAGTGGCGGTGATTTCAAACGGTACGGCGGTGCTTGGCTTAGGCAATATCGGGGCGTTAGCAGGTAAACCGGTGATGGAAGGGAAAGGTGTGTTGTTTAAAAAATTCGCCGGCGTCAACGTCTTCGACATTGAAGTGAATGAACACGATCCAGATAAGCTCATCGATATTATTGCGTCCCTTGAACCCACCTTCGGCGGCATTAACTTAGAAGACATTAAAGCACCGGAGTGTTTTTATATTGAACGTAAATTGCGTGAAAGAATGAAAATTCCGGTCTTCCACGATGACCAACACGGCACCGCGATTATTTCTGCCGCAGCGGTGCTAAACGGCTTACGCATTGTCGATAAAAAAATTGAAAACGTGAAACTGGTTGCCTCCGGTGCCGGTGCGGCATCAATTGCGTGCTTGAACTTATTAGTTTCCCTCGGTATGAAACGAGAAAATATCACCGTGTGCGACTCCAAAGGCGTAATCTATAAAAACCGTGATGATCGCATGGATGAAACCAAAAAACTGTATGCGATTGACGATAACGGCAAACGTACCTTAGCGGAAGTCATTCCGAACGCGGATATTTTCTTAGGCTGTTCTGCTGCCGGCACGTTAACGCAAGACATGGTTAAAACCATGGCGGCACATCCATTGATTTTGGCACTCGCCAACCCGGAACCGGAAATTCTGCCACCATTGGCAAAAGAAGTCCGCCCGGATGCCATTGTGTGCACCGGTCGCTCCGACTATCCAAACCAAGTCAACAACGTACTTTGCTTCCCGTTCATTTTCCGTGGGGCATTGGATGTCAGCGCCACCACGATTAACGAAGAAATGAAACTTGCCGCAGTGCGCGCTATTGCTGACTTAGCCTTGGCAGAGCAAAGCGATGTGGTAACCTCCGCTTACGGCGACAGCGAATTGTCTTTCGGTCCGGAATACATTATTCCGAAACCATTCGATCCGCGTTTAATCGTGCGTATCGCCCCTGCTGTGGCGAAAGCGGCGATGGATTCCGGTGTCGCAACCCGCCCAATTAAAGATTTTGATGCGTACATCGAGCAACTCACCCAGTTCGTTTATAAAACCAACTTGTTTATGAAGCCGGTATTTGCGCAAGCGAAACAAGACAAGAAACGTGTATTATTAACCGACGGTGAAGAAAGCCGAATTTTACACGCGGTTCAAGAAATCTCGACCTTAGGCATTGCTTATCCGATTTTACTCGGTCGCCCAAGCGTGATTGAACAACGCATTAACAAACTCGGTTTACATATTCAGGCGGGACGTGATTTCGAGTTAATTAACATCGAAAATGACGCACGTTATCAAGAATGCTGTAAAACTTACTATGACATGCTCAAACGCGCGGGCGTAACGCCTGATATTGCCAAACGTGAAATGTTTAATAACCCAACGGCTATCGGTGCGGTGTTGTTACATTTAGGTCATGCCGACGCCATGTTGTGTGGTTTAGTAGGACATTATGCCGACCATTTAAAAACCCTCAAAAACGTCATTGGTTTGCAAGACGGCGTACATACTGCCGCCACCGTTAACGGTTTGGTACTACCGGCAGGCAACTTATTCCTTGCCGATACCTTCGTGAACAACGATCCGACAGAGGAAGAATTGGCAGAAATTACGCTCATGACAGCGAAAGAAGTCAGCCTATTTGGTATTGAGCCACAGATTGCCTTAATTTCACATTCTAATTACGGCAGCAACAACACCCCAAGTGCGGTCAAAATGCGTAACGTTTTACGTTTAGTGAAAGAAAGAGCACCGGAACTCTCCATTGACGGCGAAATGCACTGTGATGTTGCCCTATCACAACAGCTCCGTGATGACGTAATGCCGGACAGCCCACTCAAAGGCGCGGCAAACGTCCTAGTGATGCCAAATATGGAAGCGGCGCGTATCAGCTTAAATCTATTACAAGGCACCGCAACGCCAATCACCGTCGGCCCAATTTTAATGGGCTTGAAAAAATCAGCGCATATTTTAACGTCAGTCGCTTCTGTTCGCCGTATTATTAATATGGTGGCGATCGCTGCGGTAAAAGCGCAATAAAGCATACAAATTATGCCTAACAAAAAAGAAGATGGTTTGGAAACCATCTTCTTTTTTTAAGTCTGATTCACAAATATCTACGTCTCAATAAATGAGTCTTTACTCTGTTTAGTGACGCAGATAATCGCAATAAAATCTATTTTTTCATTTCAAATTCAATCAACATAATCAAAATATGAATCACTTTAATATGCACTTCTTGAATACGATCAGCATAACCAAAATGCGGCACGCGAACTTCCACATCGGCTAAGCCCGCCATTTTTCCGCCGTCTTTGCCGGTTAGCACAATCACCTTCATGCCTTTTTCTTTTGCAACCTGAATGGCATTTAAAATATTCACGGAATTGCCCGAAGTTGAAAGCGCAAATAACACATCGCCTTGTTGACCGACTGCCTCAATATAACGGGAAAACACATATTCATAACCAAAATCGTTACCTACACAACTTAAGTGGCTGACATCCGAAATGGCAATGGCAGGATACCCCGGGCGATTTGCGCGGTAACGTCCGGTGAGTTCTTCAGCAAAATGCATAGCATCACAATGAGAACCGCCGTTACCACAAGAAATTACCTTTCCGCCCTGTTTAAAGCGATCGGCAATTAACAATGCCGCCTGTTGCACCGCCTGAATATTTTTTTCATCTGATAAAAACGCATTTAATACGATTGCGGCCTCATCTAATTCAGCTTTAATTTGGTCAAAATACATCCCGTCCTCCTGATATAAAAAAATTAACGAATTGTAATCAAATTTAGCCTGTTGCTCAATAATAACCTCCTTTTTAGGGTTCAATGTAGCCGTCTATGATTTGCTTTCCGAAGTGGGCATTTGTCGTTATAATGAAAAAATTGATCTTAATTTTTTACAGGCAATATCATGCAATTAATTCGTGGGCGCTCTAAGGTATCGCAATGTTTGTCGAGTTGTGTTTTGACTATCGGCAATTTTGACGGGGTACATTTAGGCCATCAAGCGATTTTGCGCCATTTACGCCAAAAAGCCGACGAACTGAATTTGCCCATGGCGGTAATGTTATTCGAACCGCAACCAAGAGAATATTTTCTCGGTAACAAAGCCCCTGCTCGCCTTATGCGTTTACGCGATAAATTGTATTATCTCAAACAAGCCGGTGTGGATGTGGTTATCATCGCAAAATTCGACCGCACTTTTGCCAATTTACCCGCGCAGCAATTTATTGAAGATTGGCTGGTACGCAAATTAAACGTGAAATTTTTAAGCATTGGTGATGATTTTAAATTTGGTGCCAAACGCCAAGGCAATTTTGCCCTGTTGCAACAAGCCGGTGAAAAGTTTGGTTTTACCGTCGAAGATAACCGTAGCTTTTGCTTAGATGAGTTGCGAATCAGTAGTACGGCGATTCGCGAAGCATTAGCCAAAGATGATTTAACGTTAGCGGAAAAATTACTTGGACGTCCTTATCGTATTTTAGGTCGCGTGATTCATGGTAATAAGCTTGGTCGCACTATCGGCTTTCCTACCGCGAATATTCGCTTGCATCGTCAGGTGAATCCGGTGAAAGGGGTTTATGCGGTTAGAGTGCGGTTAAAATCCGGCACGTTTTTTAATGGGGTCGCAAATATCGGCACCCGCCCGACTATCAACGGTGTGAATCAATTATTAGAAGCGCATTTATTTGATTTTCAAGGCGATCTTTATGGCCAATGGTTGGATGTAGAACTCTGCCATAAAATCCGCAATGAAATGAAATTTCCCTCTTTTGACGATTTAAAAGCACAAATTGCGAAGGATGTAGAAACGGCAAAAAACGTTTTCAAAACTGACCGCACTTTATAGAACACAAATTTTAATTTTTACATAACACTGGAATATAAAATGACTGATTATAAAAATACCCTTAACCTTCCCGAAACGGGCTTTCCGATGCGTGGTGATTTAGCCAAGCGCGAGCCTGTGATGTTAAAAAACTGGTATGAAAAAAACCTTTATCAAAAAATTCGTGAAGCCTCAAAAGGCAAAAAATCCTTTATTTTGCACGATGGCCCTCCGTATGCGAACGGTAGCATTCATATCGGTCATGCGGTGAATAAAATTCTGAAAGATATTATTGTTAAATCCAAAACTGCATTAGGTTTTGACTCCCCTTATATTCCGGGTTGGGACTGCCACGGCTTGCCGATTGAATTGAAAGTAGAAGGCTTAGTAGGCAAACCAAATGAGAAAATTTCTGCGGCTGAATTCCGGGCGAAATGTCGTGAATATGCAGCGGAACAGGTAGAAGGCCAGAAAAAAGACTTTATCCGTTTAGGCGTGTTGGGCGATTGGGATAATCCTTATTTGACCATGAACTTCGACACCGAAGCAAACATCATTCGCAGCCTAGGCAAAGTGATTGCTAACGGCCACTTATATAAAGGCTCCAAACCAGTGCACTGGTGTTTGGATTGCGGTTCTTCTTTGGCTGAAGCGGAAGTGGAATACGAAGACAAAGTCTCTCCGTCTATTTATGTGCGTTTCCCTGCAGTAAGTGCGGTTGAAATTGAAGAGAAATTTAACGCTGTCGGAAAAGGTCATGGCAAATTATCTGCAGTAATCTGGACAACCACGCCTTGGACCATTCCGTCTAACCGAGGTATCGCTTTGAATGCAGAATTGGAATACAACCTTGTGCAGTTCGGCGATGAACGCGTGATTTTAGCCGCTGAATTAGTTGAATCCGTGGCAAAAGCGGTTGGTGTGGAACAGGTTGAAATTTTAGGTTCAGCGAAAGGTAAAGCCTTAGAATTGGTTCGTTTCCACCATCCATTCTACAATTTCACCGTGCCGGTGATTTTAGGTGATCACGTGACCACCGATGGCGGTACCGGTTTAGTACATACCGCACCGGATCACGGTTTAGACGACTTTATCGTGGGTAAACAATATGACTTACCGATGGCAGGCCTAGTGTCTAATGATGGTAAATTTATTTCCACTACCGAATTCTTTGCCGGCAAAGGCGTATTTGAAGCCAATCCATTGGTGGTTGAAAAATTGCAAGAAGTGGGTAATTTATTAAAAGTTGAGAAAATCAAACACAGCTACCCACACTGCTGGCGCCATAAAACCCCGATTATTTTCCGTGCAACACCACAATGGTTTATCGGTATGGAAACGCAAGGTTTACGCCAACAAGCCTTAGGTGAAATCAAACAAGTTCGTTGGATTCCGGATTGGGGTCAAGCACGTATCGAAAAAATGGTGGAAAATCGTCCTGACTGGTGTATTTCCCGTCAACGTACTTGGGGCGTGCCGATGACCTTGTTCGTGCACAAAGAAACCGAAGAACTTCATCCGCGTACTTTAGAGTTACTTGAAGAAGTAGCGAAACGTGTAGAGAAAGCCGGTATTCAAGCATGGTGGGATTTAGACGAAAAAGAATTATTAGGTGCGGACGCAGAAACCTATCGCAAAGTGCCTGATACCCTTGACGTATGGTTTGACTCAGGAT
>ERZ773008.2121-NODE-2121-length-13311-cov-3.849502_pt1 | contig 13311 bp, 17 predicted proteins | sample MGYA00580664_ERZ773008 | MGnify/ENA primary metagenome ERZ773008 (study PRJEB29015, sample SAMEA2738016) | human oral metagenome | biome: human oral; feature: human-associated habitat; material: dental | place: China | collected 2048 ... | reverse complement strand
GATTAGGGGCGGGTGGATAGCAAACGTAAGACAACGGTTGTAAGCAATTGTTCCACTCCTTAACCGAAAACTACTCAGTTCCTAAAAATAGTTAACATCTTATAAAAAGTATTAAATACAGAACATATGTGCTCTGCGGCTTCACTTTACATTTCTAGAACCATGTTTCATAATCCATTCGCACTCTTTTGATGGGTTCTCTGACTTCCATTTAGAGAGCATCCACTCAAACCGGTCCGGAGATTCTTTGTATAAGTCATTTAAATTGTTGGCGACACTCTTTTGAATATACTTATCTGGATCATTTTTTAAATGGTCTAGTATTTCAAAATAATCTTCAAAGTAGTCTAGCGCAGTATATAGTTTCTTAGACCATGGCAATCGAATCCGTAGACATTCGCTGGATAATCTTCGAACCCGTTCATGCTCATCTTGACTCCATTCTTTTAAAATCTCTAATGATTTGATAGGATATTTTTTGATAAGAGGTCTCATACAATATTCAGAGGTAAATCTCTTAGTAAGTTCTTTACTAAAAGCAATACTTTCTTCGAAATACTCTTCCCCATATAGTTCTACATATTTTCCAATCGGCCAAAGCCACCAACCTTCTGAAAATGCCCCACTATTTCCACGAAGCTCCTTCCCTAATATTTGACTGAAAACGGAAAGAACAAATGGATACTCAGTATCAAAAGAGGCCTTCAATGCATGGGCTATTAATTCCTGTCGTGCATTAAATTCCAGTTCGTCTATCTTGTCTTTAGTTAATTCGAAAAACTTCTCCTGGTCAAAACAATCTGTTACTGCCATTAGTTTATTTGACAAATCTTCTAAATAAAGAATGTCATAGTATTCCTTTAATTTTTTTGCCATTGTTATCCTTTCAATATAGAAATCCCTCTATAATTCAATTCATTTATTTAATATACTTTGTAAATACTTTCTTCATTTTTATAACTTTATCCAGCACTTCATTCATCAATTCTGGATAGTTTTCCTGGTTTTCAAAATCTAATCCATCCATTAGATAACGAATTCTTGAGGCTTTTTTCCATCTAATCTCTGCCAATCAAAAGTTAATCCTATCTCTTCTTCTATCTGTTCTTGTAAAGCAAATAATCGATCAAATAAAGTCTTGTCATTTTGAATATAAACATTAATTCCTACTGCTTTTTCTTTGGTATTAAGGGTTATTGATAAATTAGCTTTAGAACTTCCTAGACTGACATTATACCAATGGTTGGTTGTAGCTTTACAAATATTAATAGGTTTATCTCTTTCTTTGATAACTTCATTAAACTGCATCCAGAAATTTAAACGTTCAGCTTCTACAAATTTTAGTTCACCGCTTCTTGAATTTCCTTTTGTTGTTTTGACGAAATCATTAGGTTTTTCAACAACTTCAAATTTTGGTGCTGCTAATGAATCCCCCAATCTTATAAGCATGTATTTCAATTAAGAAAAATGATACATCTTCTGTTGTTTTACCATTTAATCATTCAATTGCGCTACGATGTCCTTCAGGAGCTTCCTTGACAATCCAAATAACAACAGTTGCCTCTAACCCTGAAACGTAAGTAATAATTTTCCCTAAACGATCGTGATTTGTCGCTTCTAACTGATTCTCAATAATAATTTTTGCTCCACTAGTTTCATCCTGTGCAACTAAATCACATCTGTACGAACCAACAAAAACTTCTTTTCTAATTTCAGCAAAAGTTACTCCAACTTCATTCCCAAGCATTTCTATATTTTATTCTTTTGCTAACCATTCAGAGAAATTATATTGCTCATGTTTCCATAATTCTCTTACATCTACTTCTTGCAATTTTCCAAACTCCAAAGTAATCCCCCTCAAATAGTATGAATACATATCCTTTAACCATTAAATCTTTCATATTGAAGTATATCACTTTAAACCAGTTTATACACCCTTTTCTAAAGAAAAAGCCAGCCGTTGTTACGACTGACTTTTATAGGTTCTTTATTTTGCTGATTCATACTGGAAAATCTTAACAATCGTCCAAACAAGGCCGATAGAAAGCGCGATGTGCCCCAGACCTGAAATCCCTGCTAGAGCGCCATTGCTCACGAGTTGTTGTCCTTCGCTTACAACTTCGTAAATCTCAATAACGCCATCATAACAATGGTGGAATAAGTCCGTAAACAAAGTCTCAATCTCTTGCATACTTCACTTTTAAATATTGTTCAAAATCAGTTTCTTCAGCAGATTGTTTCAGTGATAGCTCTATATCAATTAGTTGGCTAGGTGGCATTTTGCTAATTTCTTCTCTCGTATATCCTCGTGGCGGATTGTTCAAGAACTGCTGACGCAGCCTAGTATCAGCATCCAGTTCTATTATGTATGTCTCTTTTGCATTTTCTAATGCATAAAAAACCCATTCTTCCTCTAAATTATTTTTATTTCCAAATCCATCAAGCTCAAAATGTTTCTTAATAACTGGCCATATTGCGTTGAAAAAATCCTCCTGAAAAAGAAACTGCTCCATCTTATCTTTTTTCTCAAACTGGGAATAGGCTCTATTAAATATAGACAGTACAATAGCAATCATTTTATCTATATCTTCTCTAATATATGCTTCTCTCTCCTCTTGAAAATAAGGATATTCATCTAATCGGTTAATCAACATTTCACATAAATACTCATCATTAAATTTGTAAAACAATTCTCCAGTAAGAATACGAGAATCTACATTCAAATACTTCGCAATTTCTTTTATATACAAAGGGCGCATCCTTCCTTCGTTCAATTGCCTCCTAATTGTTTTTTCCGAAGCACTAATTAAATTTTGTTCAACATCCCCTAATTTTCTTATGCTTAAACCTCTCAATTTAAGTATTTTTAGAAAGATTTTTTTATTTACTTTTTTAGTTTCAACTCTATTTTTAGGCATTTAACCACCTGCGGTCATTATAAATATTTTGTAGACTATTCGCGGTCTTTTTATAATGCTAATATACTAATATCAGCTGATAAAATCAATACTACAAAACTAAATTAATAAGGTAATTACTAATTTGAAAGGAGGATTACTATGTTAAATCAGGCACTTCTCACACTAACAAAAAAAGACTTTCGACTTGCTCTTAGTATTGGAGCAATATCTATCATTACCATTTGTTCAATGATTCTAGATAATAACTATTCTATCGTGACTAATACAGCTTCCGTTAAACCACCAATCTCTTTATAAAGAAAATATACAAATTTAATTATTTAGAATACAAAAAAATCCTCATTAGAAAAAGCTGTAGTAAATAATCTACAGCTTTTTCTTTCTTTTTAAAATCCATGTTAACTTCTTAAAAATTTACAAAATCACAGTATTATTCATATTTTTAATCATGATTATCCAGCATTCAATTTTTCAACTGCTGCTCTAACAACAAAATTATTATCTACTGAAGCCTTTTGGGCAATATATTGATAGCATTCATTATTAATGTTTCGCAACTTAGGTAATTCCTGTAATATTTCCATTTTAATATAAACATTATCGGTATCCATCAACTTAATTAGTTGACTACAAACGACATCTTCGTTTGTCGGATTATTTAATAGAAGAAATAATATCTGAACTGCATTTCTCCTCGTAATAACATCAGATATATTACTCCATTTTATTGCATTAAGAATGAATAATTGTTCTAGTTGTTTATCTTGTAATGCTGAAAAGTTTACTTTCAAATAATCTAAGAAAAATTTACTAGCTTTACGATTAGATAATTTATCATCACCAATAATAGCGACAGAATTGATCAACTGTGAATTTATATTGTTTCCTAGAGAAAGTTCTAGGAACAAGAAGGATAATTGTAAAATAGATTCATCTAAATTAGAAAATATTGAGTGAGCCTTCATTACTTGGTCTTTTTTATTCATTAATTCGTATACTTTTTCTTTATTACTATCTTTAGTTTGCTTATATACTCCCAGCAAATAGACTACTAATTCGATTGCATCAAACTTCGTCTCAGCTAATTGATTCTCACTTAAAATAGTATTAACTGATTCTTTAAAAACCACATCAATAAGCTTTTGCGGGAAAAGAATTTGACTTTGTTCTAAAATATTTTTTATTGTTAAATGCGGGCTAATACCTTTTCCATAGTAAGTCCCATCTTTCCCCTGGTTTTGATTATCTTTTTGGATTTCTGAAATATATTTTTCAATAAATCCTTGAAAATCTTCACTTGCATTTTCTGTAGTTTCTAATAGATAGGTATCTTTATAAAACTCTGGCATTCTAAGCTTTATTACGCTATCTAATTCTTCAGTCAAATTCTTATTACTCTTTCGTAGTCGGAATAAGGTTCTCTCTAAATATCGAATTTTCTTTCTTTCTTCTTCATCAGAAACTATATTTATCATACAATTTAATAATTGTGATTGTTTTGTTTCAGATGCTTCATTTAAGTTTACACATTGATAAATCAAGTTAAATACGTCATCATAGAACCTTCTATACTTTTTTGATAGAAATTCGCATATAATATCAATTAATTGATCCTGAGAAATTCTACGATCAATACTAGGAATGGTTGCAAGAATTTCTTCTCCTAAATCAATAGTATGATTTTCGTCGCTAGTCCATTCAAATATTAATCCAAACAAACCTGACCAAATAATCGAAAAGTTTTTATCATCTAAGAAATAACCTACTACTCTAAGGGCTTTTAACTGATTACATAATTTTTTATATGTAATCGGAGAATTTTTGGAAAAATTATACACTTCAATTGCATCATTCGCACTCATTCTATTAAGAATATCTCCGAACGTCCTAATTATCCCGTCGTTTTCTCTTTTGTCTCCACTTAATATCGATAATTTTAATAACAGAAGTTTTACATTCCAATTTGAACCTGAATCTGTAGTCGCAATATAAAAGCATAAATATTTTAATTGTTTATAAAGCATTTCTATATGAGTTAAAGAGCCATTACAAAGTGCAATCAAAAACATTTTAGCTAAATAAACAATTTTTCCCATCGAGTGATTTGCGTAAATAACAGTCCCTGGAGATTTAATTATGTCCTTAATAAAACCTGACATAATGTTTTCCTTAAAATCACTATTCAATCTATCTATCTGAGGATAATATAACATTGCCTCTCCGCTAAGTAATTCCTTTTGATAAACCGAATCTATAACAAATATATTATTAGTTTCATTGAAGATATAATCTTGGTTTCGTAAATCTATCAAAATATCATCTCTTAACCATCTTGGTAAAGATTCATCTTTCGCCAATTCTAAGGCTTCTTTTAGTTTTAAAATACAGCTTTCTTGATTACCCTTAAAGTACTGAACTAGTGCTTCAATTCGTTTTTGTGAAACTTCAAAATGTTTGGCAGATTGATGCTTCTCTAACTCTTGAAGAAGTGCATCATACTCTTCTTTCCGGAACCTTTTAGCCTCAAAAAGAACTTTTAAAAATTGAACACCTATTTTATCTAAATTAGAAGTAGTTTTAATATCTTCATTGGCTTCTCCAGAAATTAGATTATCAAGATATTGAACACATCCGTCGATTTTAGATAACGCATCTTTTTCCATTATACTATCTGAGTAGATAGCTAAATCGATATTGTTCATACTAATTTGATTATTATCTATATCATCTTCCTCAATTAAATTTAGTTTATTTTGGCAATAGTAAATATAAATTAGTGCTAATTCATTAATTAAATCCTGTCCTGCTTGTTCAACGATTTGATTAAATTTATTTACAGTAAAACTTTTCGCATAATTAACTCCTTTTAAGCTCTTTTGTAATTGTGTCTCTTCTTTTGAAAACTCATTACAAAAATAATAAAAAGATTTGATATTGTGATCCTGTGCAGTATTTATTTCTTTTTGAACTGCAGGAGTTATATCATCATTATTGTCAATAATGAATATACAAACATTACATTGTTCCAACGCATAGAGATAATGTTTTCCTGCAGGTAACGATGAAGCTCCCTCTGACTCAAAAACATAAACTTCGGCAAACCCTGTTCCCTCGATTAATTTTTTCAGTTTTTTTCTAACTCGATTATATTTTTGTTTCCATTTTTCATCCCCACATGCTGAACTAATAAAAACCTTAATTTTCTGTTTTGGAACTATCATTGTTACCCTCCATCCACCTTTTGTTCAACCATTAATAAATAGTAAATCGTCTTAATTTTAATTATAATGATTAGTTTTTCCGCAATCAATATTCGGTATTATTTATTTATACAATAAAAGTATTAGTAGATTTTTCTTTTGTTAATCTTTAATGCTCTATCATATAATTTACCAAGCAATAAATATGGAAATTTATTTCATCCCCAATAGAATTTTATAACACCTCTATACTTAACCTATTTTTTATATTCAAAAGCATCATTAACTATTTTTAAAATCTGCTTTCCTGTTTTAGAGAAATAAGTATAGTTTACATGTGAGTATTTATTTAATATTGGAATTCCTGCTTTTAGAAGATATTCGCCAATGTACATTTCCATACCATTTCTACACTGGAGAATATTATTTATATATTGATTCGGACCTGCTCCACAGTGTTTCTTGGTGGGTCTTAAATTTTTTACATAGATAAGAATTGCTTTGTTACTCCATTCTTTATCTACTCTTTTTAATATACTTGCGTTTAAATTGCCTTTAGGTCTTCCATAGTCATATCCTGCACCGACCACAACCACATACCCGTCTTTAGTAAATTGAATAAAGAAACACTCTCCTTCTTTTCTGTTGATAGTTTCATTTAAATCAACAACTTCAGTGATATAAGAGATTGGTTTATTATATACCGGGCATCCAGAATATCCCGGCTTTCCTTCTAACTTACTCAAGCATTTATCTACATGATCTTTCACTTCATTAAAACATTCATCAAAAGATTTTGTGATTTTTTCTTTACACATCGCTTCCACTTCTGTTATTCTATCTTCCGCAGTTTTCTTTTTCATTTTCTCATCCTCTTTCTCTTCGGCAAGTACGGTTCGAGTTCTTTTCGTAAGGCTTCGGGCGTTAGGCCATAGGGAATTGAAATGTCATCAATGGTTTCGAGCATCTTTTCTAACTTCGCTTCGTCCTGCCCATCTAAATAGTGATTCATTTTTCTTCGAAGAGATAGCAGCTCCTGCACAACGTTCTCTTTTCCAAAGGTGATGGCTAAAGAATACGCGTTGTTGTCGCTATCCTCTCTGGCCCCTGAGCGTTCTGCGATATAAAGAATTTTCTCCATTAAATACATCATCCCATAGAAATCTTGCTTCTTAATTTCAATCTTCTCACCCATGCCGACTACTCCCTTCAAATACAGTCTCTCAACCCAAATCATAAAGGCTCCGGAACTAGAATTCCCGAGCCTTTCCATTTATTTTTTAAACTTTTTCTTACTAACTTACGATCTTCTTCTTACCGAAATAAATTGGAACATTTAGAATAAAAGGTATCGGAATTGCCATATAGTTATATTCACCTTTTGTATAATAAACGGCATAGAATACGGTAACTCCTATAATTATGCTTGAAATAAGATATTTGAAGATACGATTCATTTCATTCATCTCCATTCTATACGCTATTCAATCTTTTTGCTTAAAAACTTATCAAAATAACCCTTGTTTAAAAATATAGAAAATGACAAAAACATTAAGAATATGAATATAAATTTAAATTCTCGATTCCATTGTTCAAACCCAAAAAACAAGGTAAGAAATACTGTCAGCGCTACATAACATAAAAAGCCGAAGAGAATTACTTTCTAAACTAAGTCATCATTATCAACAAATTGGGATTTGTTTTAGAGATATATAGTAGCAATGAGTTCATCTCCATCGAAATCACCTGTTTCAACAAAACCAAAAGAGCTATATAATTTATGAGCAACTTCATTTTCAGGTTCATAGGATAGCCAGCAATACTCTGCTCGTCCACAAGGAAGAGTTTTTATAAAGGCTAATGCAAGCTCCATCGCCTTCCTGCCATAACCTTTTCCTTGATAATTTTTATCTATCATTAGCCTCCACAAGTTATAATTTCCCTTTGCAATATTAGGTGCATCTTCCCAATCATCATGCACATCAAATCCAATCATGAGGAAGCCTACTGGCACATCATCATTATATATGACAAAAGGGAAAGCATATCCATTTCCTGTTATGGCCGTGTAAGCTTCAATAACACTAATTTCATTAGATGCCACAAATTTTTTCTGCTCGTCAGATACTTTTAGTTTTAAAGCATCCCATATATTTTTCCCATTTATCTTTTCTAATCTTATCATATTTATCCTCTTACCTATCCCTACAATCTGGAAGATACCTTTATAAGCGATATATCATCAGCGCATCGATCATCCCACAATTTTGGAATCCATATTTTTCAGCTATCCGAATGCTACTTGTTTGTTCCGGTAAACATTCTATTACGACTTGTTTGCCCGCATTTCTGGCTTTTTCTATCATTCTGGATGTCAAATAGGAGGCAATCCCTTTCCCCCAGAAGTCAGGTTCTAAAACCCATCCAATCTCGACACTTTCTGAATCATAATCATGATAAATCACATATCCGATAAAGTCCTTATCTTTTTCAACTGCGTATATCAATGGCGTCTTCGAAAGACCTGCTCGTAAAAGGAACTGCTCGGTCTGCTCCTTTGTGTAGGGAACTTCGAGATAGTGCATTACTTCCGAATTCGACAAAAGGTTGTACAGCGATCCCAAATCGCTAACTGTCATCTTTCTAATTTTTATATTCATTTGTACTCCACATCTTTTTATCGATTATTCTCTATTTTCCACAAAAGCCTCCCAACGAATGGATGGAAGGCTTTCAGTACTTGGTTTTTCTATTCCCACTCTATTGTTGCCGAATGAAGAGCGTAAAAATATATTTAAATTCTTGATTCCATTGTTCAAGCCAAAAAACAAAGTGAGAAATACTGTCAGCGCTACATAACATAAAAAGCCGAAGAGAAATACTTTAATACCGCTTAATTGTTTCATTTAAGGGGGTTCGTTTCATCCTATAATAAAACTTCTTTATTCAAACCTGTATCACTCCAAGAAAGTTTATATGCGTTTTTATTAGGATTAGACTTAATAACTTTCATTTCATAACCATCCCAAACAATGGCTACTTGATTCTCAAGGGCAATGGCATCAGCAATCTGTCCGGAGTAAAACTCATCAAAAGCTGCTCTTTCAGGCTCATCATAATGTGGACAATGTAGATAAGGAATTATACCCAGACCCTTAACCCATTTATGTTTTGGATTTTCTTTCCCCTCAATAAACTCACTATCACAATGACCCGCTATAAACCAACAGATAGAACCTGCACTTAAACCTGACAGCACCTTCCCACTTTTATAAGCTTTCATTAGGGCCTTGTCTACAGCATATTCTTGCCAAACTTTCATCATATAAGCAGTATTACCACCACCTACATAAATGATATCTGCATTTTCTATCTTTTGATCAACCTCTTCCTTGTTTACTTTTGTATTAGATAAATACAAGGTATCCGTTTTGCATCCTAAACTCCCAAAATAATCATTAATAGTCTCTATATAATCCTCAGCATCTTTACTTGCTGTAGGTATAAATAAAAAGTTAGGATTTTCCTTTTTAGCTGACTCGACAATAAACTTATCTATTTCATAAGTTTCATTACTGACTATTTCTCCACCGCCAATTGCTATAATCATAAATGTTCTCCAATATTTAAAATTTGTTTCTATTATACAACAGAAATGTTTTTGTTACTGTTACTCCCATTCAATCGTAGCTAGCGGTTTGCTCGTGATGTCGTAGACGACGCGGTTGACGTGAGCTACTTCATTTACGATACGGGCGCTGATGGTTTGCAGCACTTCTCATGGAAGGCGAGCGAAGTCACTCGTCATGCCGTATATTTTATTTCTTTCTATAGATATCAATCTTGTTCCCGTTAGCGTCTTTCCACTCTACCCAGCCATTGTTCGCTTTACCAATCACTACGAAGCCGGCTGCTGATGGCGAAGAGCAAACAAGGTCTACTTGTAAAATATGATCCTCAATTACTGCTTTATCGTAAATAGCAGGAATGACATCCGTAGTCACATCTGCGCAGAGACTGCCTTTCAATAAGGTAAACACTCCTCGTTTTACCATTGCTCGACCATTTACTTCACCGAACCCTTTAATTTTACGATTCAAACGATATTCACCATCAGGAAGTAACTCCAGGCCTTCACGAGATTTGAGTTCTTCTGTTGCTTCTTCAAAGATCTCTTTCTTTGTTCTAGTCGTTGGATAGACTTGCTTTCCTTCTAGCGAAGATAAAAGAGAAACTGCTGTCTCCATATCTGTCGCAAATAACTCCGAAGTCCCAACTCGACTCTTACTGAAAATATCGTGGATTAATCTCTCTTTGTCATCGTATTCGTCTACTTCAATAGCGAACTTTCTCTTCAATCCGCTAACGTTTGAATAACCATTATTTTCAAGGTTCTTCATGCGGTTCTCAAATTGATCGGTTCTTGTCTTTCCAATCTTAATAATCCCCGGAACAACGGTTTCCATAATATAAATAATCCCTTTTGCCATAACCGCCTCCCGCTAAAATTCTTCCTCTCAAGTATACCACTTTAAATCAGTTTATACACCCTTTTCTAGAGAAAAAGCCAGCCGTGGTTACGACTGACTTTTACCTATTCTTTATTTGGCGGATTCATACTGAAAAATCTTAACGATAGTCCAGACGAGACCGATAGAGAGTGCGATGTGCCCAAGACCCGACATTCCTGCCAGAGCACCATTGCTCGCGAATTTTTGCCCTTCGCTCACGACTTCGTAAATTCCGACAACCGCCATCATGACAATCGAGAAAGTCAGTCCTCCAATATAGATGTGTCTCAGCCGTGAAACCATAGAACTTCGTGAATTCACGGTAAAATACACCAACGAATAAACCAATACGACAAACATATACGAGAACCCTACATGCTTCAGTCGAATTATATAAAACCAGAAACTTAGCGCTAAATAACTTTCTATAGTCAGCTCCTTAATAATCTTCTTGTAACTTTTGGCCCAATTTATCTTGCCTAAAATAGGGATTGCTATATTTTTTTCAGAAAAAAACATGGTATAATGAACTATGAATGATTTTATGCGTGTGGGGGATACCCTTTTAATGAGAGGCAAAAGGAAAAAATATCAGCTGATGAATATTTTGAATGGAAATTAAATTGGTCGTTGACTTGTGATAATAGAGGAAGATTTAAACCGTCAATTCAGTGGAGAAAACAGTAGATTCAATATATATGATAAAAATAGATGAAAGGACAACTATTTATGCAACAACTCAAAGAATTTATGGAAAATATACAATCTCAAGAATTAAATAATTGTACAAGTATTTTTTTCTCGAGAAAAGCTTTATCCAACGGAGACACACAATATATAACACATCAACCAACCGTAACAAACGAGGTTCAAAAAGATATACTTGAAACAATATTTCCATATATTGAATCACAATTGAATAGTAATTTAATTGTTGAATATAATGCTATGGGTGTTTTGGACAACGAAATTGAAAAAATTTCATCCTCCGAAATTCCAATGTTTTCAAAGTTCATAGAAAGTATCAAACCTGAAAACCTATACCGTGAAATAAATTCCCTTAAGATAGACAAAATAGGGTTCTACTGTATTAAAGTGGAATGGAATTCTAAAGCGCTATACATCTTTAGGCAATTCCAAAAGTTAAAAAAGCTTAGAAGTGGTATTCTAACAAGAATAATTAATAATACACTTAATGTCATTGACAATGATTTTCTCGGTATAGATGAATATACAGATATTATTGCTTTTGAAAACAGCTTATTCGTACTAAATCATATTTCCTTAGAAAGAATTTTTAATTATCGAGATGAATTTTTAAGAAAAACAAATGAGGCCCTTGGGGAAATTCTAAGCAGAAATATCCTTATAAATATTGATCAGTTTACATACGACTGTTGCAGCGATATTAGAATCATGAAGCGATTTACCAACATAATGACAAAAGAAAGGCTACCCATGTTCTTTGATAATTATGATAAGGTTCCAGAACTTGTTACAGAACTCGGGCTTGACATTGATTTTGATGAACAAGGTAAATTAATCTATCGAGAACGATCACAATTATTTCATATAGTGAATTTGTTATCAGACTCATATTTTAAATCACTTCTTGCGAATAGGACAGGCATCGCTATGATTGAAGGTGAGGTATAGATGTTATCAAAATTCTCAAAATGGCTTTTTTACACAGCATCATACCTTCCGATATTTTTGTTCTTCTTGATTAGATTATTACTGGATAAAAATGATATCAATGATTTTGCTGAAAAAGTACTATTTAATTTCAAATCATATTTCATCCCTATCATTATTTTGATTATACTCATAATTTTTTCTATGTTAGTACTCTATAGAACTAATAGTTTTTCTTCAAAAGAACGAACTCACCAAAAAATAACAAAAAATATGACTGGTGAAGTTGGCTCTTTTTTCATCCCATTCATTCTTTCGATTTTTGTATTAAATGTTGATTTTTATAATATGATAATTTTCCTACTAATTTTCGTGCTGTGTGGAATATTTATAATCCAAGCAGACTGGTTACGGCTTTGCCCAATCTTCTTATATGCGGGATATAAATTATATCTTGATGAAAATGAAAATTATATATTATGTCGTCTTAAAATGGAAGAATTTAATCAAATATTACTCGATGAGATAGACGGGTTAGAAGTTACACCTCTGACACCTAGACTATATCTTGTAACAAGAAATACATTTTAATCATGAAATTTCAACGCCTTTAAATAAAATTTTTACTCATCTCGCACTCAAATCAAATAGAAAAACGCCACAAATCATTATAAAAACTGGATTTGTGGCGATATTTTATTTATTCCCACTCGATCGTTGCCGGCGGTTTGCTCGTGATGTCGTAGACGACGCGGTTGACGTGGGCTACTTCGTTCACGATACGGGCGCTGATGGTTTGCAGCACTTCCCAAGGAAGGCGAGCGAAGTCACTCGTCATGCCGTCGATACTGGTTACGGCACGGATTCCAATTGTGTAGTCGTACGTTCTTCCGTCTCCCATCACCCCAACGCTGCGGATGCCTGGAAGCACCGTGAAGTATTGCCATACGTCGCGTTCTAGGCCGTTTTTGGCGATTTCCTCGCGTAAGATAGCGTCTGATTCGCGGACGATTTCAAGTTTTTCTTCGGTCACTTCCCCGAGCA
>ERZ773008.2117-NODE-2117-length-13330-cov-4.131827_pt1 | contig 13330 bp, 9 predicted proteins | sample MGYA00580664_ERZ773008 | MGnify/ENA primary metagenome ERZ773008 (study PRJEB29015, sample SAMEA2738016) | human oral metagenome | biome: human oral; feature: human-associated habitat; material: dental | place: China | collected 2048 ... | reverse complement strand
CGAAACCGGTGGCCCACGCTATAAGGGCAACGCCGTCTATTTTTTCATAGAAACGGCATGATTGCATCTTGGAACCGGGATATGAGCTAAAAAACACGAACTTTCTTCGCATCAACTCACAGTCCCAGCCGGGGGAGCGGGCTCTTAGCCGTGCTCAGGAATGTTCAGCCAGTTGTACCAGCCGCGGTGCAGAACCAGCCACGCCATCAGACCGTAACCGGACTGACCCGGGCGACCATCATTCGCAGCAAGATCGTTGCGCCACTGCTCGTGGTGAAGCAGCGGGTTGAACGTATCCACGTACACGTGGTTACGGCGGGTCACCACATCCGCGTACGCCGCCGACAGATCAGCGATACGGCGGTTACGCTCAGCGTCCAGGGTCGGCGGCGGGCCAACAACCAGAACCTTAATGTTGTTCTGCGACGCCATGTCCACAATGTTCGCCAGGTTCAAACGCGAACGAGCGCTGGTCAGACCCAAATCAATGTCAAAGGTCGACGGAGCAATAATGAGGCGGTTATCTGCACCGGGAACGAAGCGGCGGCGCGCCTCCTCGAACCAGCGTGCATTCAGCTGCTCGCTACCTTCATTGGGGGCGGCAAGGTTATATGCCGCGATGGATGCAGTGGTCTGCGGGGTGCGCGCCATAACGCGGCCAAACCAGCCCAGGGTGCGGGGGTCGCCAACACCGGCGAGCAGGTCATCGCCGACTGCCACAATTCGAATATTGCGTTGCTCCACGGAATTCTTTCTTCTGCAGTATGCGCCCGCCGTGAGAGGCGGCAAGGCACGTGAGTAATAGTCTTCATATCTAGGATAAGCGCTCTTGAGCCTCTTTTCGAACTTAATACCCTCTTCGGCAAGCATCCGAGACTAAAAAACCCGTCTGCCCACCAGAAACATCTGACGGGAAGACGGGTTTTGAAGAGCTAAAACCTTAGCAGTTTAGCTGTGGAAGACCTTAGCCTTCGAAGACCTGGTTGAACAGAGCCTCAGCCTCAGCAGCGTGCAGCTTACCGGTACCAGCAGCCGGGGAAGCAGCTGCGGGGCGGGACGCAAGACGCATACGGCGGTCGATCAGCGGCTGCAGGTTCAGAGCCATGAACGGCCACTGACCCTGGTTAGCAGGCTCGTCCTGAGCCCACACAACGTCGGTAGCGTTCGAGTACAGAGCCAGCTGCTCCTTGATCTCGCGCTCGGGCAGCGGGTACAGCTGCTCCACCGAGACAATAGCGGTCTTGGTGTCGCCGCGGCGCTCGCGCTCTGCTTCCAGATCGTAGTAGAGACGGCCGGACACGAAGACCAGACGCTCAACCTGAGCCGGGTTGATGCCCGAACGATCGCCAATCACCGGCTGGAACGAACCCTCGGTGAAGTCCTCGACGGAGGACGAAGCAGCCTTCAGACGCAGCAACTGCTTGGGGGTGATCACCACGAGCGGCTTGTACGGACGGTGCTGAGAGTGGCGACGCAGCAGGTGGAAGTGCGAAGCCGGGGTCGAGGGGCATGCAACAGTCATGTTGTTCTCAGCGCACAGCTGCAGGTAACGCTCAACACGAGCCGAGGAGTGGTCAGGACCCTGACCCTCGTAGCCGTGAGGAAGCAGCATAACCAGCGAGGAGCGCTGGCCCCACTTCTGCTCGGAGGAAGACACGAACTCGTCAATGATGGTCTGAGCGCCGTTCGCGAAGTCACCGAACTGAGCCTCCCACACTACGAGCGAGTCGGGGCGCTCTACCGAGTAGCCGTACTCGAAGCCGAGAACGCCGTACTCAGAGAGGAAGGAGTTGTAGATACGGAACTTGCCCTGGTCCTCAGAGAGGTGCTCCAGCGGCGACCACTCTTCATCAGTGATGTGGTCGTGCAGAACAGCGTGACGCTGAACGAAGGTACCGCGCTGAACATCCTGACCGCTCATACGAACGTCGGTGCCCTCCATCAGCAGCGAACCGAAGGCGAGCAGTTCGCCCATACCCCAGTTCACGTTGCCGGTGCGGCCCATCTCAACGCGCTGCTCCATGAGCTTCTTCAGCTTCTTGTGGACGGTGAAGCCCTCAGGCTCCTTACCGAACGCATCAGCGATGTGCTGCAGAGTCTCGCGGGAGATCGCAGTCTTGCCGGAGTGAACGACCTCGGTGTTCTGCTGAGCAGCGGGCAGTTCCAGACCGGAAACGTGCGCGCCAGCAGGAGCCGGTGCCGAAGACTGAGTCTCGACGAAGATAGCGTCCAGCTTCGAGTGGTACGAATCCAGAACCTCGTCTGCCTCCTCCTGGGAGACGTCGCCACGGCCCACCAAATCCTGTGCGTACAGGGTGCGGGTCGAGGGCAGAGCGTCGATGTCCTGGTACATCTTCGGCTGGGTCATCGACGGATCATCAGCCTCGTTGTGACCGCGGCGGCGGTAGCAAATCAGGTCAACGACAACGTCGCGGCCAAAGCGCTCGCGGTACTCGAATGCCAGGCGTGCGGCACGAACCACTGCGTCCGGGTCATCAGCGTTGACGTGGAAGACCGGAGCCTTAGTCATACGCGCAATGTCGGAGGCGTGGGTTGCGGTGCGGCCGTCGTTCGGCAGGGTGGTGAAGCCAATCTGGTTGTTCACCACAATGTGTACGGTGCCGCCGGTGGTGTAGGCCTTCAGGCCAGCCATCTGCAGGGTCTCCATGACGATACCCTGGCCAGCGAACGCTGCGTCACCGTGAATCAGGATCGGCAGAACCGGGTAGCCCTCAACGCCCTGCTCGCGGTAGACGTCCTGCTTAGCGCGGACGATACCCTCGAGCACGGTGTTTGCAGCCTCAAGGTGCGAGGGGTTAGCAGCCACGTAAACCTGGGTCTGCTTACCGGAATCGGAGGTGAAGACACCCTCGGTGCCGAGGTGGTACTTCACGTCACCGGAGCCGCCCTCGTAGGGTGCTGCGGTGCCGGAGAACTCACGGAAAATCTGAGCGTAGGACTTACCGGCAATGTTGGTCAGCACGTTCAGGCGACCGCGGTGTGCCATACCAATGGCAACGCCCTTCAGGTCGTTGTTAGCGGCCTTGTCCAGAATAGCGTCCAGCAGCGGAATCAGGGACTCGCCGCCCTCCAGGGAGAAGCGCTTCTGACCCAGGTACTTGGTCTGCAGGAAGTTCTCGAATGCCTCAGCCTCAACCAGCTTGGACAGAACACGCAGCTGCTCCTCGCGGGTGGGCTTAGCAACGCCGCGCTCCAGACGCTCCTGGAACCATGCGCGAACCTCGGGGTCTTCAGAGTACATGTATTCAACGGACAGAGAACCGGAGTATGCCTCATGCAAGCGCTCCAGGATGGTGCGCAGCGGCAGACGCTCGGAACCGCCGAAGCCACCGGTCGGGTAGACTCGGTCCAGATCCCACAGGGTCAGGCCGTAGTTCTCCAGCTTCAGGTCCGGGTGCGAACGCATCTTGTAACCAACGGGGTTGGTTGCTGCGGTCAGGTGGCCGTGCACGCGGTATGCGTGAATCAGCTGCTGGATACGTGCAACCTTGGAAATCTCGTGAGCGTCATCGACGTGGTTGTCGCGTGCCCAACGAACCGGCTCGAAAGGAACCTTCAGGTCGCGGAAGATTGCATCGTAGAAGTCGTCGCCGCCGAGCAGGTAGTGCTCAACCAGCTTCAGGAACTCACCGGAACCTGCACCCTGAATGACGCGGTGGTCGTAGGTGCTGGTCAGGGTGATGATCTTGGACAGGCCCTGCTGGGTGATGAGCTTCTCGGACAGGCCGCGGAACTCGGCCGGGTACTCCAGTGCACCCACACCGATGATGGCTGCCTGGCCCTTGGAAAGGCGGGGCACCGAGTGGACGGTACCGATACCACCGGGGTTGGTCAGCGACACAGTGGTGCCGCGGAAGTCCTCAATGGTCAGCGCGCCGTTACGGCCACGCTTAACGATGTCGTTGTATGCCTCCCAGAACTCGCGGAAGCTCAGCTTCTCAGCGCCCTTGAGGTTCGGAACGACCAGGTTGCGGGAACCATCGGGGCGGGGCAGGTCAATAGCCAGACCAAAGTTCACGTGCGCGTTGTGGATTGCAACGGGCTTGCCCTTCTCATCCACACCGTAGGTCACGTTCATCGAAGGCATAGCAGCCACCGCGCGGATCACTGCGTAACCGATGATGTGGGTGAAAGAGACCTTACCGCCGCGGGTGCTTGCCAGGTACTTGTTGATAGCAGCACGGTTCTCGATGAGCAGCTTTGCGGGGACCGCACGAACGGTGGTTGCGGTGGGGACAGTCAGCGACTCTTCCATGGTCGTGACGACTGCCTTAGCAGGGCCGCGGAGGGGGACAATCTTGTCTTCAGCAGGTTCCACAGGTTCAGCCTTCTTGGTAGCAGCGGGAGGGGTGGTGGGGGCAGCAGGTGCAGCCGCAGGCTTCGGTGCCGCGGGAGCGGGAGTTGCTGCAGGCGCTACAGGTGCAGCAACCGGTGCGGCAGGTGCCGCAGCAGGTGCTGCACTCGCGGTACCGGCGCCTCCCAGCGCCTTGTCGATGGTCTCAAAAATGGGCCACCACGATTGGTCCACAAGGTTCTTGTCCTTCTGGTAACGCTCGTACTGTTCTTCAACGAACCATTCGTTACCGGCAAATTCCTCAGGCACCAGATGTTCTGGCAGATTTGGCACGTTAAACGCCTCTTCCAATTAGTGTGAATTTATCCGTCGCGTCCGGGACTCACCCGGCATAGACGACCCGCGTCTTCGAGGGGCGAATCATCACGCTGAGCATGTGCGCATCGCCTTTGGTGGCTGTTGCGTGCGGGGTGTGCACCGTACCAACCTGCCTAGCGTGCCGTGAACGTCGGGGTTCATCCGCTTACCTGGCGGCACACTCATGCTCCTATGTATAAGTGTAAAGAGAAGCACGGTGAACTTTCCAGCTCATCGCGCCATATCCGCAATGCAATTTTTCACTCTTGCCGATTCGCAATGAGCCGCGTGCGCACCAAGCGCAGTCTTGCACGTGTGAGCAGGCACTCTAAGGCACCTGGAAGAGGCGAAACCTTCGCTAAAATATGGGGTATGGATGACCCTTTGAGTAAGACTCTGACTACTAGCCAACGCAGAATACTGCTGGCACACGCTGCGCCCTATGGCATCAGTACACCCGAAAGCAACCCCTCCTCGGGTGCTCAGCATCTGGACAGTCTGCCTGTTGAATCTCTATACCAGAACCAGCACAGCGCAAACCACCCCGCGGAGGCGGTGACCGCGTGGATCTAATACTCCTGTTCATCGGCCTACTCCTCATCCTGGGTACCGGCTTCTTCGTCGCCGTAGAGTTCTCCCTTGTAGCGCTTGAAACCGCGACCGTGCAGCAGGCAAAGGACTCCGGCGATAAAGCAGCCGACGCCGTCCTGCGCTGCCTCAAAACCCTCTCCACTCAGCTCTCCAGCTGCCAGATCGGCATCACCATCACCACGCTGCTGACCGGCTACACCCTCGACGCCGCCATTAAGGCGCTCACCACCGGTGCCATCGGCTCCCTGGGCCTACCCAGCAGCGTGACCGATGTGCTCACCCTGCTGCTGGCAATGCTCATCGCAACCCTGCTGTCCATGGTTGTTGGTGAACTACTGCCCAAGGGCCTCGCCATCGCCGAACCCTACACTGTGGCACGCCGAGTTGCCCCCGCACAGCTGGCATTCACCCGCGTCATGTCCCCGCTCGTGCGCCTCATGAACGGCTCCGCCAACTGGATCCTCGGACGCTTCGGTATGGAAGCCAAAGAGGAACTCTCCGCCGCACGCACCCCCGAAGAGCTCTCCTCCATGGTGCGCCGCTCCGCAGAAGAAGGCACCCTCGACTCCGACGCGGCACGCTTCGTGGACCGCACCCTGCGCTTCTCCGAGCTGACCGCTTCCGAAGTGATGACCCCGCGCGGCCAGGTCGCTATGCTCGAAGACACCGCACCCGTCACCGAAGTCATCGAACTGGCACGCTCCACCGGCCACTCCCGATTCCCCCTCTACAAGGGCGACCACGACAACATCGTGGGCGTCGTGCACGTGAAGAAGGCAGTCGGCGTGCCCCCGGAGGTACGCGAAACCCTCGAAGCCGGCGCCCTCGCAGAAGACGTGCTGCAGGTCCCCGAAACCCTGCATCTGGACGCGCTGCTCACCCAGCTACGCCAGGGTGCCCTGCAGCTCGCCGTGGTCCTCGACGAATACGGCGGAACCGCGGGCATCGCAACCCTCGAAGACCTCGTCGAAGAAATCGTCGGCGAAGTCTCCGACGAACACGACCGCGGCCGCACCGAACGCCCCCTACGCTACGGCAACGGCGACTGGGTGTTCTCCGGCCTGCGCCGCCCCGACGAAATCAACGCCCTCATCCCCGGGCTCGAGGTTGAGGAAAGCCCCGAATACGAAACCGTCGGCGGCTTCATGATGGAACGGCTCGGCCGCATCCCTGAAGTAGGCGACAGCGTCCCCGTACCCGGCGGTACCCTGCGCGTGGACACCCTCGAAGGCCGCCGCGTGGACCGCATCCGATTCACCCCCGCACCTAGCGCACAGGAACAGACCGAGAAGGGAGACCGCGCATGAACGACTGGGTAGCCATCGCACTGCTCGTCATCCTGCTCGCCGGAAACGCCTTCTTCGTCGCCGGTGAATTCGCCATCATGTCCACCCGACGAGCACAAATCGAACCGCTCGCCGAAGAAGGCAACAAGCGAGCGCAGACCGTCATCTACGCCCTAGAGAACGTCTCGCTCATGCTCGCCACCTGCCAGCTGGGCATCACCATCTGCTCCCTGCTGATCCTGAACGTCTCAGAACCGGCACTGCACCACATACTGGAGGTGCCCCTGCACCTGGTCGGCCTACCCCACGCAATCGTGGACGTCATTGCCTTCGGCGTCACCCTGATCCTGGTCACCTACCTGCACGTGATCTTCGGCGAGATGGTTCCCAAGAACGCCGCCGTGACCCTCGCCGCCCGCGGTGTGGCTCTCTGGATTGTGCCGACCCTGGTGACCTTCTCCAAGGTTTTCGCCCCCGTGGTCGCCCTGCTGAACAACCTGTCCAATAAGCTGCTGGCGCTCATGAAGGTCGAAGCGAAGGATGAAGTCGCCTCCACCTTCACCCTGGGCGAGCTGCAGACCATCGTGGCAACCTCGACCGCGGAAGGCACCGTGGAAGACGATGCCGGCGTGATCGAAAGCGCCCTCGAATTCACCGAGAAGGACGTCTACGAAATCATGGTGCCCGGCGATAAGCTCGTCACCCTGCCCTTCGGCAGCACCCCCGCCGAGCTGGAACGCGCCGTGGCACGTAGCGGCTACTCCCGCTTTGTCATTACCGACAGCGACGGAACCTACATGGGCTACCTGCATGTGAAGGACGCCCTCGCCATCGCCCCCGAGCGGTTTGAGGAGCCCTTCCCCTGGTACAAGCTGCGTTCCCTGGACACGCTCACCCCGACCACCGATATTGACGATGCGCTCGCCTCCATGCAGCGCAGTCGAACCCATATCGCGCAGGTTATGGATGAGCACGGCACCACCCTCGGCGTGGTCTTCCTCGAAGACGTGCTGGAGGAGCTTGTCGGCGAAATCAACGACACCACCCAGGATGCGGTGCGTGAGCGTATACGCCGACAGCAGTCGCGTGAAGCCCAGTAACCGCATGAAGCCCAGTAACCGCATCGTGAGATACCCCGAATAAAATACCCGAGTAAAACACTCGAGTACAACGGGGGAATCTTGAACACAGCCCGCCCCGCACTCTCGTGAAAGAGAGCGCGGGGCGGGCTGTTTTGCGGTCAAAACGGTTGATGGGTGCACGTAAGGGGCAGGCTCAGGCGGGTAGTCTCTCTCAGACGGTAGTCTCTCTCAGGAAGTAGTCTCGGGCGGCGGTATGAAGAGGGCGCGGGGGAGCAGTGGGGGAGCAGAGTAGGCTTAGCTAAATATCTCTGCAACATAAGCTATTGACAGGGAAAAGGATAGCCTAACACTACCCAAATGAGATCGATAAAAAGTATTAGTATCAAGGCAACTATCTCAACTTGATTGGTTACTATAATACATTCCCACTAATACGAAGAAGCCACTGTTTCCAGTGCGTTCATAATGCCTTTTGCTCAAAAAATATTTACGTTTTTACCAACAAAGCTACAGACTCAACAGTTCGCTGTTACCGTATCGTTTCGTTGTAATCTTCTTACTCTACAACAGCTTTCGCATGGGGCGAACATCTACTTTTACTTCACTGATTAATCAGCTCGTACAAGCAGTGATACCACCTCAATATGAAACGAGCGTAAACTGGGATTTACTTAAATTAAATCCACTCTGCCTTTGATAGACAGGTTATGTGTTCTACGCGAAGAATACCTTCCAAAGTATACGGAGCATTCCCTGATTGTATCATGGTAACGGAAACCACATTTTTTCTGAACTCTCTTCGAGTTCGTATTGCCGTAGAAATAACCTCACCACATTTTCTCCAGTTCCAGGTCATTAAAATCATGTGTCATCATCTCACGAACTGCTTCTGGTATCAGACGTTGATCCCAAATACGGAATTCCTATCCAGTAACCAATCTCCGCCTCAGTATCAGGAATCCCTAATACAACTTGCAGGGCTGATCTTCAATCCAATGCTACCCGCTGGCTGCATTGCTTCTTTTAAAACTACGGAGTATGTCTCAGATGTTGACAAAACACTTTTTACAATCCCTTTGCTGTTTTCAACATTAGTATGTAACTGGCTAACCTGCAATCGGAGCAATCTATGGATTACTGGCATATTGAAATAAATCATTGGCATCTTTTTCTTCCCATGAGCGAAGAACCGCTCTTTCTGTTTCCAACAATCTTTTTTATCCTTAAGTTCCAACTGTTTATAAAATTGCATAAGATAAAGTTTAGTGCAATTTGACTACTTGTATCAATACTGTCGATTAAACTGATATGAGGATCTCAAAGGATCTACTATTTAAAAATGATAAATTCTTTTTTATTGATTTTGTAAAATTTAACAAACGACATTGTTTCGATAAATGTCGTAACACTGCTACCCAGCACAGATCTCGATAGTGAAATAAAAATAACCTAACTACATTGCAATGTAGTTAGGTTATTTTTATAACAGTTATCATAATTATAGACTGTTAGCTCTTATAAAAGTTTATCCATATTAGAGTAGAACATCGGCAAGTTAAGATGCTTTAACTTTCCAGTCTCATAAACACATTTACACCCATACATCATATCCCCTATATCGCTATGTAAAGTCATGATTCTTCGAGTAAGTTCATTCTTTTTAAACATTTGTTTCATGAAAATTCCTGCAAGTCTTGCCGGAATTCTATATGGGAGGAGTTCATTTTTGTAGAAGCTTAAGTCCACTTCTCTCGCCTCTACAACCTGAATCGTTTCTCTTATTGACTTTACTGCAACGGAAAGTGCATGTGCATCGTTCATCAGATTTAGTGCAAGCTGTGATGGATGATCGATTATCCCCTCTCGTGCCGCAGAAGAGGTGACTCCGGCATTGATTGCCATATGAATCCATATCCATTCCACCATATCATGAGGAATCTCCGTTTTTAAATCTGCAGATTCAAGAAGTGCTTTGAAAGCCTTGTAATTTGAAATATTTGCTTTTTCCTCACTTTCCAGCATGATATGGTCAAAGAGGACGCAGTCCAAGCTATTCCGAAAAAGTCTTCCGCCGGCGGTAGGAAAACCTATAATATAAGGATAAGAGCCTACTATTTCGTTCATTTCTTCTCGACTATTCCAAAAGTTACAAAATAAAAGCAGGCTTCCTCTAATATGGTTCTGTGAAAGTGTTGCTATAGCATCCTTTATTTTCCCGCTTGCCACACTCAAAATAATAAAATCATACTCTGTGTTCGGCTCGGCAAGGTGTACTCTGTATTGATCCCTTTTTTCTTCACCTTTTTTGTTATAGCGCCCATCTAATAAACTGATATTCAGACTTTCCGGTGCCTTCGATTTTTTCTCTTCTCGCAGCAAATGTTCGACTTGATGCCCTGCTTTTTGGAACACATACCCGTATGTTGTTCCTATGACACCAAGGCCTACTATGCATATTTTCATAAAATCTCCCTTCTCTCTAGTTTCATTCTCCTGATGAGAATTAAGTACCTTGTTGTATGTCAACCATCTCAGAAATTTGTAGCTGAGTTAACTTCTTACTATTTCTCAGTTTCTTAAGGCAACCTCCAAAAGAATCATTATTAGACATTGTATTCTCTCAAATATTCGATTCGATATATTTTCGCTTGATAAAATAATCTAAGCGATACAAAATGAAATTATTTCATAAGGAATATTTATTTTGATACTAAAAATTCCATTGAGGATATTATAACATAAAAGGAATAAAAGCGCATGTAACTAAATGGTTAATTTAAGGTTCAATGAATAAAAAAATCTTGAAGCAAATATACTGTTCGCTCCAAAATATAAAATATGTTATACGGTCGTTGCGCTACAGGAAACTTTTCAGTTGCTAAAGAAAATTTCGAAGGTTTCACAAATGGATGACCAATAAAGAGTTGTTTATACGGGTGTTCGCATGATGTAGTTAAGAAACCTACAGACTAGAACGAACCGAAAGAGAGCCCTCATGTCGCACCCGAAGATTACCCGCAAGCACTTCCTCACCGCAATGGGCTCACTCGCCGCATCCTCCCTGCTGCTGGCAGGCTGCGCAACCGAGAACAGCACCTCCTCCGGTTCGTCCTCCTCGGCTGGCTCCAACAACGGCAAGGTGAAGGTCGTCGCCTCCACCGACGTCTACGCAGACATCGCCAAGCAGGTCGGCGGCGACTACATTGAGGTCACCGCGCTCATCGCCTCCACCAGCACCGACCCCCACTCCTACGAAGCCACCAGTGCCGACCGCCTCAAGGCAAAGGACGCATCCCTGATCGTCATCAACGGTGCAGGCTACGACCTGTTCCTCGAAGACCTCGCAGGCAAGGACAACACCTCCCAGAAGATCGTGAACGCGGTCAAGGTCAGCGGCAAGCTCACCGACGCCGAATACACCCACCTGGTCGAGGACCACCGCGGCGGCGAACACCACGAAGACGGCGGCGACCACGCCCACGCACACGAGTTCAACGAGCACCTCTGGTACGACCTCGAAACCATGAAGAAGGTCGCCCAGAAGATCGCTGAAGAGCTCGCAGGCCTCGACTCCGCACACGCTGAGGCGTTCCGCACCAACGCATCCACCTTCTCCAAGGAATTGGACGCACTGGAGGCAGCAGCTAAGGCAATCCCCGGTGAGGGCAAGAAGTACCTGTCCACCGAGCCCGTGCCGGACTACCTGATTTCCTCCACCGGCGCAGAGAACGCAACCCCCAGCGAATTCGCTGAGGCAGCCGAAGCCGGCAACGATGTTCCCGCACTTGTCCTGAAGGAAACTAAGGACATGGTCACCGAGAAGAAGGTCCAGCTGCTCGCCTACAACGAGCAGACCTCCACCTCCCAGACCAACGAGGTGCTGCAGGCCGCTAAGGACGCCTCGGTGAACTACGTATCCTTCACCGAAACCCTGCCGGAGAACACCAACTACCTGGCATGGATGAAGACCAACGTCAGCAACCTCGAAAAGGCGCTCTCCTAAGTGACTGACAACAATAACGGTGCCGCCCCCGCGATTTCCATTCGCGGGGGTAGCCTCGCTTTCGGGGCCCGCACCCTCTGGAAAGATCTAACCCTCGACATCGGCGCGGGCGAATACTTCGCCGTGCTCGGACCCAACGGCTCCGGCAAGTCCACCTTCCTCAAAGTCGTTCTCGGCCTGACCGGACTCAACGCCGGTGAAATCTCTGTGCTCGGCAAGCCCGCACGCCTGGGCAACGCCGGCGTCGGCTACGTACCGCAGCAGAAGTCCATCCCCACCTCCACCCCGATGCGCGCCCGCGACCTGGTGGGACTAGGCGTGGACGGGCATCGTTGGGGCATCCGCCTGCACGGCCGCAAATACCGCGCCAAGGTGGACGAGCTGCTCGAAGCCGTCGGCGCGACCGAGTACGCAAACGTGCCGGTGGGCCTGCTCTCCGGCGGTGAGCAGCAGCGCCTGCGTATCGCTCAGGCGCTCGCGAACGACCCGAAAATTCTGCTGGCTGATGAGGCGCTGCTCTCCCTGGACCTCAACCACCAGTACGCGGTGGCTGAGCTGATTCACCGGTTCAACCGTGAACGCGGCGTGGCGGTGGTATTCGTGACCCACGAAATCAACCCCATCATTGAGCATGTGGATCGCGTTCTCTACCTGGCGAATGGCCGTTTCACGGTCGGCTCGGTGGAAGAGGTCATGACCAGCGAGACTCTCACCTCCCTGTACGGAACCCCGGTGAGCGTGCTCAAATCTAATGGCCGTTACGTGGTGGTGGGTGAGACTCACGCCAGCGACCACTGCCATATTGAGGGCACCGACCAGAACATTCACGGCTCCCACCTGAAGTCTGGTCTTTCTGAACCGCAGCGCACCCTACACCTTCCGGGAGGAACCACTCGATGACCATTCTTGCTTCCCTCCCCGCCCTGGCTCCGGTTGCCGCCGCGCAGAATGATTTGCTCTCCCGCATTTTCGTCTTTGACCGCTACGGTGAGCTGCTGCAGATGCTGCAGAACTCCATTTTTGCTGGCGCTGTTCTGGGCCTTATCGGTGGTTTCGTGGGCATTTTCGTGATGATGCGCGACCACGCCTTTGCGGTGCACGGCGTCTCTGAAATGTCTTTCGCAGGTGCCGCCCTTGCCCTGTTGCTCGGCTATGACGTGGTGACCGGCTCCATGGTCGGTTCGATTGCCTCGGCTCTGCTGATTGCCTTTCTGGGTTCTAAGGCGAGCAATTCGAACTCGGTCATTGGTGCGCTCATGCCGTTCGGCTTGGGCTTGGGTATTCTCTTCCTCTCCCTGTACCAGGGCCGTAGCGCGAATAAGTTTGGTCTGTTGACCGGCCAGATCGTGTCTGTGGACGCCGACCAGCTACACACCATGATTATTGGTGCGGTGGTTATTATCTCCCTGCTGGTGATGGTGTGGCGTCCGCTGAGTTTCGCCTCCCTGGACCCGGAGGTCGCGCGCGCTAAGGGCGTGCCGATGCGCTTCCTATCCCTGGTGTTCATGGTGATTCTGGGTATTGCTGTGGCGCTGTCGGTGCAGGTGGTCGGTTCGCTGCTGGTGCTGGCACTGCTGATTACTCCGGCGGCTGCGGCGATGCAGGTGACTGCTTCCCCGGTGCGCACCCTGATCCTGTCGGTGCCGTTCGCGGGGGTGTCGCTGGTGTGGTTGTGGCTGACGGGCGTGTTGCTGGC
>ERZ773008.2113-NODE-2113-length-13347-cov-3.284908_pt1 | contig 13347 bp, 26 predicted proteins | sample MGYA00580664_ERZ773008 | MGnify/ENA primary metagenome ERZ773008 (study PRJEB29015, sample SAMEA2738016) | human oral metagenome | biome: human oral; feature: human-associated habitat; material: dental | place: China | collected 2048 ... | reverse complement strand
TATATATGTTGTTCTCGTTTTCATTTGATTTTAATTAGAGAATTAAAAAATCCCATACTCTGCGCAATCTCTGTCTATCTTGTCTTTGATAAGACTGAAAATAGCCCTTATATCCTCTGAAATATTTTCCTTGACTTCTCCATAGACTCCGTATTCAAAAATCAAGAATGTTAATTCTATTCGTTTTTCTGCTGATAGAGTTTTTAATATTTCGTGATATTCTTTTCTAAATAAAAAACTACTCCTCATTATTTAACTTATAATAATCTTCTTCGTCTATACTTGGCTTCTTTGATTTGTTTATTCCTTTCAGTGTTTCAATTAAAAGCTCTATATCCTCGTCTTCTATCCTGGAATAGAGTTCTTCGTCTTCAATTTTAATACCCAGACGCAATTCATTCCTTCTATTGACAAACATAATCAACGCTTCTCCATCTGTATTTATAAATACTGTATGTCTCATGTTTTTTTACTTTATTTTTCTTCTAAATCTTTAATGTTACACGGAAAGCGTTTTCCGTTTTCTGTTTCGTAAATCACAGCATTTCCACTTATGCTGATGATTTTAACTTTCGTTCCTTTCTTGCTGTATATGACTTTCTTGAAGCCTACATCTTTGTTCAGGGTAGCGTATTGTCCTGCTTTCATTAGTTCTTAACAAATGTCCCATTAACAACCTTACCGGTCCTGCGACTTATAACCTTGTAAGCCGAGTGCAAACATTCCCAAATTTTAAGGTTAAATCTGTTGGCGATTTGGTTCAGCAGGAACAACATCATCTGAACTGCGTGATATTTCTCAACTGAATCATTAGTGAACTTCTCCAACTGCATAAGTTTATTGCAGTTATCCAAAAGGAAATAAGGATCTTGCGCTGTTCCTTTTGAGTCCGAAAGTTCTTCGCTGCCGTTAGGAAAAAGCGTGATATTCTTCATTTTGGCGTAGATTATCAAAGTAACCACTACATCGCCTATTGCATCTATTATCTCCTCCAAATTATCATCTTCTATCGCTGTGTGCAGTTCCGTGATTTCTTCCAGTGTTTTCAGAAGCTGTTTCATTGGTTTTCCGTGTTCTAGTATTCCTTTCTTCTCTGCCCAATTTTCTACAAGTGTTTGTATGTCTTCAAATTTTACTTTCATATATTCTTTAAATCTTTTATTTTAGTCCTATAATATTCTATTCTGTTTTTTAGAATTTTCCTTCCATTTTCTGTTTTGCAGTTTTGGTAGTCAGCCTCTAAATCTTCTTTTGCTGAAACAAATCCCTTGTATAATTGTCTTTGCTTTTCGATTATCTTCTCCATATCAGTGACAACAGAAAACAAGTCTCTTTCAAATCTTCCGTGTATTTCTGAACCTGTTTTCTCTACCAATCCTGAATTTACCAACTCGTTTATTCTATTGCTCACTTGGTTTAAATTCCAGCCTAAAACATCGGCTATATCATAAATTGATGAGTTAGGATTTTCCGCAATAGCCTTATGAACCTCTCTTCTTCTTTCAGGTAGTTTTTTCTGAATTTCTACAAATGCTCTTGTGGATGTTACAGACATAGTTTGTTAATTTAGAATGGTAAATCTTCATTTCCTGCATCATTAAAATCTTCTGGTGTTGCTTCTGTGATGTTTGGAGTGGATTTTTTCATATTTCCTACATAAACCACTTTCTTTTTCTCTTCTTTAAATTCATCTTTTAAAGAGAGAGAGATTGATGCAATGTTGCCGTATTGGTCTTCTGTGTCGTTTATCCAAACATTCACATTTACCAGCCTTTTGCCGTTTTCAGTTTTAAAAGTTTTTACCTGTCCTGTTTTTAAAGCTTCTACTAATTTGTCATAGTCTATGCTTCCAAAAAATGATTGTGCCATGTTATGTTATTTATTGTGTTAATCTTAATTGTTCTTTCTCATAGCTTAATAGACTTCTGAGTGCATCCACCTGATGAGTGCAGGATTTGTTTATTCGCTCTGCCCAGTCTACCAAGAAATTCTCCTCTTGGGCTATACTATCCACCAATGCATTCTGTGCTTTGGCGCTTAAAAAATTCTGCTTGGCTATTTCCAAAATCGTTTTAGAAATCTCGGATGCTTTTTTTTCTCTTAATCTCTGTTTTGCTTCGGCTAACATTCTACCGCTTCGTGCCATATAGACATTGAGTGTTTTTATCCGCTCTATCAGTTCCTCTGGATTTTCCGAAACATCTATTTCTAAAAACTCCTGTATCTTTTCTAATTCCTTTTTCATTTCAATAAAAACTTCTGCTCTTGTGCAACTCTAAAATCTCGCTCGTTGCTTTTTTGTTATTGTTTATAAATTCTCTTGCTTGCTGCCAACTCAAATGGGTTTCTATGCTTCCGATAGCGTGGCAATACTTACCCTCTTCTTGTGCTTCCTTTATAGCATTCAGCGCCTTGTCTTCATCATAATTATGCTCTACTGCATATAAATCATATCCTTTGGCTGAAATACCCTCTAAATGTGCTGTATCCGTAGCGTGGAATATTTTATAATCCTCTATAAAAATCCTATATCCGCAGTTCTGCACATCATGATAGAGTTTAACAGGCGAAACCTTAAAGCTTCCATAATTGTAGATTTTTCCAATTTTTAAAACATCAATGTTTCTAATGTTTGGTAGTTCTTCTATCATCCACTCGCAACAAGCTATTCTAATACTTGGGCGCTGGCTTTGTAGTTTTTGGAGGGTTTTTAGGTTGATATGGTCACTATGTTTGTGCGTAAGCAAAACCAGTTGCAAATCCTCTGTTACTCCTTGCAAAGCCTTGAAAGAAACACCGCAGTCTACCATTATGTTTTTGTTATAAACCACGGCGTTTCCCTCACTGCTTGAGCTTATTATTTTTGCCACTCCCATTTGTTCTCCGTTAGGTTATAAACCCCTCTTGGGAAATACCTTAAACTTTCCTCTGCGAAATCTGTATATTCAAACCCCCACTTATCTTGAAAATACTCAACCATAATTTCTCTTGGGTTTTCTGCTGTTATTTTTACAATACAATCTTTATCAAGGGTGTGTCCATTGAAAGAATGTGTGTGGGTTTGGCCAAATGAAAAATATCTTGTTTTCATAGTCTAAACATTATCAAAATCTATTTCTGTTGGCGCTTCCTCTTGTTCTGCTGGTTCTTCTTGCTGGATTACTTCGGCATCTACTACAACCCTGTTTTGAGGATTGTCTATATATTGCCCATCTGCATCTGCTTGGTCTTTCTCAATCGCTCTTTGCATATCTACCGAAAGAACACCATAGCGATTTAAAAGGAGTTTTAGCACTGTTTTCTTTGCCATAGCATCAAAATCTTTTTTCCAAATGGAAGTTGTAGAATTGAAAGACTTTGAAAATGTTTTAGCGTGTTGTTGGACTTCCTGAACGGTCATATATAAAGACTGCTGAAAGCCATTCAATAACTCTATATAAGCCAAATATCCTATCACTTCGCCCTCTGGGTTTTCTCCCAAAAACTCAATATGCCCAGTGAATTTATTTCTCTTAATCTCTCCATCCCTTACCTCGCAAGTGTTGATGGTTTTGTATTGCCCTGAACGAACAGCCAACTGGATAAATCCCTTGTATCCCATTTGAAACTGCGGTTTTCCATTGTAAGGAATTACATACGCATATCCCAAGTTCTTGTTCAGAGGCAAATTCAACGCTGTTGCATTCATTGCACATTTCATCAGTTCGGATGGGTCGCATTGTGCTAACCCTTTATCAGCATCAGAGAGGGCTAATAAGTTTGATACAAATTCAGACTTTCTCTTTCCTAATGTTTTTTCTAAAAAGGCATCCGATTTATTTAAAAAGTTACCCAATGATTGTTTTGTCAATACTTTTGTTTCCATTTTTATAAAATTTCTATGTTGTTTTCTATGATGAATTGTTTTAACGCTTTAAGCTGTTCTATTGTTCCTCTTACTCGGAATTGTGTTTCTACCAGTTTCGGTGTTTCTTCTACCATTGGCGCTTGCAAAACCTCTTTCTGTGGCTCGGCAGTTGTTGCGTTTTTTGCAACATCTATTTTTTGCTCTTCTATTCTTTTCAATTCCTCCTCTTTGGCTTTCTTTCGCTCTTGGGTTATTCTCAAAGCGTTCGCCATATCAAGGCTTTTCTTGTAGTCATGTAAAACTTCTGCTTTAAACTCATCAGACTCTGGAAAGGATTTTAATAGGTCTAAATCTTTTTTTACACCCTCTACAAATGCTGTAATGGTTTCTTTTAGCGACTTTTCAGAAGCCGAAAGGGTAACATTTAGTTTTACTTGTTCAAAGGTTAAAAAGTCTATTTGGAGGCTTTGACTCAATTCTGTGAAGTAAGATTTCAGTCTTTCCGCCTTGTCTTCTTTTAGTTGGTTTTCAAATGCTGAAACCTTATTTTTAAGGGTATTCTCTGCATTTTTGTAGTGAGTTTCGATAAACTCTTTATACTTTTCCTCAAACTCTTGATAAGGCTTTGTAACAGCATTTTTGATAAATTTTCTTTGCTCTTCAAAGGCAGCAAATTCTTTATTTAAATCTGTTCTGATACCTTTAACCGCCTTTATTGTGTCTTCTGTTACAAGTTGATTTTCTAAATTCAAATCCGAAATTCTCTTCTGAACTTCTTCGCCTACACTCTTGATTTTTTCATAAATAATTACAGGCTCTTGCTGTAATGTGATTAAATTATTTTCCATTTTTGCTTGATTTTTAAGTTAAAACAGCCCAGCGTTGCTCGTGTTTTCCAGTTTTCGGACAACTGGGCTGTGTTACCCTGTATTTGTTTGTTTTCTTGGTAGATTACTTGCATCAGGGCTTGCGCTGTCTGTTACCAGATTTCTAACATTTATTTTGTGTTAAATTCAGACAGCACTTGTTTTTTTTATTACTATCAAATTGTTTAATATTAGATTTGATGGTATGTATACGGAATTATCTAATTTACCATCTAATGTTAATTTCATGAACTTTATTTTGTTTGGGTTTTTGTAGCAAGATTCAATGAAATTAACTACACCTTCTTTGTCTTTTTCAGTAGGTATATCCATAAGGATACCTGCTGTTTTTATTTCTAGTTTATACATAATGTTGTTTATCTTGTTGAGAATCGTTCTTTTACTTTTTTAAATTCTTCTGCTGTTGGCTTAAATTCTTCGCCCTTGTATTCTTTGTAGATTTTATTTAAGAACCGCAAGAATTCGGTCAGCTCTTTGTAATTCGTTTTCATAGGTGTTATTATCGTAGAGGTTTCTATGGTAGGCTAAATCATACTTTCTGTTATTCATTACCCATTTTTTCCAAAGCCTAAGTTTGTGTATCTTGTATATTGGTTTCATCTTATTATCTTTTAAAAACCACCGCCCACTATGAATAGTTAATTTATGAGTACAATGAAAAAGATTGTGGGCGGTGGAAAAATCAAACTATCTATGAAATTATATATATGAATATTCTTCTTGCTCTTCTTTCTTCTGCTCTATGAAACTTTCTATAAACTTTGAGTAAGTTCCAAGTGGTGAGATTTCTTCGCCATCTCTTGTCAAAATCCATTCACACTTGTTTCTGCTTACTTTCTCTTCTACGCACCATTGTCTGTCTAAACCATCGAAGAATAACTGGAACCACTCAAATTCGCTGTTATCGTAGTTTTCAAACCCTTGGATTTCTATCATTTCCCAAGCTACTCTGTATAAATCACAACCTCTTATTGTTTTTTCTGCTATTTTTTGTAAATTTGCCATCGTTAATTGTTTTGATAAATGTGTTTTCATTTGTTAAGATTTTTAATTGTTAATTAATTGATTGCTCCCAGTTACCGCTGGGAGTTTTTATTTTCTTACCCAGTCTTTGTAGAGTTCTACTGACTTCTTTATAAACTTTTTAATGTTTCCTCTGCCTTTTCCTCCTTTTTCTATTTCACGAAGTGGGCAGTCGTATTTTTTTAAGTCTTTTTTTATTTTTTCAGTAGAAATCCCTGTGTATTCGCTTACATCGTTGATGCTTGGTATTTCTATGCTTTCCCATTCTATCTGTTTCAGAAACCTGTTGTATGTATCCTGTGGCACTAAAACATATCCTTCAGGAATGGGGAAGGGAACCGTTATTGTCATCATTTTGCCACATCTTTTAATTGATTTACTTGTGTTTTTACTTCTTCTCTTAATATTGCAAGAACTTCCTCTGCTTTATCATCTGGTGTTCCGCCGTTGTAAATCCAATTTACCTTTACAGAATCTACACTAACGCCGAACCTATCAGATATTCTCTTTCTCGCACTATTTTTTCTCTCAGGAGAAATGCAATAATAAATTTCTTTAATCTTAGTGTGTACATTCATTTTTTATTTATATTTGTATTATTGTTTGTAATATCATGATGCAAATATATAACAATTACTAACATTACACAAATTTAATGTTATTAAATGTTAGTTTATATATATAACTAACTGAAAATCAACGAGAAAAATTTAGTATGAAACAGAATAAATATGATGAATTACTAAAACTTTTATTAGATAGAAATGCGGAAGGTTCTATATATGTAGATGAAATAACCTCAAAATTTGGTATTACATTGAGGGAATTGGATAATATAATAGAATATATTAATGATAGAAAACAGCTTATATCAGTACACCCATACGGAAGAGCTTATATAGGAATTATTGTAGGAATGGCAGGGGTCGTAAAGCAGTTTTTAGAAGATGGAGGATTTGAAAAAGAAAATGAAAATAAGAGATTAGAAGCGGAAATGCTAAAAACCCAAATAAAATATAATAAAGAAGCTACTAAAATAAGTTGGATAAGCCTTATGGTGGCTATATTGTCTTTACTTATTGCTCTTTACAATCTCTTTAATTCTTAATTTTCTGAGTTAATAAAAAGCCATACATCTTCTACATCTTTTGAGATAGGAATGACTGATGATATACGATGTTTCAAGCGTAATTCCGAAAAATATAGATATAAAAAAATTTTAAGAACCTTATCGGTAGTTTCTTTATCTGTATTGTTCTTTAATATTGTATCAAGGATAGAAATGTCCATAACCAAATTTTTTACAAAGATATGAAAGATATAACAAAAACTAACAATTCAAAAGAAAGATTAGAGGATATTTTAGAATATCTAAAAATATCAGCCAACAAATTTTCAAAAGAAATAGGACATGATAATAATGTGAAGATACAGCACATAAAGTCCGGAAGAAATGAAATTAGCGAAGAAGTTGCCCAAGATATAGAAAATAGATATCCAGAATTTAATTATCAGTGGTTGCTGAAAGGAAAAGGTGAAATGCTGAAAAACTTCATTCCTGAAACAGATGTGAATAGAATAGAACGCAATAAAAAATCAATAGAAAAACTACACGAGGTGCAGAGCGTTCCATTATTTGACAGCGTTGCTACTCTCGGGCTTGTAGAGGTAGTAAACGGAGCAGAAAGAGGAAATGTATTAGATTATATATCTATTCCTAATTTGCCTAAATCAGACGGGGCTATTCTTGTTACAGGGGATAGCATGTATCCACTCCTAAAATCAGGAGATATAGTAGCATTAAAAATCATAAATATAGCGGATATTGTTTTTGGGGAAATGCACTATGTAGAATATTGGGGACATGATTTTGACACGGAATTTAAAGTTGTCAAGTATGTGAAAAAATCAGAAAAAGGAGATGATTTTGTGCAGTTGGTTTCTTATAATCAGCATCACGAACCAAAAGATATAAATATAAAACAACTTAAAACGGTTGCAATAGTTAATGCCTCAATAAGATATAACAGACTTTAAAATGGGAATATTTGATTTTTTTAAGAAAAAAGAGGAAGCAAAAGAAGAACGAAAACCTGAAGTTCAAGCTCCTGATGTTAATTCGCCCAGTGATGAGGAATTTAAAATGTTTGCGTTCATCAAGATGACAGGAACAATTCCTAACGAAGAAGACAGCTGGGGTAGATTTCAAATGGAAGTAATCCAAGGTTTTTTAGACTATATGAACACATTGGATGACTATTATCTTGAAAATTTTCAAGAATTGAGCAGAAAAGCTAATGAAATAAATCAAAGCGTTGGAGATCCATCTGTAAACTATGGAGGAATATTATTAGAGTTATACAAAGAGTTTTACGAAATAGAAGATTAAGTTCAAAACTTCAAACATTGTTCAAACAAAAACACTGAAACACTACACAAGTGATTTAAAATCAATAAAATAAGAAAACTATTTATTTTACTTGGTAAGGAAGAGGTCTCGGGTTCAAGTCCCGATAATGGCTCAATCAAGTAAGATATTGTTTTTCAGTATCTTACTTTTTTATTATAGGCAAAATACGCCTATTTTAGGGAGAAAAACATCAGCAAATAAATAGGTATAAAATAGGATAAAATAGGAAAAAAGTTCAAACAAAGTTCAAATGAAAATCAATTTAAAGCTTGATACCAGCAAAAATAAAAAAGAAGGCTTCCCTCTCGTGCTGTCTATATATGTCAGCAAGACCGACAGGCTTTATCGTTTTTCAGGTTTTTTCTCCACTCTTGAAAATTGGGATTTCAAAAAAGAAGAGCCTAAAAAGTCACATCCGTTATACATCGGTATAATGAGCTATATTTTGGAAACAAAACAAAAGATAAATGATTTAATCAACCAGCGCCAAAAGATGTCGGCACAGCAAATCTTTGAGTTTCTCAACGGCAAAGATGATGACTTTTACAGCTTTTGGGAGGAAAGAATAGAGGAGATAACAAACACAGGAACACGAAACATCCAGCAATCAACTTTAAATGTTTTCAAAGATTATAGAAAGTCTTTGACCTTTTCCGAAATAGACTATAACTTTCTCAACGGCTTTAAGCTGTTCAAAAAAGGAACTTGCTCAAACAATGGAATAAACTCTTACCTTAAAAACATAAGAGCCATTTATAACGAGGGAATTAAGCGCGGGAGATATATCCCTGACACTTATATTAGTCCGTTCAATAAGATAATGGAAAAACCAGAGCCTACCAAGGATAAATACCTTACCATTGAGGAAATCAAGCTGATAAAAAACAAACAGGACAAAACCAAATATGACAAGTATTTTCTGATGTTTCTTCTTGGTGGAATAGACTTCATAGACTTGGCAAACCTTAAAAAAGAACATATAGTAGGAAACAGGGTAAAATTCACTCGGTTTAAGGGAGGAACAAACGAAGTGATAAACAACTTCATATTCCCAGAAGCCGAAGTCCTTATAAAGGAATTACAGGAGGGCGATTACATCACAGATATATTCAAGTCTCAAAACATCAACACTGTTAGAGGAAATTTCACTAAAAGATACAGGAAACAACTGGAAGAAATAGGCGTGACTTCTTATTTTTCTTCCAAATCTGCACGATATACCTTTATCAATATCGGCAAGGAACTGCTGTTAAATCGTGATGTTTTAATGGAACTCACAGGACACGCAAGAGGCGATGTTCACTCTATCTATGAGGGTAAGTTCCCTAATCATATAAAAGATGAGGTTCACAGAAAGATAATAGATGCAGTTTTTTCTGATGATTAAATATTGTAATCAAAACCACTTGTGAACAATTTACGGCAGAATATTGTAAACAAAAAGCAGTATCCGATTAAAGATACTGCTTCTGTTTAATTATTCAAGAGTGAAAACACTGTCTTTGTGTGTTGCAAATATAAAAAAAGAAGAAGTCTCAAACCCTAGGAAAGTTACAGACTTCTTGATTTTAGAAAGTAATGACTTGGTATCCGAAGATTACCAAGAATCCTGCTTTGTTCTGCAAATATACAAAAAAAGTAATTCTGTGCCAGCAGAATTACTTGATGATCTTTGACTTATCGACCTACTTCATAAAAATATTTTTATATGAAAAAAATAACTTCCATGCAAATATAGAAAACAAGATATTGTAAACAAAATCTTTTGATTACAATTTATAACGGAATGTTGTAAACAAAAAAGCGTGAAAACTCACGCTCTTTTTAATTTTCCCCATGCCATTCTACTAACCCCAAGTGATTTATAACCTTAATTTAAACTATCTTTTTTTGAACTTACAGATATATAAACTTTTCCGTTCTTTTTGAATTCTTTAAATTCAAGACCATATGCTCTTTTTGCTAAATCTAACTTTTGAGATACATCATTCAAACTATCTATAAGCATGTTTTGTTGCTTATACTTTTTGTCAATTTCTATCAAACGGATACTATCTTGTGCTTGATATTGTTTTATTAAATTAATATTTACAGAATCAGAACGGTTGGATGCTTTTATCAATTCATCATAGGATTGGTTTAAATTTTTTGAATACACATATGACATTACTAATGCAATTGTTAATGCTATCACTAATATTATAAGCAACATTAAAAATCGAACAAGTTCATTGTAAGAAGTTTTTATTTTATTTAAATCTTCTTCTGAATTTTCTAATATCAATTTAATACTATCATCTGGATAATCCGATGCTTTATTTATTTTTGTTTTTATATCTCCAAATATTTCAGATATAGTTTTATCTTTTTTTTCCATTGTTCTTTTCTGGATTTAGATTTTTTAATTTATCATTTTCATGTTTCAATCTATCATTTTCAATTTTTAATATTGATATTTCTTCTTCATATTTTATGATTCGTAATGTATATTCCTCTTGCATTTTTAACATTTCTATCTTTTTTAACAAACTAGAGGAATATGCTCCTGAACCAAATATAGCGGTTATTATAATAGTAGATGACACAACAATATTGACTTTTGAATTTAATAAATCCCAAAAGTTCTTATTTGTATTATCGCTATTTTTTTTCTTTGCCATAAGATTTGCAAAGATACAAAATTTCTACCCCAAAAACCTCCCATTCCACTTTTTTAAGTCTGCCATTCTGTTCATCCAGCCTTTCAGGAAGACCTTTTGTGTAGGGTTGCTTCTTACTATTCTATGCAGGAAATCCTCACGCTCTTTGTAGAGTCTTTGCAGAAAGTCTTTCGGTGCGTTATTCAGGGCTTCTATGGTCTTTACTCCTACTACGCCATCAGTCGTTACTCCCAGCATTCGTTGAGGTATCTTAATGCCGTGAACACCACTTCCCCAAACCCAGTCTACCAAAGTATTGGCTACCGCTTGGTCTTTAATCAAATCCGCATTCCACCTATCCCAAAACAGCCTTTTTATTACTATATCCCAATCCGCATCGTTCATCTCCAAGAACCGCATATCCTTATCCGAACCAAACACCGAACGCCATACAGCATAGGTTATGCCCTTATTCGTGTGGTAGCCTGTCTTTCCTTTGTAAGGCGTAGGACATTTTACCTTACTTGCGGTGTCTTTTGGGTCTCTTGACAATCCCCCTTCCCATTTTAGAATAAATGGTCTCAAACTTCTTATATCCGCCATATCATTTAAATTTATCAATTACCTTTTCCAGCCTCTCCCAAAGGAACATTCCCACGATAATGAATATCAAGTAGATTATCCAACTCTCCGCTCTTTCGGATTGTTTCTCTTCTTTGGTTTGTTTATGCTGTTCTTTCGCTTGTTTCTGTTCCTGCTTTTCTACTTCTACTCTTACTTGCTCTATTATCTTTACCACAGAGTCTTTTGCTTGCTTTTTATCCTTGAAATAAACTTCTCCGTTAGCGCTACCCTCTACAACATTGCCGTTGTATAGGAATTTAAACTGCACAGGCTCGCTGCCGATTGGCTTTATCGCAAAATCCAAAGACTTCGTAAGGGTCTTGATATTAGCCGTTTCCTCGGTCTTCGTTTCTGAAACAGAGTCTTTCTTTACCGATTCTTTGATTTCGGTCTTATGCTCTTCTTTTTCCTCTTGTTTTCTTACTTTCCTCGCTCCACATCCCAACAACAAAAACATAGCAAACCCAAGCAAGGGAATGCTATTCTTTAAAGTTCTCGTTTTCATCACTTTCTGTTTTTTCCTTTAAACTTTCCAAATCGCCAGTCTTCTCGAAATTCTTTATCTTCTTCAAAAGCCCACTCGGAGGGAATGCTCCGTTTGTCACTTTGGACATATTAACCAAAGCCGAACTCAAAGGATAAAGCAAAACCATCAATTTTATCATCACTTTGAAATAAACATCCAAGAACTCCACTTCATCCAGTGCGTCGTGCATAATTAACAACATAGAATACCCTGATAAGATAACCGTTAGTTTCTTCAACAACCCTAAAAGATTAGCCTTAAAAGTGAAATCCTTATCAACAAAGTAATGCAGGTAAGTCCCAAGAACATGGTCTATCATCAGCACGAACAACACGCCATAGAGGAAAGACAAATCCGTGGTGTAAAGCCCTGAAAAATACTCAAACACCGAAACTGCCACCGCAGGAAGCATACACAATTTGAACGAAGCATTTATCTTCACAAACAGCCCTCCTCTGTACAGCAACACCAAATTATTCAAAACAAACTCCCTAATATTCATCATTTTAAACTTAAAAATCGTATTAAGTTCAAAAATAAATACTCTCTATTTCTCTTCTAAATAAAAAAAGCCCATTTTTAGAGTATATCTAAAAATAGACTTTTTAAAAGCGGTTTTTAATTACTTTTACCTGATAATCCCTGTTATAATTCCATTAGTTACTTCCAGCCAAGTTTCTTCTGTTCCTTGCCATTGTCCCCATATGTTTCTAATTTGAGCCACTGCCTTGAACCTTCCATTCCAACCTTTTTTCCCAAGCACACGAATATCTCCTGCTGTAATATCCAAAGCGATATTTTGCCTTTGGTTATTTTTAGCCTCTAACTGCAAGGCTACATTTTCATCATTAGCATGAGTGATTTTAGGAGTTCTATTGTGTTCTACTTTCATGGCAGCGCCTACATTTTTAGGGTCTGATGAAACTGCGGAAGTTCTTCCTATTGAAACCTTCTTATAACCCGTTCCTTCTATCAAATCATCATCATAGTTTTGGGTTATTCCAAACATTTCATCACTTAGATACATATCCTTCTTACCTCTTTCTCCAGCGAGAAGCCATCCATTAGTTATTTTAATCTCGCCTATTTTCCCCTCTCGAGCATCAATTTTACCTGAAATATCTGCATCTGTCGCAATCATCTTACCATTATCCAAAACCCTAAAAGGTGCATTGTCTTTATTTTTATAACCAGCACCAGCGCCAAACCTTACACTCTCTCCTCCTTTGTCAGTAACACCTGAAATAAAAGCATTCTGATTGGTTTTATTATTCCCAACAGAAATAATATTAGAAGAAACAAGACCGCCTTTAATAGATGTAAAATTGTCCGTTTTTTTCTTAATATTCTCTATATCTGCATTTACATGTTCCCCTGCTTTTACGGCAATT
>ERZ773008.2112-NODE-2112-length-13347-cov-88.546946_pt1 | contig 13347 bp, 13 predicted proteins | sample MGYA00580664_ERZ773008 | MGnify/ENA primary metagenome ERZ773008 (study PRJEB29015, sample SAMEA2738016) | human oral metagenome | biome: human oral; feature: human-associated habitat; material: dental | place: China | collected 2048 ... | reverse complement strand
GTCTAATTGGGACACTAAATTTTTGAAAAAAGGTTTTACCTTTGATGATGTATTGTTGATTCCAGCTGAAAGTCATGTGTTGCCTAACGATGCTGATTTAACTACGAAATTGGCAGATAATTTGACTTTAAATATCCCAATTATTACAGCGGCAATGGATACCGTAACAGAAAGTCAAATGGCCATTGCTATCGCGCGTGCAGGTGGTCTTGGAGTAATCCATAAAAATATGTCTATTGCGCAACAAGCAGACGAAGTCCGTAAGGTAAAACGTTCTGAAAATGGTGTCATTATTGATCCCTTCTTCTTAACACCAGAACATACAATTGCTGAAGCAGATGAATTGATGGGACGTTATCGTATTAGTGGTGTTCCAGTTGTTGAAACATTAGAAAACCGTAAGTTGGTTGGTATATTGACCAATCGAGATTTGCGTTTCATTTCTGATTTTAATCAACCTATTTCTAATCATATGACTAGCGAAAATTTGGTTACAGCTCCGGTTGGAACAGATTTAGAAACTGCTGAGCGTATTCTTCAGGAACACCGTATTGAAAAACTTCCTCTAGTTGATGAAGATGGTCGTCTTTCAGGTTTAATCACGATTAAGGATATTGAAAAAGTAATTGAATTTCCAAATGCTGCTAAAGATGAGTTCGGTCGTCTCCTAGTTGCAGGTGCAGTTGGTGTTACTTCAGATACATTTGAACGTGCCGAAGCCCTTTTTGAGGCAGGAGCTGATGCGATTGTTATTGATACTGCTCATGGACATTCTGCAGGAGTTCTGCGTAAGATTGCTGAAATTCGTGCTCATTTCCCAGATCGTACTTTAATCGCAGGAAATATTGCAACTGCTGAAGGTGCGCGTGCCCTTTATGAAGCAGGTGTAGACGTTGTCAAGGTTGGTATTGGCCCAGGTTCTATCTGTACCACTCGTGTGATTGCTGGTGTTGGTGTCCCTCAAGTGACTGCTATTTATGATGCAGCAGCTGTTGCGCGCGAATATGGTAAAACAATCATTGCTGATGGTGGTATTAAATACTCAGGTGATATTGTCAAAGCTCTAGCAGCAGGTGGAAATGCTGTTATGTTAGGTTCTATGTTTGCAGGAACTGATGAAGCTCCTGGGGAAACCGAAATTTTCCAAGGACGTAAGTTCAAAACATATCGAGGTATGGGATCAATCGCTGCAATGAAGAAAGGTTCAAGTGATCGTTACTTCCAAGGTTCTGTCAACGAAGCTAATAAGTTAGTTCCAGAAGGAATTGAAGGCCGTGTAGCATACAAGGGTGCTGCTGCTGATATTGTCTTCCAAATGCTTGGAGGGATTCGCTCTGGTATGGGTTATGTTGGAGCTGCAAATCTACAAGAACTACACGAAAATGCTCAATTTATTGAAATGAGTGGTGCTGGATTGAAGGAAAGTCATCCTCATGATGTTCAAATTACAAACGAAGCTCCTAACTATTCAGTACAATAAAAAATGCGCCATATTTTGGTGCATTTTTATTTTACAATGGATATAGAAACCTTTACATTATATGTAAAGGTTGTAAAAATAGAGTTTACAATATTGTAAACTCTATTTTATATTTCCATTTGAAATTTCAAAAATCTTGATATCTTTAGGTAGGTTTTTTAGGTGTTCCAAAGTAGTTGTGGTAATAAAAGTTTGTATTTCTTGAGAAATTGTTTCTAGCAATTTAAGTTGACGATTATTGTCAAGTTCACTCATCACATCGTCAAGCAGGAGGATAGGAGATTCTTTTGTTATATTTTCAATCAATTTTATTTCTGCTAATTTAAGAGAGAGTACTACACTTCTGTGTTGCCCCTGACTTCCATAATTAGCATCCATTTGATTGATAAAGAAAGCTATATCATCTCGATGAGGACCTACACCAGTATTTTGTTTAAATAAATCTCTTTTTCGATTTTTACTTAGGCTTTGTCTAAAACTTTCTTCAATACTGTCAATATCTTGTAAAGGTACAGAGGATAGATAGTCAATAGTTAGAGTTTCTTTTTTTTGTGAGATATCAAGGTGCTTTTCCTGGGCGAATATTTCGAGTTTTTTTAAGAAGTCTAAGCGATGCTTGACCACACGACAACCATATTCAATAAGCTGTTCATCTAAAACAGATAGAAAATTCTCATCAATTTTTTGACTGTTCTTTAGATAAGAATTTCTTTGTTTAAGAACATGATTGTAATTGGAAAGATCTGCTAGATAAAGAGGCTTGATTTGCCCCAATTCAATGTCTATAAATTTTCGTCTTAATGAAGGGGAACCTTTAATAAGTTGTAAATCTTCTGGCGCAAACAGAACAACATTCATTGCCCCAATATAGTCAGACAGTCTATTTTGCTTGAGATGGTTGATTTTAGTAATTCGCCCCTTAGCTGTCAACTCAATGTCAAGCGGAATTGTTCCCGTCTTTTTTTCAAGGATACCAGATACTTTGAGATCTTTTTCTTGAAAATGAATAAAATCTTTATCTGATCTAGTTCGGTGACTACGAGTCAAAGCTAAGAAGTAAATAGATTCTAGAATATTTGTTTTTCCTTGTGCATTTTGGCCAAGAAAAATGTTGAGACCAGAGTGAAAATTGATTTCTGCATCTTGATAATTACGAAAATGTTTAAGAGTGAGTGATTTTAGCCACATATTAGGTTCCTGGGAAGCGTACAGGAGCTTTTTTCTCTTGCCTTATACCTGTTTGCTTTCTGTTATTCTTTTTGGGAGCAGTAGTATTTTTTTTGAGATTTTTATTCATTTCTTTAACCATGTTAGCAATGCGTTGTTTTTCAGCTGTTTCTTCTGTATGCCGAACTTTTTCGTCTGGACTTGGTTCAAGAATGGATAGAGTTAGGTTTTTTCTAGGAATCGTTATTTGGTCCCCAACTCGAATTTTTTTTCCTCGTCTTGTTTCTAATTCACCATTGAAAAAAACATCATTTTCAGCTAAAAAACCCTTAATAGCACCGCCACTTTGGATTACTCCAACCTCTTTCAGGAGAGCTTGTAGTGTGATATATTCATCAAATAATTTATAATCCATATTTCACCTCAATCCTTGTCATTATACCATATTTTAAGACTGAAAGTGTATAAAATATCCAGGAAAGAAAACGTTTTAATCTGTTATAAGGAACACCAATTTCACATCATTTCGTGATATAATAGAATTCATATTAGGAAGTAAGAGGAACCTTATGGAATTAGCAAGAGGAGTCAATCTCCATTTTATTAAATCAACTAAATTCAAAACAAATAAAATAAAACTTCGTTTTTCTGCACCAATGAATTCAGCAACCATTGCTGATCGAGTTTTGGTTTCTAGTATTTTGGAAACGGCAAATGCTGTTTATCCAACTTCTCAGCTATTTCGTGAGCGTTTAGCTAGTTTATATGGATCAAATTATTCAACCAGTGTTTCAAAGAGAGGTTTGGTTCATTATGTAGATATTAATGTGTCCTTTGTTAGGGATTCTTTTTTAAGTAGGAAAAACGCCCTAACAACAGAGATGGTTGAATTTATCAAAGCAAGTCTCTTATCTCCTTTAGTTGACCAGAAAGGTTTTGATTCCTCTATCTTTGAAATTGAAAAGAAAAATATTATTCATGAGTTGGAATCTGAAATAGAAAATCATTTTTACCACGCGCATTTAGAATTGAATAAATTATTTTATTTAAGTGAAGAAATGCAACTTCCTCGGGTCTCAAGACTTGACTTAATGAAACAAGTCACACCTGAGACCAGTCTTGCAGTCTTTCAAAAAATGCTAAAGGAAGATAAGATTGATATCTTTTTTATCGGTGATTTTAATGAAGTGGCTATGCAGGAACAATTTTCTCAATTTGGCTTCACGGATCGTGAACAGGATTTACTATTGGATTATCAGCAACCTTTTTCAAAAATTTTACGAGAAGGGATTGAACAAAAGGAAGCTAATCAATCCATTTTAGAAATGGGCTATCATTTCCCTATTCAATATGGAGATACTAGTCATATCCCTTTGATTGTAATGAATGGTCTTCTGGGTGGTTATGCACATTCTAAATTATTTGTAGAAGTTCGTGAGAAAGCAAGTCTGGCCTATACTGTCTCCAGTACTATGGATATTTTTTCAGGAATGTTGCGAGTATATGCTGGGATTGATAGAAAAAATCGTAATAAAGCGATGACTTTAATTAATCGACAAGTAGCCGATCTAAAAAGAGGAAAATTTTCTGAAGAAGAGCTTCAACAGACAAAAAATATGCTTAAGAATAGTGCTCTCTTATCTCAAGATCGTCAAAATTCTTTACTAGAAACAACTTATTTGTCGGCTGTTTTAGGCAAGAAATTTTTAGCAGTCGATGAGTGGTTAGAAGTTATGGAAAATGTTAAGAAGGAAGATATTGTTTTAGCAGCGAATACCTTAAAACTTCAAGCGATGTACTTTATGGAAGGGAAATAATGCAGAATTTAGCGCTGAAAAAAATAGAATATACAGCTATTGGAGAAAGTCTTTATCGGGTAATTTTACCAAATGGATTGCGACTTTTTTTACTTCCTAAAACAAATTTTCATGAGACATATGGTATTATGACAGTGAATTTTGGTTCGGTAGATACTTATTTTGTACCAAGAGGGACCAAGCAAGCTATCCATTATCCAGCTGGAATTGCTCATTTTTTAGAACATAAATTATTTGAAGATGAGAATGGCAATGACTTATTACAGGAATTTGTAGACTTAGGAGCAGAAAGTAACGCATTTACTAGTTTTACAAAGACAAGTTACCTGTTTTCAACAACTGAGAATGTAGAAGAATGTTTGGAATTACTACAGGATTTGATTGGGGAAGCATATTTTACAGAAGAATCTGTTCAGAGAGAACAAGGAATTATCCAGCAAGAAATAGAAATGTACCAGGATAATCCAGATTATCGTTTGTTTTTTAGCGCTTTAGCAAATCTATACCCAGAGACAGCTCTGGCACAAGATATAGCTGGAAATCGCGAATCAATTGCCGAAATTACAGTGGAAGATTTGGATGAAAACTTTGAAACTTTTTACCATCCGTCTAATATGAGTTTATTTTTAGTTGGAAATTTTGATCTGGAAAAAACAGTAGCTACTATTAGTGAACAACAAAATTCGTATGAAATAGATGATGAAAAATCAGCCATCAAGAGGCGAGCATTAAAATTATCTCCTGTAGTTCCAACTGCTAGTATGAGGATGGAAGTAAGCCGACCTAAATTAGCTGTTGCTATGCGAGGAAATAACAAAATTTCAAAGAGAAAATTATTTCGCTATAAACTGATTTTGAAATTATTATTTGATATGATGTTTGGCTGGACTTCTAAACGTTATCAAAAAATGTATGAAAATGGGAAAATTGATGCTTCCTTGACTCTAGAAGTTGAAGTGGAAGAACGCTTCCACTTTGTTATGCTGACGATGGATACCCAGGAGCCAGTAGCTCTATCTCATCAAATCCGCACAGCAATTAAAGAATTCGCTCATGATATGGATGTAACAGAAGAGCATTTAGATATTGTTAAAAGTGAAATGTATGGTGATTTGATGCATGGTCTAAATTCGTTAGAATATATGGCAACGCAGTATGAAACCCTTATAGATGGAGAAAATCTTTTTGACTTGCCAAAAATTTTACAGGATATTCACTTAGAAGATATTTTAGAAGTTGGTCATGAGTTTATTGATCACTGTGACATGATAGATTTTACAATTTTTCCAAAATAATCCTAACAAAAGAAGAGAAAAATTTGGTACAATAGTCTGTAAAAAAATGATAGAAGATGTTTTCAGAAAAGAGGATATAAAACATAAAAAATGAAACAAAGATCTAGTCCCTAGTATTATCTTTGTAAGGCTGATTCATGTTATTGGCTATGAAATCTAGATTTTATAAATTTGATAAACTTTAAAGCTTGTGACATCTGTCTTTGGCACAGCTTTTTCTAGTAATTTTTAGAGGAATTTGAACGTATGAGAAAAAAAACGATAGGTGAGGTACTGAGGTTAGCTCGAATTAATCAGGGACTAAGCCTAGAAGATTTACAACAAAAAACAGATATTCAGTTAGATTTATTAGAGGCTTTGGAAGCAGATGATTTTGATAAACTACCTAGTAGTTTTTATGCCAAATCTTTTCTCCGTAAGTATGCTTGGGCAGTAGACTTAGACGAAAAAATCATTTTAGACGCCTACGAATCAGGTAGTATGGTTACTTATGATGAAGTAGATGTTGATGAAGAAAATATGGGGAGAAGAAGAAGCAATAGACAAAAAACATCTTATTTGCCACTTTTCTATTTTTCTGTCATATCGTTGGCAATCATTGCCTTTGTAACTTACTATGTCTGGCAATATGTTAATCAGATGGAAACGGAAACGGAGAATTCAGCTTCTTCTAGTTACAGTGTGGTTAAAAGCGAAGGATCTTCAGAGGCCACTTCAACTAGCTCTAATCAGACGAGTTCTTCCTCAACCACATCGTCTAGCAGCAATGCTTTAACAGTTTCTGGTAGCGGGCAAAATCTGACAGCGACTTATTCTGGGGCAAAAGATCCTGTAACTATCAAATTATCCGTCACAACTGCAACCAGTTGGGTCAGTGTGTCAGGAACAGATTTGGACAATGGGGCTGTTTTATCTCCAGAAAATCCGAGTGTAACAACTACTGTGTCTCCTGGTTCATCTACAGTTATCACCTTAGGTGTTGTAGAGGGTGTAACGGTCTCTGTAAATGATCAGATCCTTAATACGTCTGCAATCAATACCCAATCGGGAACGATTACTTTAACAATCAATAATTGAGAATGCTTATGAAAAAAGAAAATATTCCAAATGCTTTGACGCTCCTGAGAGTGGCGTTAATCCCAATTTTTATCCTATTACTAACCCTTGGTTCATCTAAGACTGCTCATGTCATTGCTGCGATTATCTTTGCGGTGGCCAGCATTACTGATTATTTGGATGGATATTTAGCTCGTAAATGGAAAGTTGTTACTAATTTTGGGAAGTTTGCTGATCCGATGGCAGACAAACTTTTAGTTATGTCAGCATTTATCATGCTGATTGAAATGAAAATGGCACCTGCCTGGGTGGTAGCTGTGATAATTTGTCGAGAATTAGCTGTGACCGGATTGCGTCTTTTGTTGGTAGAAACGGGAGGAACTGTTTTAGCTGCAGCGATGCCCGGTAAGATTAAAACATTTACACAGATGTTTGCTATTATCTTCCTACTAATCCATTGGACGCTTTTAGGACAAATCTGTCTGTATATCGCTTTAATCTTTACAATATATTCTGGTTATGACTATTTCAAAGGGAGCGCCTATCTCTTTAAAGATACCTTTAAATAAATGATGAAAAATATTATCGAAGTACACAACCTCAAATATAAATACGATAACGATGCTGAAGAATACATTTTAAATGATGTAACGTTTCACGTGAAACAAGGTGAATGGTTGTCCATTGTTGGTCATAATGGGAGTGGTAAATCGACTACGATTCGTTTGATTGATGGCCTTTTAGAAGCTGAAAGTGGAGAAATTTTTATCTTAGGTGATCAACTGACTCCAGAAAATGTTTGGGAAAAACGTCGTCATATTGGAATGGTTTTTCAAAATCCAGACAATCAATTTGTTGGAGCAACTGTAGAAGACGATGTGGCTTTTGGTTTGGAAAATCAGGGAATGGACCATGAGACTATGGTTGGGCGAGTAAATGAAGCGCTTGAGATCGTAGGGATGCAAGACTTTAAAAATCGTGAACCAGCTCGTCTTTCTGGAGGGCAAAAGCAGAGGGTGGCTATCGCAGGAATAGTGGCTCTCCGTCCGGATATTATTATTTTGGATGAAGCGACTAGTATGTTGGATCCAGAAGGACGTTTAGACCTGATTCAAACAGTGAAACGCATCAAAGATGAGAATCAAATGACGGTCATTTCGATTACACATGACTTGGATGAAGTCGCACTCAGTGACCGTGTTTTGGTCATGAAAAAAGGAAAAGTAGAATCAAGCAGTACAGCTAGAGAGCTGTTTTCAAGATCAGATTTACAGGAATTAGGACTTGATGAACCTTTTTCAAATCAAGTCAAGGCAACCTTAAATGAAGATTTTGATTTGCCAGCTGATTATCTAACAGAAAAAGAATTGCAGGAATCTTTATGGGAATTACTTTAAAGAATGTTAGTTATACTTATCAGGCGGGCACACCGTTTGAAGGGCCTGCCCTTTTTGATGTGGATTTGGAAATTAAAGATGGCTCTTACACTGCTCTAATTGGTCATACTGGTAGTGGAAAATCTACTATTTTGCAACTTTTAAATGGCTTGTTGACACCTTCTGTAGGAAGTGTCACTGTTAATGATATAGAAATCACAGCTACTTCTGTTAATAAAGATATAAAGCAAGTGAGAAAAAAAGTCGGTTTAGTGTTTCAATTTGCAGAAAGCCAGGTGTTTGCAGAAACAGTCTTAGATGATGTGGCTTTTGGTCCTCAAAATTTCGGAGTTTCTAAAGAAGAAGCGGAACGTTTGGCTCGTGAAAAACTTCTTTTGGTGGGAATTTCTGAGGACTTATTCTCACGTAGTCCTTTTGAGCTTTCAGGAGGACAAATGAGACGAGTAGCTATTGCTGGAATTCTAGCAATGGAACCAGAAGTTTTAGTTCTTGATGAGCCGACAGCTGGGTTAGACCCAGCAGGTCGTAAGGAACTAATGGAAATCTTCCAAGGCTTACATGAGGATGGTATGACTATTGTGCTGGTAACTCATTTAATGGATGACGTGGCAAATTTTGCTGATACTGCGTATGTTCTGGAGAAGGGACATTTAGTGAAAAGTGGTTCTCCCAAGGATATCTTTCAAGATGTGGAATTTATGGAAAAAATCCAACTGGGAGTCCCTAAGATTACAAAATTTGCTCAAGGTCTGGTGGAAAAAGGATTAAATTTACCTAATTTGCCAATTACAATCACTGAATTTAAGGAGATACTGCATGGATAAGATGATTTTAGGGCGGTATATTCCAGGTAATTCTCTGATCCACCGTCTGGATCCTAGAAGTAAACTATTATCTATGTTCTTGTTTGTTTTAATTATTTTTTGGGCAAATAATTTAGCAACAAACCTTTTGCTTTTTGTTTTTACATTTTTCTTAGTTTTTCTTTCTAGGGTCCCTATCGGTTTTTTTGTAAAAGGTCTCCAATCTATGCTTTTCTTGGTTGCCTTTACGACTATTTTTCAGCTCTTATTTACTACAACGGGAAATACTCTTGTCCAATTTTCCTTTATTCGCATTACAGATATAGGCTTAGCACAAGCAGGCATTATTTTTAGTCGATTCGTTTTGATCATTTTTTTCTCAACATTACTCAGTTTGACTACAATGCCTTTAAGTTTGGCGGATGCGGTAGAAGCTCTCCTAAAACCTCTGACTATTTTTAAATTCCCAGTGCATGAGGTAGGCTTGATGTTATCAATGAGTTTACGATTTGTACCAACCTTAATGGATGATACTGTTCGAATTATGAACGCTCAGCGAGCTCGAGGAGTGGATTTTGGTGAGGGAAACATTGTACAAAAAGTGAAATCCATTATACCGATTTTGATTCCTTTATTTGCTTCTAGCTTTAAAAGAGCGGATGCTTTAGCTATTGCAATGGAGGCGCGTGGTTATCAAGGAGGAGATCAGAGAAGTCGCTATAGACAGTTAAAGTGGCAAAATAAAGATTCCTATGCGATTCTTGTCTTATTAATTTTAGGAGCTATATTATATTTGCTAAAAAATTGATGTCAAGTCTGGGTTTTGTGTTAATTTCACATATTATTTAAAATTAATATGTAGGAATACGATGGATAAGGCAATGTTGGTGTTTAAATAAAATACATTTGTAATTTTTGTAATCCTATTTTAAATAACCTGTAATATTTAAAGTGTATGATGGAACTATCAGTGAAAAGGAGAACCAGAATTATAATGAAATTACAACCAATGAAAGGTGCCTTCGCATTTGTTGCTACAGCAGCTACCCTATTTTTGACAGGAGTTGTAGCTAAGGCAGACACATATACAGTAAAAGCTGGCGACACCTTGTCAAAAATTGCAAAAGAAAAATCTACAACTGTTGAAAGCTTAATTAAATTAAACAAGCTTGAAAATCCAGATTTAATTTTTGAGAATCAAGTGCTAGAACTTGGTGATACAAAAGCTAATAAAAAAGCTCCAGCTGTTGCTGCAGCACCAGGACCAGCTACACAAACTAATCAAGCAGCAGCACCTGCACCAGTGGCAACTATTACAGTTCCTGCACCATCAGCTAACTATTCTACCTATAATTCTACACCTGTTCTTGCCAATGGTAATACAGCAGGTGAGACAGGTACTTATGCAGCAGCTCGCATGGCTGAGTTGACAGGAGTTTCTGCTTCTACTTGGGAAGCAATTATTGCTCGTGAATCAAATGGTCAAGTAAACGCCTATAATGCTTCAGGCGCTAGTGGATTATTCCAAACTATGCCAGGATGGGGTTCTACAGCAACTGTTGAAGATCAAATCCAATCTGCATACAACGCCTATAATGCTCAAGGTTTATCAGCTTGGAATTATTAATATAAAATTAAAAACGGCTCAAAGCCGTTTTTTTATGCTATAAAAATCAATAGGTTTACACATTTGTCAATCTGTGTTATTCTCCAAATATCTCTTTTGAAAGTCTGCGACCTGTAGGTGTTGTAGCTAAGCCACCTTCAGCCGTTTCTCGGAATGCAGTAGGCAGACTTGACCCGACTTGATACATGGCGTCAATGACTTCATCAACAGGAATTTTAGATTCGATTCCCGCAAGAGCCATATCTGCTGCAATAAAAGCATAACTGGCTCCCATTGCATTTCGCTTGACACATGGCACTTCTACTAGGCCAGCTACTGGATCACAAATCAGGCCCAGCATATTTTTAATAACAAAACAAATAGCTTGGCTAGCCTGAAAAGGTGAACCTCCAGCAGCCAGAACTAAAGCAGCTGCGCTCATGGCAGAAGCAGAGCCAACTTCTGCTTGACAGCCTCCTTCAGCACCTGAAATTGAGGCGTTATTGGCAATGACTAGGCCGAAAGCACCTGCAGCTAATAGAAAGTTTAGCTGTTCTTCTTCTGAGAGTCCTAATTTTTCAATGGCAGATGTAAGAACAGCTGGCAAACAGCCAGCACTACCGGCAGTTGGTGTTGCACAAACCAAGCCCATTTTAGCATTATGCTCATTGACAGCAATAGCATTTTTTGCTGCAGTCAGTACAGTGTGGTCGGACAATGTTTTTCCAGACCGGATATAGTGGTCAAGTTTTGCTGCGTCTCCGCCAGTCAATCCGCTACGAGACTTGCTCTCATCAAGTCCAAGAAGGACAGAGGCTTTCATGACTTCCAGATTGCGATCCATCAGTCTCAAAACTTCATCTCTTTCACGACCAGTCAATTCATACTCAGTAGCAATCATTAGGTCTGCAACATTTCCTTGGTAATCCAAGTCAGCTTGCTCTACTAATTCTTTGATGGAATAAAACATATTTTCTCCTACTTAAAGAAATTTACATTATGTAGATGAGGAATATTTCGAATTTCTTCGACAGCTTCTTCACAGCTACGGCTGTCAACCTCAATAATCATTATGGCTTTCTCGCCAGCTTTTTCACGTGTGACATTCATTTGAGCAATGTTGATATTGTAACGTGAGAGGGCATCTGTAACGTGAGCAATCATACCAGGGACATCTTGATGAACAATGATGATAGTAGGTGTATTCATACTGAGTGAAACTGAAAAACCATTCAGCTCCGTTACTTGAATATTGCCCCCACCAATAGATACTCCAGTAACACTGATTGTTTTATGATCGTTTTTTATTGTAATTTTTGTTGTATTGGGATGTGGAGCATTACTATCTTTTTGAATAGACCAGACAACTTTGATACCTCGTTTATGGGCTATTTCTAGACTATTGGGAATCTCTGGATCATCCGTATCCATTCCTAAGATTCCTGCTACAAGAGCTAAATCAGTTCCGTGTCCTCGATATGTTTTAGCAAAAGAATTAAAAAGCTGAAATTCCACTTCAGTAGGTTCATCGTTAAATATAGAATAGACTATTTTTCCAATACGAACGGCTCCTGCTGTATGGCTACTAGATGGTCCAATCATTACAGGACCAATAATATCAAAGACAGATTGAAATCTTAATGATGTCATGATTTCTCCTCGCGTGAATTTCTATCTTCATTATAACAAAGTTAGGGGGTATCCGCTTCATTTTTAAATAAAAAATTATAAAATAACAAATCCTATAAATTAGGATAATCATTTGAAAACCAAAATAAAATTTCTTGTTTTAAGCCTTTTATAAGCTTTCTTTTTCTAATTTAAACAATTTTGTAACATTTATCATATACTTTAAAAGTAGAGGTAACATAGAATCTGTATGATAGGAGTATAGCAAAATGATAGATATGAGACCAAGAAAAAATCATGAATATTTTGTATCTCGTTTTGCTAGTTACAAGAAAAGGAGAATAAAATGCAAGTACAGACATTTTTAAAAAATAAAACAAATATAGTAAAGACAGGTGTAGTAAGCTTAGCAGCTTTAGCTTTATTCCTACCAGTAATAGCAAACGCTGATAGTTATACCGTGAAGTCAGGAGATACACTTTCTGCTATTGCGACAGCTAATAATACAAGTGTTGAAAAGCTAGCTGAACTGAATAAAATTTCTGATGTAAATCTTATCCATGTTGGACAAGTCCTAGAAGTAGGAGAACAGAAGGAAAACAAGACAGAAACTACACCAACTACAACAACGCCTGAGACTAATAATACGAGTACAAACACAGCAAATGCTTCTTCAGGTTTAAGTGCAGAAGATGCAGAAGCTAAAGAATTTATCGCTCAAAAGGAATCAAGTGGTAGTTACACTGCTCAAAATGGTCAATATTATGGTCGATATCAATTAACCATTACATACTTGAATGGAGATCTCTCGCCTGAAAATCAAGAGAAAGTGGCAAATGAATATGTAACAAGTCGATATGGTTCATGGTCTGCTGCTAAAAACTTTTGGCTAGCAAATGGCTGGTATTAAAAGAAAACTCTCAATTTTGAGAGTTTTTTCTTTACACTATTGTAAACATTCTTGACAAAAAGTTAACTGGACTAGTAAAAGGGAGCATTTTCTATTTGTTTGTTCTTATAAAAATTTCGTGCTATAATAGAGCTTGCTCAAGCGACCTTCAATCGTTGAAAGCACAGCACGACCTTCAATCGTGAAA
>ERZ773008.2108-NODE-2108-length-13358-cov-8.461776_pt1 | contig 13358 bp, 10 predicted proteins | sample MGYA00580664_ERZ773008 | MGnify/ENA primary metagenome ERZ773008 (study PRJEB29015, sample SAMEA2738016) | human oral metagenome | biome: human oral; feature: human-associated habitat; material: dental | place: China | collected 2048 ... | reverse complement strand
TAAGCAAAATATAATAATATAATTCAATATTGTATAGCTAATTTAGTTTTAAAAAATTTGTAATAAGCTTATAAATTCTATTCATTGTATAAAAATTATCCATATTTAAGCAAATAATACTCTCAGTCAAAAAATATGCATAAATATTTAATTTTGAAATATCAAAAAGTCATAGCATTAAAATTTAAAGTTATTGTAGCATCAACATCATGACAATGTAAGTATGATACATATAGTTTTATAATAATCTTAAAGACACTGATAAGGAGTGCCTTATGAAAAAACAAACATCTGAAACCATAGAATTAGGAATATTTTTGGCATTAGCCGGAGGATTTATGGACGCATACTCCTACATCTGCAGAGGGGGAGTCTTTGCCAATGCTCAGACAGGCAATATATTACTATTTGGTGTACATATAACTCAGGGCAATTTCGACGCTTCCATAAAACATTTTACACCTGTATTATTTTTTTCTGCCGGTATAATAATAGCAGAAATCATAAAGTCAAAACTCAAAAGAAAAATCAAATACCACTGGAGACAAATTGTACTGCTACTTGAAATAGCAATATTTTTCATAGTATCTCAGATACCTCTTGACCACAATCTGCTCGCCAACAACCTTACATCCATGGCCTGCGGTATGCAGGTAGAGTCTTTCCGCACTATGTACGGCAATGGTATAGCAACAACTATGTGTATAGGAAATCTCAGAAGCGCTAACGAAAATATATTCAAATTTTTTGAAAGCGGTCAAATTATTTCCCTAAAGAAAGCTCTACTTTATTTTTTTGTAATAATATGTTATAATTATAATGTATTTTTATTTCGTAATTGCAATAATTGAGGTGTATTATGTTAAAGAATAAAAAAGATATAATTTTAATTGTATGTATGTTTTTAGGATTAACTGTTCTTGGATTTACTTATAAATATTTAACATCTACTAACGAGAAAAAAGCTGTAGAAAATATTCACAATGAATGCAAACTCCAAAATGAAGAAAACTCTTCAGAAAATAAAGATCAAAATTTAGAAATATATGTACATATTGATGGAGAAGTAAAAAATCCTGGTGTATATAAGATGAAAATAGGGGATAGAGTTAATGACGCAATTCAAGCAGCAGGTGGATTAACTGAAAATGCTGAAAAAAGCAAAATTAATTTGGCTACAAAACTTAAAGATGAAATGAAAATACATATTTTCAAAATTGGAGAAACTAATGGAGATTCACACAATGAATCTAGAGATGTTGATAATAGCTCCATTGAAAGTAATAGTAAATTAATTAATATTAATACTGCAAGTAAGGAAGAGCTTTGTAAATTAACTGGAATAGGAGAGAATAAAGCTAAACTTATAATAGAGTATAGAGAAAAAAAGAAATTTACTAAAATTGAAGATATTACAAAAGTTTCGGGAATTGGAAAGAAAACTTTTGAAAAAATAAAAAATGATATAACAGTAGATTAGGAGAAAATAATGAAAGATACTAATTTAAAAGATATAAAATTAACTTCATATGCGAAAACTTCAGGATGAGCAGCTAAAGTTGGTCCAGATATTCTGGACGAGGTATTATCAGGATTGGATAACAGCACTTCAATAAGTGAAGATTTAATTGTAGGAATAGAAACTTCTGATGATGCAGCTGTTTATAAGATTAATAATGAACTAGCATTAATTGAGACTTTAGACTTTTTTACTCCTATAGTTGATGATCCGTATACTTTTGGCAAAATTGCCGCTGCTAATTCTCTTTCAGATGTTTATGCAATGGGTGGAGAACCAACTATGGCGATGAATATTGTATGTTTCCCAAATTGTTTACCTCCAAAGATTTTAACAGAAATATTAAAAGGTGGACTTGAAAAAATGCAAGAAGCTGAATGTTTACTAATTGGAGGACATACTGTTCAAGATGATGAACCGAAATATGGATTAAGTGTTTCAGGTTTTGTTCATCCTAATAAAGTTTGGAAAAATTCCTCTGCTAGAATTGGTGATATTTTAATTTTAACAAAGCCATTAGGGCTCGGAATAATAAATACTGCTATAAAAGGTGGAGTTGCAACTGAAGAAGAAATTGCAGATGCAGTTCATACTATGGAAACTCTTAACAAATACGCAAAAAGATCGATAGAAAATTATACAATTAATTCTTGTACGGATATTACAGGATTTGGATTAATGGGCCATTGTTATGAAATGGCTAAAGGATCAGATACCACTTTTGTACTTGATAGTTCTAACTTGCCTATTTTAAAGGGTGCAATAGATTATGCTAATATTGGACTTATTCCTAAAGGTTGCTACGATAATAAAAAATTTGTTGGAAATAACTATATGGTGGAAAAAGAAATAGATGAATCTCTTTTAAATGTAATGTTTAATCCTGAAACATCAGGTGGACTTCTAATTACAGTTCCTGAAAACGAAGTAGTAGATATTCTAAATAATTTAAGAGGTATTCCAACAAGATTTGCTGTTGTTGGTAAAGTTGTAGAAAAAAAAGAAAAATATTTAATAATAAAATAATAAAATAATAATATAATAATATAATTAAGTAATTTTAAAGTGGAGAAGACTATGAATTTATACAAAATGATACCTAAAGTTGATCAAATATTAGATAATAAAGTAATAAAAGATTTATTAGATAAAAATTCAAAAAATTTAGTTATGGAATCAATTCATGAAGAACTAGATAATATTCGAAATAATATTTCTAATGGATATGATAAAAATATTATATCAAATAAGATTGAAAATCTAATTGATAACATTAAAGATAATTTAATGAACAAAAAAACATTCAGTTTAAGAAATGTTGTTAATGCATCAGGAGTTGTTATTCATACTAATTTAGGAAGATCTGTTTTAAATAATGAAATTTTTGAAAATATTAAAAAAGTTTCAATCGGATATTCTAATCTTGAATATAATTTAGAAAAAGGAGAACGTGGATCGAGATATTCTCATTTAAGTGAAATTATAAAAAAAATTACCGGGGCAGAAGACTGTATGGTTGTAAATAATAATGCTGCGGCAGTTATGTTGATTCTATCTACAATAGCAAAAGGAAAGAATGTAATTACAAGTAGAAGTGAGCTTGTTGAAATTGGTGGATCATTTAGAATTCCTGATGTTTGTAGAGAAAGTGGAGCAGAACTAAAAGAAATAGGGACAACCAATAAAACGCATCTTAAAGATTATGAAAATGCCATTGATGAAAATACAGCAGCACTGTTTAAAGTTCATCAAAGTAATTTTAAAATTTTAGGATTTACTGAAGCTGTGTCTTCATTTGAATTAAATAGCTTAAAAGAAAAATATAATATTCCTATTATTGAAGACTTAGGTTCTGGAGTTCTTATAGATTTATCTAAATATGGGTTATCTCATGAACCGACTGTCCAGGAATGTATTAAAAATGGTGTTGATATTGTAAGTTTCAGTGGAGATAAATTGCTTGGTGGGGTTCAAGCAGGTATTATTGTTGGTAAAAAAGAATATATTGAAAAAATGAAAAAAAATCAATTAACTAGAGCTTTAAGAGTTGATAAATTTACTTTGTCAGCATTAGAAGCTGTATTTTCATATTATATTGACGAAGAATTAGCTATTTCAAAGATACCAACATTAAATATGTTAACTATAAAAATTGAGAAACTGTATGATAAAGCCCAAAAACTTATCGAATATTTGGGAGAAAATAACGAATTTTCTTATGAAATTATAGATATCGATTCAGAAGTTGGTGCAGGTTCACTTCCAACTCAAAAATTACCATCTAAGGCTATAAAAGTAATTTCAAAATCATTTACAGAAAATGAATTAGAAGAAAAGTTAAGAAGTAATAAAATTCCAATAATTACAAGAATTTATAAAGGAAATTTAATTTTTGATGTGAGAACAATTTTTGAAAATGAATTTTGTATAATTAAAGATGCATTAAATTCGTTAATAGGAGAATAATATGGATAATAAGAAAAATATTATCGTAGGAACAGCTGGACATATAGATCACGGTAAAACAACTTTAATAAGAGCATTAACCGGGAGAAATACAGATAGATTAAAAGAAGAACAAAAAAGAGGTATATCTATTGAATTAGGATTTACTCATTTTGATTTAAATGATGAACTTAGAGTAGGAATTATTGACGTTCCTGGTCATGAAAAGTTTATAAAAAATATGTTATCCGGCGTTTGTGGAATGGATATGATAATTTTAGTTGTAGCTGCTGATGAAGGAATCATGGCTCAAACTAAGGAACATTTAGATATTCTAAATTTAATAGGTATAAAAAATGGAATTATTGCTTTAACAAAATGCGATTTAGTTGATAAAGATTGGATTGAACTTGTTAAATTAGATATAGCTGATGAAGTTTCTGGAACATTTTTAGAAGATGCTAAAATAATAGAAGTATCATCAACTGAAAAAATTGGAATCGATAAACTAAAAAATGAAATAATTAGAATTGTAGATACTTTACCTGAAAAAGATTTAAATTCAAATCCAAGATTATATGTTGATAGATCATTCTCAATATCGGGATTTGGGACTGTTGTTACAGGAACATTAATATCAGGAACACTAAATCTTGATGATGAAATTCTAATTTATCCTTCAAACAAAATAACAAAGGTTAGAAATTTACAAGTACATGACAATAATGTTAATTCGGCTTATTCTGGTCAACGTGTTGCTGTAAATCTTGCAAATATCAAAAAAGAAGATGTTCCAAAGGGTTCAGTACTAGTTCCTAATAACACTTTTACTGAGAGTAGTATTATAGATGTAAAATTAAAGACAATTAATTTACCTTTTGAAATTACTAATAGAACAAGATTTCATTTATATTTAGGTTCCAGTGAAGTTTTATGTAGAGCAATCTTATTAGAAAATGACGTGTTAGAATCAAATAAAGAATATATAGTTCAATTAAGATTGGAAGAACCTATCATTAGTAAAAGAAATGATAGATTTATATTAAGATTATTTTCACCACTATATACTATTGGTGGAGGATATATTATTGATCCAAACGCTACTAAGAAAAAAAGATTTAATAGTTATGATATAGAAAAAATTAAAAATCTTGATAATTGTAATTTCAAAGAATATATATATAATTACATAGATAGATTTAGTGAAAAATTCTATATAGAAAAAAATTATTACAATTTTTTATCAGATTCAGATAATAATATTTCTAAATTTATTGATGAATTAATAAATGAAAATAGAGTTGTTTCTTTTGGGAATAATTCTGATAGATTAATTTTATCAGATAGATATATAGCAACGTTATGTAAAAAAATAACTAAATTTATAGAAGATTTTCATGTTAAATACCCAAAAAGAATTGGAGTTTCAAAAGAAACTATTAAATCAAAATTTTTTGATTCTTTAAGTGGAAAAATAAAAAATGAATTTATGAACTACTTAATTTCAGATAATTTTAAAGTTTCAGATGAATATATTTCTACTCTAGATTTTACAGTTTCATTAGATGATGAAGATTCTAAATATATTAAAAATATTAAAAACATATTTAATTCAAGTAAATTCTCAATTTTAAATTTTGACGATTTTAGTTTAAATATTACAATCGAACACTTTAAAGAACTTATATTGTATTTGATAGCTAATAAAGACATTGTGAAATTGGATTCAGGTTATATGCTTAAAGATAATTATAACTTAGCTGTAAATATGATTAGAGAATTTATAATAAGAAATGGAACTATTTCTGTCTCAGATGCGAGAGATTTATTAAATTCTAATAGAAAATCCACTATGGAATTACTTGAATTTTTAGATAAAGAAAAGATAACTTTAAGAAAAGATAATGAAAGAATATTGGTGAAATAGGAGAAGATTATGAAATTAAAAATATTAATGGCTTTACCTACGGATTCACAAATAAATGATTTAATGTATTCGATGACGGAAGATGAAAATTATGAAATAACTAATTCTAATAATATCGAAGATACTATTATTTTAGCTGATCAGAAAAATTTTGATATGATTATTATGGATATGAATTTTAAGGATGGTACAGGATTAGACCTTAAAAGAAAGTTAAATGAATTTTGTGATATTCCTACTATTGTCACTACTACTTTAAAGGATGATATGCAAAAAATTTTAATTTTTGAATATGGAGCTGATGATTATTTAATTTATCCATTTAATATTCTTGAATTAAAAGCAAGAATTAGAGCTATAATGAGAAGATTTGGTCAAAGAAGAACAGATATTGATAACTTAATATTTGCTGATGACTTAGAGTTTAATATAGTAGGAAGAACTGTTAAGCTTAAAGGTGAAGAGGTTGATTTAACTGGAAAAGAATTTGATATTTTATATATAATGGCTATTAATCCTGAAAAAATTTTTAGTAGAGAAGATATTGCTAGAACAGTTTGGAAAGAAGAACGTGTTAGTGATTACAGAAAAATAGATGTTCATATTAGAAGATTAAGAGAAAAAATAAATATGGGTGATGTTACCTATATTCAAACTAAATGGGGAGAAGGCTATTATTATAAAAAAATACAAGGTTAAATAGGAGATAAATATGAAAGATTTGATTAGTAATTTAAGAGAAAAAATTTTAAGTGAAATTAAAAATTCAGTGGATAAAAACACCTTAGAAGAACTTAGAATTAAATATTTAGGAAAAAAAGGTGAATTTACTAGTATTCTTAGAAATATGGCAAATGTTTCAAAAGAAGAAAGACCAAAAATAGGAGAGCTTATAAATGTAACAAAACAGGAAATTGATAGTATAATAAATGAAAAAATTGAAAGTTTTAATAAAATAGAATTAGAAAAAAGAATTAAAAAAGAAACTATTGACGTTACAATAAATAAAAAACTTATTTACATAGGTCATAGACATCCTTTAAATAATACTATGGAAGAGTTAGAGAATTTTTTCATTTCAATGGGTTTTTCAGTAATTGATGGCCCTGAAATTGAAACTGTTGAAAATAATTTTAATAAACTAAATTCTCCAATGGATCATCCATCAAGAGAAATGTCAGATACATTCTACATTGATAAGGATTTGTTACTTAGAACTCATACATCTCCTGTTCAAATTAGAACTATGATGACAACAAAACCACCTATAAAAATGGTATCAGCTGGTAGAACATTTAGATTTGATGAAGTTGATGATACTCATTCACCAATGTTCCATCAAATTGAAGGACTAGTAGTAGATGAAAATATAAATATGAGTAACTTAATTGATACTCTTAATACTTTTATTAAAGAATTTTTTGGAGAAGATATGAAAACAAGATACAGACCACATTATTTTCCATTTACTGAACCTAGTGCTGAAGTAGATGTTTCTTGTTTTAATTGCAAGGGTAAGGGATGTCCAGTTTGTAATGGGACTGGATGGAGTATGGAATTACTAGGATGTGGAATGGTTCATCCTAATGTATTAGAAGCATGTGGTATTGATTCGAAAAAATATTCTGGGTTTGCCTTTGGAATGGGAATTGATAGAATTACAATGGTTAAGCATAAAATAAATAATATTAGATTATTATATGATAATGATAAGAGGTTTTTAGAACAATTTTAAGGGGGATTATATGTTATTACCAATTAAATGGGCAAAAGAATATGTTGATATAAATGATAATATAATGAATATATGTGATAAGGTAACACTTACAGGATCACATGTTGAATCTATTATAAAATTAGGCACTAAAATTGATAATATTGTAGTTGGTAAAATTATAGATATTTACAGACATGAAAATTCAAATAAATTATGGATTACTAAAGTTGATTTGGGAAATGAAATAGTTCAAATTGTTACTGCTGCACAAAATTTACAACAATTTGATCATGTGCCAGTTGCTAAAGTTAACTCTACACTTGCTGATAATACACAAATCAAGGAAGCAAAACTTGCTGGAGAAATTTCTCAAGGTATGTTTTGTAGTTACAAAGAATTAGGATATCCTGATTCTGTTATTCCTAAAGAATATAAAGACGGTGTTCTTAGAATTTTTGATGAAAATATAGTTCTTGGAACTGATATTAGAGAAATTCTAGATTTAGATGATACTGTTGTAGAATTTGAAATAACTCCAAATAGACCTGACTGTCTATCAATTGTTGGTATGGCTCGTGAAATTGCAGCAAGCTTTAATGAAAAATTAAATCCAGTAAATCTTATGGATACTAAAGAAATAGAAAATAAAAGTTCATTAAATATTAATATTAATTCAGAAAATTGTAGAAGATATTCTGCTAGTATTGTAAAAAATGTAAAAATAGAGGAATCAGATAGAAAAATTCAAAATTATCTATTGAATTCTGGTATAAGACCTGTAAACAATATTGTAGATTTAACTAATTTTTTGATGCTAGAATTAGGTCAACCATTGCATGCTTTTGATTTAGATAAATTAGAAGGTAATATTTCTATTAGAAATGCCTTTGAAGGAGAAAAAGTAGTAACTCTAGATGATGTTGAAAGAATTCTTTCAAGCGAAGATATGTTGATATGTGATGATGTAAAACCTATTGCTATTGCGGGTGTTATGGGTTTAAAAAATTCTGAAATTGATGAAAATACTAAAAATATTTTTATTGAATCTGCTTATTTTACAAAAAAAGCTATTAAATCTACATCAAAAAGATTAGGTTTAAAATCTGAAGCATCTATAAGATATGAAAAGGGATTAACTTCAGAACATACTATGAATGTTTTATCAAGGTTTTTATATTTACTAGAAAAAAATATTGAATGTAAAATTGACTCAGTATTTGATGTAAATAATGAAAAAATAGTTACAAAAATAATAGAATTTAATCCTAATTTAGTAAAAAAATTACTAGGTGTTGAGATTAGAAATTCTGAAATTATAAACTATTTAAATTTATTAGAAATTAATACAGAAATTGAAAATAATACTATAATTTGTACTATCCCTTATTTCAGAACAGATTTAGCTATTCAGGAAGATATTGTTGAAGAAATAGGTAGACTATATGGATTCTCAAATCTTAAGCCTACACCTATTTTAGCACCTAATACAATAGGTAGAAAAAGCAGAAAAAGAATACTTGAGGATAAGATAAAAAATATTTTATTAAATTTGGGATTATATGAAATTACAACTTATTCTTTTATTGGTGGTAATATTATTGGAAAAGCAAAAATGAGTACTCAAAATACAGTAAAGATTTTAAATCCATTAGGAGAAGAATTTAGTATTATGAGAAAATCTTTAATTCCAAATGTAATTGATGTTTTAGCTAAGAATTTGAATTATAAAAATGAAAATTTATTAGTCTACGAATTAGGTAATACATTTCACAATATTACCAATGACAAAGTGCCAGTAGAAAAGAAAAAATTGGTTATAGGTTGTTATGGAAAATATGATTTTTATTATATTAAAGATATTGTTGTAAATTTATTTAATATTTTGAACATTAAAGACTTAGAATTCAAAAAAAATAGTTCTATAGACTATTTTCATCCTGGTGTAAGTGCTGATATATTAGTAAATGAAGAAAAAATTGGAGAAATAGGACAAATATCCTATGATGTTTGTAAGAACTTTTCTATAAAGAAAAATATCTTTGTTTGTGAGATTGATCTTGAAAAGATAAGAGATAAAGTAAGTTTAATAAAAATATATGAGCCATTAATTAAATATCCTGCTGTTAAAAGAGATTTAGCCATAATAGTTGATAAAGATGTAGATAGTGGCAGCATTGAAAAAATATTTAGAGATAATTCAAGTAATATTTTAAAAGATGTTGAACTATTTGATATTTACACTGGTAATCAAATTGAAAATAGTAAAAAATCAATGGCTTACAAACTAACCTTCCAATCACAAGACAAAACTTTAGTTGATGAAGATATAAATTGTGTAATTGATAGAATGTTATCTGATTTAAAAGAAAAATTAGGAGCTTATTTAAGATTTTAACTAGGAGATTAATATGGAAACTAATAAAATAAAAGTCAATATTGCGGGAACTACTTATACAATTATTGGAGAAAAAAGTAATAAAGAAGTAGAAGAAATAGCAAATTATGTTGATGAAGAAATAAAGAAAATTACATCGCAAAATTATTTATTAAATCCTACTATGGCTGCTACATTAGTCGCACTAAATATTTCAAGCGATTATTTTGACTTAAAAAAAGAAATTAACTTATTAACTGAAGATAGTGAATTTCCTGTAAAAAAGCAAGAAGAATTTATTAAAAATAGTCAAAAAATTGAAAAAGAAAAGGAAGAACTAAAAAAAATAGTAGAAGATCTAACAGATAAGAATAATGTTTTAACTCGTACAATAAATTCTCTTGAAAAAAGGTATGAAAATATTGAAAAAATTTCATATGATAATTTTTATGAATTAAAACAAAAAAATGAGAAAATAATAGAATTACAAAATGAAATTGTTAATATTAAAAATGAATATATTGAAAAAATTATAAAAATGGAGAAAAAATAATTATAATGAACTATAAAGTGTTAAAAACTTTAGAATTTTATAAAATTATAAATATGTTATTGAATCGTTCTCAAAGTATAATAGGAAAAAAAACTATTAAAAATTCAGAAATTTCATCAAATTTAATAGAAGTACAAAGACTATTAGATGAAACAGATGAAGCTTATAGATTTATAATAAAACATAGATTACCAGGTATTTCTAATATCGATGATTTAGAGGAAGATTTTAAGCTTTTAAAAATAGGACAATATTTTTCACCTAAAAATCTTTTAGAAGTTTGGAAGCTTCTCAATACTTCAAGATTTTTAAAAAATATAATTTCAGAAGAAGAGTCATCTGAATTTAAAAATATTTTTGAACTTATAAATTCTTTAAATATAGCTACTCAATTGGAAAAAGATATAGAAATGTCTATAATATCCGAAAATGAAATTTCTGATGATGCAAGTTCTGATTTAAAAAGAATAAGAAGAATGATAAAATCAAAAAACGATTTGATTAGAGATAAACTTAATCAACTGATTTCAACATCTGATAAGTTAATGGATAATCTATATACGTTAAGAGATGGTAGATATGTAGTTCCAGTAAGAAGTGAGTTTAAAAATTCTTTTAAAGGTATTGTTCATGATCAATCTGCTTCAGGACAGACAGTTTTTATAGAACCTATGTTTGTAGTTGATCTAAATAATGATTTAAAAAAATTAGAAATTGATGAAGAAAAAGAGATTGAAAGAATTTTAATTGCGTTTTCTAGCCGTATTTTAGAAATTTTACCTGAATTAATTTCAAATTTAAGTGTAATTGCTAAAATCGATTTTATATTTTCAAGAGGAAAATTGGCATATGATATGGAAGCTATTAAACCTATAATAAACAATAATGGAATCATTTCATTAAAATCAGCAAGGCATCCTCTAATTGATAAGGATAAAGTAGTTCCAATTGATATTTCCCTTGGTAATAGTTTTAATACTTTAGTTATAACAGGTCCAAATACTGGAGGTAAGACTGTTACCCTAAAAACTGTTGGAATTTTGACCTTAATGACTCAATATGGACTTATGATACCTTGTGCAGATAATTCAGAAGTAGCTGTATTTGATGAATTGTTCGCAGATATTGGTGATGAGCAAAGTATTGAACAGTCTTTAAGTACTTTTTCGTCACATATGAAAAATATAATTGAAATAATAAAAAATGCAAAAGAAAATTCATTAATATTATTTGATGAATTGGGATCTGGGACAGATCCTGAAGAAGGATCTGGTCTTTCAATTTCAATATTAAATTATTTTTTAGGAAGGAATATTAGAACTATTGCTACAACACATTATAGTCAATTAAAAATGTATGCAATGTCAACTGAAAATGTTCAAAATGCTGCAATGGAATTTGATGTTGAAAAATTAGAACCTACTTATAAGTTAATTATCGGAATTTCTGGAAAATCAAATGCGTTTGAGATTTCTAAAAAATTAGGACTTGATGAAAGCTTTATTGTTAATGCTAAAAAGTTTATATCCAATAACGAATTATCTTTTGATAAATTAGTTAGTAATGTTGATAATAGACGTAAAGAATATGAAGAGCTTATTATTGAACAAAGAGAGATATTAAATTTTAATAAAAAAATTAAAGAAGAATATGAAGAAAAACTTGAAAAATTTAATAAACAAAAAGAAAAGAAGATAAGAAAATTAGAAGAATATATTGAAAATTCAATATATGAAACCGAAAAATTTTGCAAAGAAACTATTAATCATATAAATAAAGCAAGATCAAAAGAGCAATCTACTAAATTGAAAAAAATATCTGAAGAAATACTAAAGAAAATGGATAAGATTAATCATTCGAAAATGATTAAAAAAGAAAATGAATCAAATACATTAAAAGAACCTTTAATGTTAGGAGAAGAAGTTAAAGTTTTAAGTTTAAATGAAAATGGATACATACAGACACTACCTGATAAAAATGGAAATTTGCAGGTTAAAATTGGGATTTTAAAAGTAAATGCAAATATTAGTGATATTATTAGAATTGAAAAAATTATAGATAATACTAAAGAAAAAGCATCTTATTCTAAAGTCACTTTTATCAAGAGTGATAAAATGTATAATAATAAGATAGATGTAAGAGGATATAATACAGAAGATGCAATTTATGAAATTGATAAATTTTTAGATGATTCTTTTATAGCTAATTTAAATGAAGTAACTATTGTTCATGGTAAAGGTACAGGAGTTTTAAGAAATAATATTTCAGATTTTTTGAAAAAACATAAGTTAGTTAAATCTTTTAGCTTTGGTAAATTTAATGAAGGTGGCGATGGCGCTACTGTTGTAAAACTAAAATAGGAGAAAATTATGATAAATTTTAAGAATATAGTTATAGATACAATTTTTGAACTAGATATAAATTTAAACAAAGAAGAAATTAGAGAATTAATTGAAATTCCACCTAATCCAGAAATGGGAGACTTTTCATTTCCTTGTTTTAAATTATCTAAAATTTTAAGAAAAGCACCAAATGTAATTTCTGAAGAATTGGTGAATAAAATTAATGTAGATAATAGTATATTCTCAAAGGTAAAAAATGTTGGACCTTATATTAATTTCTTCATTAAAAATTCAGAATTTTCTAAAAATGTAATAAAAGAAATATTTGAAAAAAAAGGAAAATATGGATCCTCAAAAGATAATTTAGATAAAACTATTGTTATTGACTATTCTTCAACTAATATAGCTAAACCATTTCATATTGGTCATATAAGAAGTACATTAATTGGAAATGTAATTAAAAATATATACAAATTTTTAG
>ERZ773008.2107-NODE-2107-length-13362-cov-16.870144_pt1 | contig 13362 bp, 9 predicted proteins | sample MGYA00580664_ERZ773008 | MGnify/ENA primary metagenome ERZ773008 (study PRJEB29015, sample SAMEA2738016) | human oral metagenome | biome: human oral; feature: human-associated habitat; material: dental | place: China | collected 2048 ... | reverse complement strand
CTCAGGTATTAAGCCAGTGACTGTCAACGGAAAAGTCTATAGTACTTATGAAGAGCTGAAAGCTGGCTTTGCAGAAGCTGTTGACAAGGATCTGAAGAAGTCTCGTGTCGATGAACGCGCAACCAAGGACTTCAAGTATGCTGTCTTTACGCAGTTGCTGAAGAACACCAACAGCTTTATGGATGAAAACTCCATTTGGGGTTCCTAAGCAAGAAAGAGACTTTGCTTTAAGAATCATGAATTTCTTTTGAAATTTCAGAAAAGATGTTGTTTTTGTTAGAAAAACTAGAATTCCATTTTGAAAAAAGAGCTGAATGTGATATAATAGCGTGTACTCAATAAATTTTAAGGAGAAATGACAGAATGTCTGTATCATTTGAAAATAAAGAAACAAACCGTGGTGTCTTGACTTTTTCAATTAGTCAAGAACAAATTAAACCAGAATTAGACCGTGTGTTTAACTCAGTAAAGAAAACAATTAATGTGCCAGGTTTCCGTAAAGGTCATCTTCCACGTTCTGTTTTCAATCAAAAATTTGGTGAAGAAGCGCTTTACCAAGACGCTTTGAACAACTTGCTTCCAACTGCCTATGAAGCTGCTGTTAAGGAAGCTGGTATTGAAGTAGTTGCACAACCCAAAATTGATGTTGTATCAATGGAAAAAGGACAAGATTGGACTATTTCTGCAGAAGTTGTAACGAAACCAGAAGTGAAACTTGGTGCTTACAAAAACCTTGAAGTGTCTGTAGATCTTTCAAAAGAAGTAACAGACGAAGATGTTAACGCACGTATCGAACGTGAACGCAATAATTTAGCTGAGTTGGTTCTGAAAGATGGAGCAGCAGCTGAAGGTGATACTGTTGTTATCGATTTCGTTGGCTCTATTGATGGTGTAGAGTTTGACGGTGGTAAAGGTGATAATTTCTCACTTGGACTCGGTAGCGGTCAATTTATCCCAGGTTTTGAAGAGCAGTTAGTTGGTCATAAAGCTGGTGAAACAGTTGATGTGCTTGTTACATTCCCAGAAGACTATCAAGCGACTGACCTTGCAGGGAAAGAAGCTAAGTTTGTCACAACTATTCATGAAGTAAAAGAAAAAGAAGTTCCAGCACTTGACGATGAGCTTGCTAAAGACATTGATGAAGAAGTGGAAACTCTTGATGAATTGAAAGAAAAATATCGCAAAGAATTAGCTGAAGGAAAAGAAGCAGCATACAAGGATGCAGTTGAGTCAGCAGCGATTGATCTTGCAGTAGAAAATGCAGAAATCGTAGAATTACCAGAAGAAATGGTGCATGAAGAAGTTCACCGTTCAGTAAACGAGTTCCTTGGAAATATGCAACGTCAAGGTATTTCTCCAGACATGTACTTCCAAATCACTGGTACAACTCAAGAAGATCTTCACAAACAACATGAAGCTGATGCTGAAGCTCGTACTAAGACAAACCTTGTAATTGAAGCAATCGCTAAAGCAGAAGGTTTTGAAGCAAGTGCAGAAGAAATTGAAGCAGAAATCACTTCACTTGCAACTGACTACAACATGGAAGTAGAACGTGTTCGTCAACTTCTTTCAGAAGATATGCTAAAACATGATATTGCAATCAAGAAAGCTGTTGAAGTTATCACAAGTTCAGCAAAAGTAAAATAATATTGTGAAAGCCCTAGTTTAACTAGTGGCTTTTCTTTTTTCTTTAAAGGAAAAAGAGCGAAATTCTTTTGACGAAAGCAAAAAAATATCGTACAATAGAAAGTAGCGAAAAAATGCAAGAGGGCTAAGGCCTTTATCAGTTTAAAAGGAGACCAACTTTGGAATTAGAAGTATTTGCTGGACAAGAAAAAAGTGAGCTTTCTATGATTGAGGTAGCACGTGCTATTTTAGAATTGCGCGGTCGTGATCATGAGATGTACTTTAATGACCTTGTCAATGAAATTCAAAATTATCTAGAAAAATCAAACAGCGAAATTCGTGAAGCCCTGCCTTTGTTCTATACAGAATTAAATGTTGATGGAAGTTTCATTCCACTCGGAGATAATAAGTGGGGACTACGTTCATGGTATGCGATTGATGAAGTAGATGAAGAAATCATTGCACTTGAAGAGACAGATGAAGAAGATACACCAAAAGCACGTAGAAAGAAACGCGTGAATGCCTTTATGGATGGTGATGAAGATGCCATTGATTATAGCGATGATGATCCAGAGGACGAAGATTCTTACGAAGCAGACCCTGCACTCAACTATGATGAAGAAAATCCGGACGATGAAAAGAGTGAAGCAGAGGCCTATGATGCTGAAATCAACGAGATAGCGCCGGACGATTTAGATGAAGATGTCGATATTAATGAAGAAGACGATGAGTTTTCAGATGACGACACTGAAAACGAAGAATAGATTAACTGAAAAGAAGCAAAGTGTAAAGTGCTTCTTTTTTTTATTGACTTTATGGTTGAAAGATATATAATAAAGAAAAAATGAATAGAGGACTCATACTATGGAATTTATCGTTGATAAAAGTCTGAGAGACTTAGGGATTAAAAGTGTTGTGGTTGGGATTGCTAAGCATGTCAATCCAAATGCTGAGCTATCTTCGAATTTTTTGAAAAAGAAAAAAGAGATGGAAGAGTGGGCTTTGAATTGTAATCTAGAGGAACTTCTAAAATCGCCAGTTATTCAAGGATATACTGATATGTTGCAGCGTGTAGGGCGTAGTATTAAGAAAAATCCTCCGACTGTCCCAGCCTTGATCCGAAATATCCAACACAGAGGCTCTCTTCCGCATATTAACAGTATTATTGATATTTATAATGTGGAAGCTCTACATTCTTTATTAGCCATTGGTGGACATGATTTTGACAAAATTGAGGGTGACTTAGAGTTTACAGTGAGCCAGAAAGAAGATGTTTTTCTCCCCATCCTTTCAACTGAAAAGCATGTTTCAAAGACGGACTATGTTTACCGTGATGTTAAAGGAGTTTTGGCGTGGTTAGATGTTCGAGATAGTGAGCATTATAAATTTGACGATGAGACTCAAAATGCTATTTTTATTATCCAAGGGAATGCGAATACCTCAGTAGAAATGCGTTTAGATGCATTGGAAAGGATTCGGAAAGACTTAGTAGAATGTATGTCAAATATAGAATTTTCAACTTATGTTATTCAGACAGGGGAAGAGTCGTAAAAGATTTTTCTTTCTACTGTAGAAAACAGAAAAGATTAGATGGATTTCTAATCTTTTTTTGTATAGTTATTGGTAAGGTAGATTGATAGTAAAAAAACAAAAAAATCGACGCCATCTATTTAAAATGAGTTAACAAAGACATTGATTTAGATTGAAAAATAAATAGTCGAGAAAGATATGAAAATTCAGGATAAATAAAAAAATGAGATTTATCATTACTACCGTTACTTGTTTTTTGAAAAAAGGATTTTAAGAGATGATAATGAAAGATGAGATTGCTAAAGTTAGGCTGAATCAGCAATTGCAGCTTGTTGTTGATGTGAGCTATGGTGTGAAGAACTATATACGCGTGAAAGAGATGATAAAAATATTCTCGCAAGGAGGTCTAATTTTAGTGGGTGTCTTTTTGATGATGACCATCATCTTCTCTATTCAAATTTTAGAATTTTTGGTTTAAAGACCACAAATTTAGCGTAGGTGTCCAATCGTTATAGGATATTTTATATGGAATAAAGGTTATAATTATTACATTTTCAAGTGACTGGCAATGAGAAAAAGCGAGTATTATTGTGTTTTTTGCAATGATTTCTATTTGTTCCATGTATAGCTGTTTTACCAATAATTTTTGGAATTTCAGTTGTTTGGTTCCTTTAGATACTGGTAGACATTATAATGATTTTTATCGTTGTATTAATAATGGTGAATGAACTAAAAATAACAGGAAGGTTAGAATTGATAAAAGAGGAACGAGAGAATTGGAGAGGAGGATTTCAGTGTTTATAGATTATAAAATCAGAGTACTTTGTGTTAAAATGTCTTAGGTTTTTATTATTAATTTATATAATGGTATATTTACTTTGAAGTTTAAAACAAAAAGCTGTGAAAAATAGAAGTAATTTATAATAAAAAATTGTTTTTTTATGGTATAATAAAATGATATATTATGTAATATAATAGATGGGAAAGAAATGATGAAGAAATTATTTGCTTTGCTTAAAAACTTTACGGTTGTAACATTGACATTTTTGAGTGTCTTTTTTATGGTACAAAAAGTTGAGGCCAAAGAGCTGACTAAAGTAAAATTTCCAAGGACAGAAATTTTATCTAACGGGAATGCTTTTAAAACAGATCCTGTTACTCTTCAAGTCAATGGTTTATATACTTTGACGACTGACTTTGATTTGACTGATTATGACAATGATTTAGAGGATGGGGATTATTTTACTTATGATATCCCTGCTCCAATGTCAGTGGACGCGCGAACCATGGAAATTGAAGATGAGCATGGTTGGAAAGTTGCTGATGTCGTTATTACCTCTAACGGAGAGCATGCTGGCGGTAAGGTCATGGTCACCATGAAAAATCTAGATAAGTATAAGCAAGCCTCTCTTTCTATTACTAGTGTTTCGGGGAATATAAACTCGACATTTAGGATAAAAAAGGCTGTGCCAACAGCCACGCCACTTCCTTTAAAAGGATATGGGAAAAATGATAGAGTAAATATTATCGCCAAGAGTTCCCAAGGTGGAGCCTATGATACAACAATCCAAAATTTTTCAAAAGCAGGCGGTGTTATCCAGAAGAAAGAATGGACATCAGCGGCTTTGGGGCGCTCGGGCTCTTACTGGCATCCGTGGAACGTTTATGTCAATACAAATAAAACAGATCGTAAAAATTTTGTTTTAAAAGATACACTGAAAACAGAAGGTTATCAATTTATCCCAGAAACTTTCAAACTGATTCGTGGAACACTGCGTACTGATACACGTGGTTATATCAATCAAAAAGGTCAGTTTGAAGTAGTGGATATTACTCAGTTTTTATCGTTTAACTCGGATTATACACAATTTACACTAGACCTGGGAAATATTGGTACAGAACAATATTTTTTGACTTATTCGACCACGGCTAAAAATGTCCAAGGGACAACGATTACCAATTATTTGGAAGCAACAGAAAACGGGCAGTTGGTAAAGCCATTTACTAATCGAAGTAATGTGGCTGCTAGCGCTACGCAATCATCTGTCGATACTTCAGGAGCTTCTATCACAATTAAACCCGCTCGTTCGATCATTCTTTATAAACGGGATAAGGAGACGGGTCGAGGATTAAATGGTGTGAAATTCCGCTTGACGGATCCAAATGGAGTGTCAACGGAGTTTGTTACTGCGGATAATTCGCAAAAAGATCCAGGAGTTTATCAAACTCCTCGTCTAACCGAAGGAGAATATACTCTAGAAGAAATTGAAACTCTCCCGGGCTACAAGTTAGATACAACTCCACGTAAGATTAATGTGACCCAGGATGGTCAGGTTGTTTATTGGGATAACCTTTATGCTCCGACACCGGTGGAAGCGACGATCACAGCAAAAAAAGCTTTGGTTAATCGTGCTTTAAAGGCAAATGAATTTACTTTTATATTAAAAAATGCAACATCTGTTATAGCAAGAGCAACCAATGATGCAGATGGAAATATTACGTTTTCTAATGTTAAGTTTTCTCGCCCTGGAACTTACCACTATACTATTTCGGAACTTAACAATAATCTGCCGGGAGTAACCTATGACACTAGTGTGAAAAATGTTGAAATAGTTGTTGCAGATGATGGGACAGGTAAGTTAGTTGTAACCTCTATCACTGGAGCGGGCGACACAGATGCACTCTTTACAAATACTTATCAGGCCAAAAAGACAAAGAAAAAACTGACAGCTAAGAAAATTTTGAGTGGTCGTAGCTTAAAGGCAAATGAATTTGAGTTTGTTCTGAAAAATCAAGACGGTACAGTTGTCTCAACCACTAAAAATAAAGCTGATGGGTCCATTGAATTTCCTGAAATTACATATGATAGAGCGGGAACTTATCAATATAAGATTGAAGAAGTAGTGGGTTCTGAGCCTGGTATAACTTATGATTCAACACCAATTGAGGTAACTGTTGAAGTTACGGATGATTTATCTGGGAATTTGACGACTTCTCTGACCTACAAAGATTTGCGTGACACTTTTTCCAATATTTATGTAAAGCCAACAAGAGTAATTTCCATCACCAAAACATGGTCAGATGGAGAAAACCAAGATGGAAAACGTCCAAGTTCCGTAGAAGTTGAGTTACTAGCAGATGGGACTAGGACAGGTCAGAGCATCACGCTAGATGCTTCTAACAATTGGCAAGCTAGTTTTGCTAATTTGGATAAGTACGATTCATATGATAATGAAATAGCTTATACTGTTGCAGAAAAAACAGTCCCAACAGGCTACCGATCAACCATCACAGGAGATATGACAAGTGGTTTTGTAGTGACCAATAGTCATACCCCTGAAACACTAACGGTCGCAGGCACTAAAACGTGGGATGATGCAGACGACCAAGATGGTCTTCGCCCAGCAAGTATAACTGTTCGCTTGATGAAGTCAGTTGATGGTAGTCAACTTGTTGAGGTTGCTAGTCAAACAGTTGGTCAAGCAGAAGACTGGAAATACAGCTTTAAAAACCAACCTAAGTATGAAGGTGGTAAGGAGATTGCCTATAGTATCACAGAAGATGCGGTCGCAGATTACCAGTCGACCATCACAGGCTATCAAGTGACCAATACACATACTCCAGCCAAGCGTACAGTATCCGTAACCAAAGCTTGGGATGATGGCAATGACCAAGATGGGAAGCGCCCAAGCACTGTTAAGGTTCAGCTTTATGCGGACGGTCAAAAGTCAGGAACAGAAGTCACCCTGAAAGCAGAGGATGGTTGGAGCCATACTTGGAGTGATCTACCGGTGAAAAAATCTGGCCACGAGATTGTCTACACAGTAAAAGAAGTCGGCAGTCCATCTGGCTACACAGCTAGTGTGACAGGTGATATGTCTACAGGGTTTACGATTACCAATAGCCATACTCCAAGTACTACTCAGTTTGAAGTTGCGAAGGTCTGGAAAGATAAAAGCAATCAAGATGGGAAACGTCCAGCTACGATTACAGTAAATCTTCTAGCAGATGGAGAAAAAGTATCTGATGCGACATTTGGTCCAGATGGAGATGGCAACTGGAAGCACACCTTCACCAATCTTCCAGAATATAAAAATGGAACTAAGATTGTTTACAGTGTGAGCGAGGAAGCGGTAGCCGGTTACACCAGCAAGGTTAAAGACCATACGATCACCAATAGTTACACACCGGAAACCGTGACAATCGCTGGTGAGAAAACTTGGAATGATAGCAATGACCAAGATGGGAAACGACCAAGTAAGATTACAGTCAACTTGATGAAGTCCGTTGATGGTCAAGCACCAAGCAAGGTAGCTTCTAAGGAAGTTAGCCAAGCAGATGATTGGAAGTATAGCTTTAAAGATCAGCCTAAGTATGAGGGTGGAAAAGAAATCACTTATTCAATTAGTGAGGAAACAGTTGCTCACTATACGAGCCAGATCAATGGCTATAACTTGACTAATAGCTATAGCCCAGAAAAAACAGAAGTTTCTGGAAGCAAGACTTGGGATGATGCGGATAACCAAGATGGGAAGCGTCCTGCTTCTATCACAGTACATTTGTTAGCGAATGGTAGCTTGGTAGACAGTAAGACAGTCTCTGCTGCAGATGCTTGGTCTTATCGTTTTAGCGATTTACCAAAATACAAGAATGGGGAAGTTATTACTTACTCTATCAGTGAAGCTAGTGTGGCAGGTTATACAACAAGAGTTGATCAATTTAATTTGACTAATAGTTACACACCAGAAAAGATGGACATCACAGTCAAGAAGAATTGGAATGATGCTCAGAATCAAGATGGTAAACGTCCGTCTGAAATTACCGTTCACCTCTTAGCAGATGGACAAAAAGTAGCCAGCAAGAAAGTGACAGCTGATTCTGAAGGGAAATGGACCACTACTTTTGTGGCTCAACCGAAGTATAAAGCAGGTCAAGAAATCAAGTATACGATTTCTGAAGATACTGTGGCAAATTACACTACGGAAATTAAGGACTTTGACATTACTAACTCCTATCAACCGCAAGTCGTAGACTATGAAGTAATTAAGAAATGGGATGATGAGGAAAATCAAGATGGTAAACGCCCTGATAAGATTACCATTCACTTGATGAAGACGGTGGCAGGTACAACTACAGAAGTAGAGAGTAAGGAAATCAGCTCCGCTGATAACTGGCGTTACCGTTTTAGCCAACTTCCGAAATATGAAGCCGGCCAAGAGATCACTTATTCTGTTACAGAAGACAGCGTTGCAGGCTATACCACAAGCATCAATGGTCGTGAAATTACCAACAGCCATACACCAGAGACTGTTCGTATCCTTGGAAAGAAAATTTGGGAAGACGACAATAACCAAGCAGGCAAACGTCCATCCTCTATTACTGTTGAAATCCGAAAAGGTAGAGAAGTAGTGGATACTATCACAGTGAGTCCAGATGGAGATGGTAACTGGAACTTCGTTTCAAAAGAGCTTCCGAAATACGAAGCCGGCCAAGAGATTCGTTATCAAGTTTTTGAGACAAGTCGTGTTGCAGGCTATGAAGAGGGACTTGTGTCTGAAGAGAATGGTCAATATACGATAACCAATAAGCTGACACCAGAGCAGAAGATATCTGTCACAGGAGAAGTGATTTGGAATGATGATGGCAATCAGTCAGGCAAACGTCCAAGCACAGTGAATATTCACTTGATTGTGGATGGACGAGTGAAAGAGAGCAAGGTTGTTCGAGCGGATTCAGAAGGCAAGTGGCGTTATGAATTTAAGGATTTACCACGCTATAAGGCTGGTAAAGAGATTGTTTATAAGATTTCTGCCGATACGGTAGATGGTTACCAGTTGCGAGTGGATGGTACGACGGTAATCCATACTCGCCAATCTGGTTCGAAAGCACAACCGAATCCATCCCCAACCCCAAGTCCGGCTCCATCAGTTCCGAATGGTAAACCTCAAGGTTTGGATAAGGGAGCATTGGTTACTCCTAATCAAAAACCGGATAAGACAGGGGTGAGTGAAGGTACTAAGCTTCCAAAAGAGGAAGTTCAGCAAGTTGTTCGTCGAGGACATCGATTACCATTAACAGGTACAAGTGTGAGTCTTTTAGTACTGATTGGACTTTGTCTATTAGGAGGAATTTTCTATCTCAAGTGGAAACACTAATGTAAAAATTCATAACCCCCATGTCACTTTGACATGGGGGTGTTTGCTTATTTTAAAATTAAGACTTGTTTGGCAGGAATGGTGTAATGAGTTGCTAAAGGAATGAGGGCATTATTTTCACTGATCATAGGATAAGCTACAAAAACTTGTTGCTGCAATGAATTTTGATACGTTTGTTCTTCCGAGGAGAAGTTAATCAAAATAGTCAGTTGCTGATCCTTTTGTGATATAGAGTATTCCACTAAGGAATCATTGATCCATTTGACTTGGCATGTTTCCAAGATATCATTACGACTTTCTAAGCTGAGTAGAGGATGTGCTTTACGAAAGGCAATTAAATCACGAATGAAGTTTACATCGTGTTCGTATTCCATCAGTTGTTGCCAATCTAGGCGATTAATATCATCCGAGATATTGTAGCTATTGTCTAATAGATTTTTATGACGGAAAAACTCCTGTCCGCTATGAATGAATGGAACTCCCTGAGAAAGCAAGACCAGATGTAGTGCCAAGCGTGCATTCGCCAGACGCTCGCTATGTTCCATCTCTGGATTTTTCAGTTTGAAGTAGTCAAAAACGGTTGAATCGTCATGGCATTCGGTGTAATTGATAGCTTGCCGAGGACTTTGGAAGTGCGTAGCCGATTCAAGACCGACATTCGCTGTCAAGATGTTAGCCATACTACTTGTCCATTCAGAGTCGCTTAGCTTATGGCCTTCTAGAATGGTTTTTTTGATAGTATCACGGAAGTCATCGCTGAAAAATCCATAGTCAGTCAGCTGTTTAGCATTGTATTGATGAGCAAGAAGTGTTGCATCCAGTCCCGTCGCCATTTTCCAACCTTCTCCGTAGAGATAGATGTTAGGATAATCTTCTTTTAGTTCTTCTGCTAGTTGGTTCATAGTTTCAATGTCTAAAATACCCATGAGGTCAAAACGGAAGCCATCAAAGCCGTAAAGATTTATCCATTGTTTAACGGAGCGTTTGATATAGCGACGAATCATCGCTTTTTCACTAGCGACATCATTACCACAGAAGGTACCATTTGTTCGTTTGTTATTCTTATCTAGTCGATAAAAATAACCGGGAACGATTTTTTCAAAGGCGAAACTATCTGCGTTGTAGACGTGATTGTAAACAACGTCCATAATAACACTCATATCCGCAGTATGATAGGCAGCAATAGCTTCTTGCAACTCTATTATTCGACTATAAGGATCATCTGGGTTGCTAGCAAAGCTACCATCTGGGAGGTTGTATTGGACAGGGTCGTATCCCCAGTTGTATACTTGCTCAGGATGTTTTTCATCTACGCTACCAAAATCATAGACAGGCATAAGCTGGATATGTGTAATTCCCAGATCCTGTAAATACTGCATACCAATCTTACGATTGCCCAGTTGAGGGGACTCTGTCAATGCTTTGAACTTACGAGGAGATTGAAAACCAGCTTCTTTTTGGCTGGAGAAGTCACGGACACTCATCTCATAGATAATAGCCTTAGTTGGGCTCAGTTGAGTCTTAGCGCGTTGAACACCAGCTACGTTGAGAAGCTTTTGAGGATTAATCACAAAGCTTGCGCCAGAGTTGGCTTCAGAGGATAAAGCGTAAGGGTCATGAACTTCGATCCATTCTCCATTAACTTTGTGGAGGTAGGTATAGCGAGCTGCTTCCCAATCTCCAGAGACTGTGATGCTCCATACCCCTTTAGCTTGTCGATGGAGTGGGAGCATGGTTTCTTTGTCATCTTTCTTCAGTCGCAGGAGTACATGTTCGGAAATGGGTGCCCAAAACTTAAAGCAGGTTTGATGAGGAGTGTAAGTAGCCCCTAAATCATCTTTTTCATAGTCAAAAATTTGATCAAAAATAGGCTGTTGTATGATATGACGAAAAGCTAGCACAGCCTTATTACGATCTTGATCATAGATAAGATAATGTTGCTCTAAGTCAATATCTTGCTTTGCAGTCAATGTATACAAGCGACTGTTGGATAGTGTTTCCGATTTTTCAATAGTTAGTGGAAGTATTTGATGTTCGTTTTCTGCTGTGAAGTTTAGATTCTCAGCATCAAAAGACAAGTCCAATTGAAGCGTGATTAATCGCTGATCATCCAGATAAGCGTTAAAAGTTCTAAAAGACATATTTCTCCTTCGTTAAGTTTTTGGGGTTAGCGTTCAATAATTTTATGTGGAATCAGTTGGTGATAACAGATTTTACGATTTTCTTTGACGTCGTTGATAATCTGTAGGATTGTTTGGAAAGATGCTCTTCCAAGCTCCAAAGAATTGATGTCAACGTAGGCTGCTAAGTCTAGTTTTGGTGCGACAGAGTCAAAAGAAAGTGTTGGTATCGTCAGATTTTCTGAAGAGAGAAAATGACAGACACCAGACGCTAGCAAGCTATCTGTTGTAATAATCGCATCAATAGATGGATTCTTTGCTAGTAATTTCTTAGTAAATTCATAACCTTTTTCTTCTAAAAATTCCGATACAAAAGCAGTATGATGCGGATCTAGCTCTAGGTTGTTTTTTCTTAAGGCATTTTCGTATCCTGTATAGCGATCTTGGGTTACAAAAAGCTTTTTCGTTCCTCCGAGAAAGGCAATGTGTCGACAACCTTTTTTGATAAAATATTCTGTAGCATCAAATCCTGCTTGAACATTATCGTTGTCTACCTGTGGAATAAAAGGAGAGAGAGATTTCCCTAGTATAAGAAAAGGGAATTGTGCCTCAGACACCATACGAATCAGAGGGTCATTTTCTTGAGCGTATAGGAAAATCAACCCATCTACACGCCGTCCATGTACCATCTGTGAAATAGCAGTCATGCGTTCCTTTTCATCCTTTCCAGTAGCAATTTGGATGGCATACTGGTGTTCGGAAGCTACTTGAGCAATGCCTCGCAATACGGAAGGGAAGAATGGGTTCTGATAGAAGGCATCGGAATCATCCGGTAACACAAGGCCGATGACCTGAGTGTAGCTGCTGACAAGGCTACGTGCATTGAGATTTGGATGATAGTTCAGCTCTTTCATAGCCTTTCGGACTCGCTTTTTCGTGTCTTCGCTGATAGTTGATTTATTTTGCACAACACGGGTCACAGTTGAAGGAGAAACTCCTGCTAATTTTGCAACATCTTTAATAGTAACAGACATAGAACCTCCTAATTTTCCTCACGGAAATGCGTACGATAAAAAGCGATAACTAAATAAAGAACAAAAAGAATATTTTGAATCATAATCATAGTCGTTAAGGGTTGGCCAAGAATACCAAAGAATACAGCGATCAAGGTTGGAAGACCAAGACAATTCAGAGTGAAATTGTAGCATTCTTTGAATGTCGTAAATGAAAAGAGTCTGGACTTCTTGGTTAGGTACAGGAAGAGACTAGCTCCAAAAGTTAAGATAAAGAAGTTAAAGCTCAAAAGAAGACCAGATACCAAGAGCAAGAAGAGGCTAATAATCAGACGATTTTGCTGGAACCAATCCTTGGAAATAGCAGCGCTCAAGCTTTGTTTGCTCCGAAGAGCTTCCTGATTGATAGCTTGATAGCGAATGCTAGCTAACTTCTTGTTGTGTTTACTGATTAACAGTTGTTCTTTATCAAAGTAAAGAGTCAACTTGTCTTCCTGTCCGATTCCTTCATGATGTCCGATAATAACCTGGCCATATTGGTTTTTTTGAATTCCAAAATGACTGTCATAATGGAGTTGCCCATCTTTGATGTCTACATGATCAGCAAACTCTTTCATTACTGAATCATCTAACGGCTGAAAGACCTGATCAATAAAAGTATCTAGAGGATAACTATCTTTAGCAGCTGTCTGGAGAGCCATAGGAATTAAAGTTAAAGAAATCAAAAAGAGACTAGTAAAAATCAGTTGGAACCAAGACAAATGTTTTCGATTAGAGAAAGATTTTCTAAATTGAAAAATACTTGAAAAATAATTAAAAGGATAAGGATACATAATTGTTCTTTCTAATTTTTATAGCCATGTGACAAAAAACAGGGTGGGACAAGATTATCCCTTGTCACCACCGCTTGTTAAACCA
>ERZ773008.2106-NODE-2106-length-13363-cov-23.962429_pt1 | contig 13363 bp, 10 predicted proteins | sample MGYA00580664_ERZ773008 | MGnify/ENA primary metagenome ERZ773008 (study PRJEB29015, sample SAMEA2738016) | human oral metagenome | biome: human oral; feature: human-associated habitat; material: dental | place: China | collected 2048 ... | reverse complement strand
TCATTCTATTTAATTTTTATCCTAAAATCTGGAATGTAACTCTCTTATTTTTATTAGATTAAATATGTAAAAGAAGGTAGTGAGGAGGTTTAGTTTGAAAGATAGAAAGACAATAGATAAAAAATATAAATGGAACTTAAATGATATTTATGAAAATTATGATATATGGGAAAGTGATTTAGAAAAATTTGAAAAACTTACAAAAGAAGTTCCAAAATTTAAAGGTGAAATTAAAAAGAGTGCTGAAAAATTTGTAGAATTAGAAATATTGATGGAAAAGATAGCAAAACTTTTAGATAGATTGTATCTTTATCCATATATGTTAAAGGATTTAGACTCAACAGATGAAATTACTTCTATAAAAATGCAAGAAATAGAAATGATTTACTCAAAATTTGCAACTGAAACTGCTTGGATAAGTCCAGAAATGTTAGAAATTCCAGAAGAAACTATGAATGAATGGATAAAAAAATATCCTGAATTACAAGAAAGAAAGTTTGGTTTATCTGAAATGTATAGATTAAGAAAACATGTACTGTCAGAAGATAAAGAACAATTACTTTCTCATTTTGCACAATTTATGGGCTCAGCTTCTGATATATATGCAGAACTTTCAATATCAGATATAAAATGGAATACTGTTAAATTTTCAACAGGAGAAGAAATTCCAGTATCAAACGGAGTTTATTCAAAAATTTTAGCAACTAATAGAAACCAAGAAGATAGAAAGTTAGCTTTTGAAGCACTATATAAAAGCTATGAAAATAGCAAAAATACTTTTGCAGCAATATATAGAGCAATTATTCAAAGAAATGTTGCTTCTTGTAATGCTAGAAACTACGAATCTTCACTTGATAGAGCTTTAGAAAATAAAAATATTCCTAGGGAAGTATATTTTTCTTTGGTTGAATCTGCACAAGAAAATACCACACCTCTTAGAAGATATATAGAACTTAGAAAGAAAGCATTAAAATTAAAAGAATATCATTACTATGACAATAGTATAAATATAGTTGATTACAATAAAATTTTTAAATATGATGATGCTAAGGAAATGGTTTTAAAATCTGTTGAGCCATTAGGAGAAGATTATCAACAAAAAATGAAAAGAGCTATAAGTGAAGGCTGGCTTGATGTTTTTGAAACTAAAAATAAAAGAAGTGGAGCATATTCAATAAATATTTATGATGTTCACCCTTATATGCTTTTAAATTATCAGGAAACTATGGATGATGTATTTACTTTGGCACATGAGTTAGGACATACATTACATAGTATGTTGTCAAGTGAGGCACAACCTTATTCAACAGCAGATTACACTATATTTGTTGCAGAAGTAGCTTCAACATTTAATGAAAGATTAATTTTAGATTATATGCTAAAAAATTCAAATGATAGCTTAGAAAAAATTGCTCTACTTGAACAAGCATTGGGAAATATAGTTGGAACTTATTATATACAAACTCTATTTGCAACTTATGAATATGAAGCACATAAGATGATAGAAGAATACAAAGCAATAACTCCTGATATTTTAAGTGATATTATGTTTAACTTATTTAAAAAATATTTTGGAGATACAGTTACAATAGATGAATTACAAAAAATTATTTGGGCAAGAATACCTCATTTTTATAATTCACCTTTCTATGTTTATCAATATGCAACTTCATTTGCAAGTTCAGCAAAACTATATGAAGACTTAAAAGCTAGTCCTGAAAACAGAGAGAAATATTTGACTCTTTTAAAATCAGGTGGAAATAATCACCCTATGGAGCAATTAAAATTAGCAGGTGTAGATTTAACTAAGAAAAAATCTTTTGATGCTGTTGCAAAAGAATTTGATAGATTACTTGATATTTTAGAAGATGAGTTGAAAAAAATAAATTTAATTTAATGATTAAAAAATATAACAAATGAGTGATTTGTAGTTAAAAAACTAAATCTATAATCACTCATTTATTATTTCCTTTTCTTTTCAGTATTAGATAAATTTTCCAGTTAAACTATCAGGATTATTTTTTATATCTTGAGGTGTTCCAGTAGCAATAATACGTCCACCTGCAATTCCACCACCTGGTCCCATATCAATAATATAGTCTGCATTTCTAATAACATCTAAATCATGTTCAATAACTATTACAGTTGCTCCTAATTGAATAAGATTTTCAAATACATTAAGAAGGACTCTAACATCTTGTGGATGTAAACCAATAGTAGGCTCATCAAATATAAAAACAGTTTCTTCTTGCCCTTTTCCCATTTCACTAGCTAATTTTAATCTTTGGGCTTCACCACCAGAAAGTCCAGGAGTTTCTTCTCCTAATGTTAAATATCCAAGACCTAATTCATGTAAAACTTTTAATTTTTGCTTAACTACTTTTAAATTATCACTAACTTTTAAGACCTCATCTACACTCATACTCATTAGATCGGGTAGACTATATTTTTTCCCATTCTTAGCTGTATACAAAATTTTGTGTGCAATCCTACTGTATCTACTTCCCTTACAATCAGGACAAGGAATATCTACATCAGGAAGAAATTGAACATCTAATGAGATTTCACCTGTTCCATCACAAGTTTGACAACGTAATTTACCTGTATTATATGAAAAATCTCCTGCTTTATAACCTTCTGTTTTAGCAACTTCTGTTCTAGCATAAATTTTTCTTAGTTCATCATGAACACCGACATATGTTGCAACAGTGGAACGCACATTAATTCCAATTGGTGTAGCATCAATCAATTTAACTTGATGAATTTTATCAGCAGTTATTGATTTTATATGAGGTGGTAATTTTCTATTTGTATTTTGAGATTCTAATGCTGGAATTAAACTTTCTAAAATCATAGTTGTCTTACCGGAACCAGATACTCCTGTAACTACAGTAAGTCTTCCTTTTGGAATATCTACTTCTAAAGCTTGAACAGTATGAATACTATTTGTAGATAAATGGATTTTTCCAATAGAAAAAATATCTTTATTAGGAATACTCTTTCTTATTCTTTTATCTTCTATACAAAGTTTTTCTGATTTTGTTTCTTGAATTAGATAAGGTCCAATTACAGATTCCACATTATCTTCTATATTTTGGATAGTTCCTTCTGCAATAACTGCTCCACCATCAGCTCCAGCACCTTTTCCCATTTCTATTATATGATCTGCATGTGTAAGGACTTGAGTATCGTGATCTACAAGAATAACAGAATTTCCATCAGCAACCAAATCATTCATTACAGCTATTAAACCTTTTAAATTATAGGGATGCAGTCCAATGGAAGGCTCATCTAAAACATATAAAACACCTGTTGTCCTATTTCTAACTGATCTGGCAAGTTGAACCCGTTGACGCTCACCAGTAGATAAAGTTGAAGCAGCACGATCTAAAGAAAGATAACCTAAACCTAAATCAATCAATCTCTTTGCTGTATCCATAAATGCTTCACAAATATTTTTTGCCATAGGACGCATTTTTTCTTCTAAAGAATCTGGTACTTCTTTAACCCATAAAATTAATTCATCTAATGTCATAGCTGTAGCTTGGTCTAAACCAATACCACGAAGTCTAGGTGCTCTTGCAGAATCTGATAATCTAGTTCCATGACAATCTTGACAAATATCTTCTTTTAAAAATTTTTCAATCCGTTTCATACCTTTATCATCTTTTACCTTAGATAAAGCATTTTCTACTGTGTAAATTGCATTATAGTAAGTAAAATCCATTTCAGCAGTTTGTTGAGTTTTAGGATTTACATATAAAATGTGTTTCTTTTCTGCTGGACCATGATATACTATTTCTTTTTCTTCAGATGTCAAATCCTTAAAAGGAATATCTGTACGAACTCCCATTTCTCTGCAAACATCTTTCATAAGAGCCCACATCAAAGTCCCCCATACAACTACGGCACCTTCATCAATTGTAAGATTTTCATTGGGAACTAATTTAGATATGTCAACTGTTCTAACATATCCTGTTCCACCACAAGTTGGGCAAGCTCCACGACTATTGAAGGCTAAATCTTCTGCACCAGGTCCATAAAATTTTTCCCCACATTTATTGCAAGTTATTTCTTGCATTGCTGCTACTGCAAAAGAGGGTTTAACATAATGTCCATTAGGACATCTATGACTTGCAAGCCTGGAAAACATAAGGCGTAAACTATTTAATAACTCTGTCATTGTTCCAAAAGTGCTACGGATTCCAGGAACTCCTGATCGTTGATGAAGAGCTAACGAAGCAGGGACATAACGAACATCATCTACATCAGCACGCTCTGCTTGTGTCATACGCCTTCTAGTATATGTAGATAATGATTCTAAATATCTTCTTGAACCTTCTGCATATAATACACCTAAAGCAAGAGAAGATTTTCCTGAACCTGATACACCTGCAATCCCTACAATTTTATTTAGAGGAATATCTACATCTATATTTTTTAAATTATGAACTTTTGCACCACGAACTTCTATGTGTTGTGGAATTTTCTTTTTATTTTTTGTCATAGTGATCTCCTAATTAATATTTATATTGAATATATTTATTATATCATCAATATATATAAATAAAAAGTTTTTTCACATATAGTATCATTTATAATATTAAAAATAATTTTATTTTTTTTATAGTAATCAACTTTCAAAATTTAATAAAAATTTTTAAATCTTCTTTTTTTATTTACAAAATTTATTACTGTATGTTAAAATATCAAAAATATTTATTTTAACAAATCTTAGCAAGAAGTCTCCCACTTCTACAAGTGGGAGTAGTTCACTTGTAATAGTATATTTCTAAAAATAATATTTATTAATTATATAAATATTCAGGAGGTGGACTTGTGAAAAGATATTTTCAGATAATGAAAGCATATTTAAGAGGTTCTTTGATGTATCAAATGGAATATAAATTTAATTTTTTAGTAGGAGGAACTTTTGAGCTTGTATGGATGGCTATGTATATAATATTTATAAATGTAGCATTTTTACATACCAAAGATATAAATGGCTGGAATAAATATCAGATGTTAATGCTTACCTTTCAAGGTGGACTTATGGATTCAGTATTTACATTTGCAGTAGTACCAGGGCTAAAAAGATTACCAGAATTGATAAATAAGGGAACATTAGATTTTTTATTGTTAAAACCTGTCAATAAAAAATTTAATATTTCATTTAATGAATTTGATATTCCACAAATAAAAAATATTTTTATAAATATATTTGGGATTATTTACTGTATAAAAAAACTCCACATAATACTAACACCTATAAAAATTTTAATATATATTTTATTATCAATTAATGGATTTTTAATAATATATTCAATTATGTTTATGCTAATGAGCTTAGCATTTTGGTTTATGAGAATGGATATTGTTATGGGGATTGGTTCAGAGTTAATTACTGTTGGAAATAAACCGATGTCAATTTATCCCAATATTATTCAAAAAATTTTAATCTTTATTATTCCATTATTTGTTTGTTTTAACTTTCCAATTCTATATATAGTAAAGGGCTTAAATTTATATTTTATTATTTATTCCTTTATAGCAACAGCTATCTGTTTTATGATTTTAAATTTCATTTTTAAAAGGGGGCTAAGAAGATATGTCAGTGCAGGAAGTTAATAATGAATATGTAATTTTAACTGAAAATTTATGTAAAGATTATACTTATTATAAAAAAGAAGCTGGATTAAAAGGTAGTTTAAAAAATTTGTTTCATCGTGAAAAACTTATTAAAAAAGCTGTACAAAATCTTTCTATAAAAATTCCTAAAGGAGCTATTGTCGGGCTTATTGGTTTGAATGGAGCAGGGAAAACTACAACTTTAAAAATGTTGACAGGTATCATAATGCCAACAAGTGGTAAAGTAGATGTGTTAGGATATTTTCCTTTTGATAAAAAGAAAGAATATTTACGCCATATTGCTATGGTTATGGGAAATAAAAGTCAACTTTGGTGGGATTTACCAGCATTAGATACATTTGAATTAAACAAAATAATCTATGAAATTGATGATTCAGAATATAAAAACACTCTTAATTCTATGGTTGAAATTATGGGAGTTGAAAAACAATTAAATGTCCAAGTCAGAAGATTATCACTTGGAGAAAGAATGAAAATGGAACTTATTGCCAGTTTAATCCATAAACCAGATATAGTATTTTTAGATGAACCTACAATAGGTTTAGATGTAATTACTCAATATAATATCAGAAATTTTTTAAAAGAATATTGTGTAAAATATGGTTCAACTATTCTTTTAACTAGCCATAATTTTAATGATATTGTAACACTTTGTGATTCCATAATTTTAATAAATAATGGAGAGATGATTTATTCAGATACATTTAAAAATTTTCAAAAGCAATTTTTCAATCAAAAATATTTTGTACTTAAATTAAAAGAACCTAATGTAGATGAATTTATAAGTAAACTTCATTTAGAAAATGATATTAAAATAGAAAAAATAGATAGCAATTCAATTAAAATAGCAACTGATAATAATAAAAGTTTGGATATATTGAAAAATATTTCAGGAAATTTTATTCAAGAGCTTAGTGATATTAATATTGAAAATATTAGTATGGATGATGTTATAAGGAAAATCTATCAGAAATAAGGTAGGTGAAAATTTGTGAAAAAATATTTTAAAATTTTTAAAATAAGTTTGATTAGCTACTTAGAATATAGAGTAAATTTTGTGTTATCTTTTTTATTTTCCTTAGTTCCTTTTTCAGTGAGTGTTCTGCTATGGGTAGCTGTTGCTAAACATAGTGAATTTATAAAAGTAAAAGAAGTAGTTAGTTATTATTTTGTAATTCTTATAGTCAAAAATATAACTACAACAAATTCAATTATTAGATTTTCTGATGATATAAGGCTTGGAGAATTGAATAAATATCTTTTAAAACCATATAATTACTGTTTCTATAATTTAATGGCTGATTTACCAGAAAGAATAGTTTTTATTGTTATGAACTTTATTCCTTTAATTTTAATTTATACTTTTTTACATAATTATATTAATTTAGATTTATCTTTGATAAAAGTATTCTTTTTTATTATATTTTTAATATTGGGATATTTAATTAATTTTTTTATAGATTTCTTAATTGGACTTTATAGTTTTTATTTTTCAAAAGTTTCTTCACTTTATACTTCAATAAAAGTTTTAAGAAATTTATCTGCTGGAAATATTTTTCCACTTTTAATGTTACCAGCTAAAATATTTTTGACTTTACAATTTTTACCTTTTATGTATACAAGTTATGTTCCTACTATGCTTTTACTTGAAAGAACTTCTTTTGACTTGATACTAAAAAATTTATTTATATCAGTAGTTTGGTTAACTACACTTTGCCTATTTTCAACAATACTATGGAAAAGGGGTATGAAAAGATATTCTGCTTATGGGGGATAAAATTTTAACTAAGATAGTAAAAGAACTTCTTTTTTGATATAATTATAATATTAAAACAAAAAGAGGAATTGAAATAAATGAACAGAGGAACAATAATAAGGAAAAAACAGATTAAATATATAGATGAAAATGATTATAATCGTATTTTTGTAATTTCAGATTTGCATGGATATTATGAATTATTTTTAAAATTTATTGAAAAAGTCAATTTACAAAAAGATGATTTGTTGATAAATCTAGGAGATACTTGTGATAGAGGAACACAATCCTATGAGCTTTATTTAAAATATGATGAAATGATAAAACAGGGATATAATATTTTACATATTCTTGGAAATCATGAAGATATGCTTTTAACAACAGTGTATACTCTTGATTATGATAGATTAGAACATTGGTTTATAAATGGTGGAGAAAAAACCATAGAATCTTTTAAGAGAGTTACTGGACTTTCAACTGGAGATTTTTTTGATTTAGAAAAAAATAAATTTCTTATAGATTTTCTATCAAGTTTTCCAACTCTTATAGTTTCAAATAAAACTATATTTACTCATGCACCTTACAATCCAGATTTGCCACCTGAAAAACAGGAAGAATATTTTTTAATTTGGAATAGAGAAAATTTTTGGAATAGAAATAAAACAGGAAAAACTATTTATTTTGGGCATACTCCATCTAAAAAAGAAAATCATACAATGGTATATTATCCAAATAATTGTACCTGTATAGATTTAGGAACTTATAGATATAATAAAATGGGAGGGATAGAAATTAAAAGTAAAGAAGAATACTATATTGAAATGTTATATCAAGGAGATGGTAAAACAAGATTTGTATTAGGAGAAGTTACAGGAGATAAGCCATTAATTTGTTTTGGTATCAATCCTAGTAATGCTAAAATTGTAGATAATAAACTTCAAATTGATAAAACTATTGAAAAAATAAGACATATTGCTGATATGGAAAACTATGATGGTTGGATAATGTTAAATTTATATGCACAAGTTACTTCTGAGCCTAATAATTTAGATAAAGTTTTAAATAGCGATTTACATAGTAAAAATATTGAAGAAATAGGAAAAATATTAAATAGGTTTCCTAATTCAAATATATTAGCTTGTTGGGGAAATTTAATTGAAAAAAGAATGTATTTAAAATATTGTTTAAAAGGTTTAAAGATAGATAATAATATTGTTAATTATAATTTTCTTGATGAGATAAAAGATATAAAAGGAATTATTAGTTTAATTAAGGGTAGGAAATGGTTTTATAGGGGAATGATTACTAAAAAAGGACATCCAAATCATCAAGTTCGTACTAAAAATAGTGCTAGATTAGAAGAATTTAATATTAAAAAATATATAAAAACTTTATAAATATATACTGCACCTAAAATCTTGTGTTCAAGATTTTGGGTGCAGTTCATTTATATTTATCTTTATGGTATCATAAGTTAATATAAAATTAGTATTACTAGAAAAGTATAATGATATGATGATTTAAAAATATTTTAAAATAAACAGAAAATTTACAAGTAGAGTATAAAAGGGAAGTGATAAAATGGCAACTTTAACAATAAGTACATCAGATTTACAAAAAATGTTAAATACTGAAAATAGTGATGTTGTACTTTTAACAAAAAGAGAATATAAAGAATTATTAGAAAAAATAAAAATTGTAGATGAAATTTTAAAAGGAAGAGATGATTTTGCTCATTACAATGCAGAAACTATTGAAGCAATAGAAGAGTGCGAAAGAAACTTGAAAGTTCCAAATAGGAAAAGGTATTCTTCAATAGAAGAATTAAGAGAGGCATTGGAAAATGATTAAAAAAGAAACTAAATATAAATTAGATTAATCAACACTAAGAGGAGTATAAAAGCTTCTCTTTTTTGTGATTAGTTAGATATAATTCAAACTAAAAATATTAAAATTAGATTTTTAGATTAAAAACTTTAATTATAAATTAAAATAAAACTATGCTATAATTTAAAAATAGAATAGGAGTTGATTATGGAAATTATAGAAAGCAAAGAAAATAAATTAATAAAATCTTTAAAAAAATTAAAACAAAAAAAGTATAGAGATAGTGAAAATAAATTTTTAGCAGAGGGATATAAATTTTTAGATTATAATTATTCTCCTGAAATAATAATTATTAGAGAGGATATTTACCAATCTAATTTTTATTTTGAAAAATTAAATAAATTTTCTTATAAAAAAATAGTTGTAACAACTAAAATTTTTGAAGAATTAAGTTCACAGGAAAACTCACAAGGAGTTATAATTCTATACAATAAAAAAAATAATGATTTAAAATCTCTTTCAAATAATTTAGTTATTTTAGATGATGTGTCTGACCCTGGGAACTTAGGAACAATTATAAGGATTTGTGATGCAACTAACTTTAAAGATATTATTTTAACCAAGGGCACAGTTGATGCTTACAATGAAAAAGTTATAAGAGCTACTATGGGTTCAATCCTAAATGTAAACCTTTATTATTTAGAAAAATCTAAAATCATTAATTTTTTAAAAGAAAATAATTATTCTATAATTTCAACTTATTTAGATAAAACTGCTATTCCTTATAATAAAATAGAATTAAAAGAAAAGAATGCAATAGTTTTTGGAAATGAAGGAAATGGAATTTCTAGTGATTTTATTAATATAACTGATTATAAAACTATTATTCCTATACTTTCAAATACTGAATCATTAAATGTTGCAGTGGCAACAGGAATTATTTTATATAAATTTAGAGAGATAGAAGGAGCTTTTTAATATGAAATTTACACATATATCAAAAAAGCAAGTTTTTAAAAATGATGTAATAACAGTTTTTGAAGAAAAATTAGAACTGCCTAATAATAATATTGTAACTTGGACATTTACGGGAAAAAAAGAAGTTGTTGCAATAATAGCAGAGATAGAAGGAGAAATTATTTTTGTGAAACAATACAGACCTGCAATAAAAAAAGAGCTTCTTGAAATTCCAGCAGGTTTAGTTGAAAAAGGTGAAGATGTTTTTCTTGCTGCTAAAAGAGAATTTGAAGAAGAGGTTGGTTATAGAGCAAATAAATTAGAAAAAATATGTACTTACTATAATTCAGCAGGGGTAAATGCAGGGCAATATCATTTATTCTATGCAAGTGATTTGGAAAAAACTCATCAACATCTTGATGAGAATGAATTTCTTGAAATTGTTAGAATACCTATAAATGAAATAAATATTTTTAGTTTTGAAGATTCAAAAACTATAATTGCATTAAGTTATTTAAATATGAAAAATATAGTAAAATAGTTCGTTACTAAGTGGATTTTTTAATTTTCTTTGAAAAAATATTAATAATTTTTAATTATTATATAATGATTACTTGCCAGCCTATAATGTTTCTCAAGCTCCAAAATGCTTGTTTAACATTATAGGACGTCGCAGTAATCTTATTTAAAAGTATAAAATAAACATTTCAAAGAAAATTTATTATAATCAAATTTGGAATTTAACTCAATTATTTTTTTATAAATTACTAGATCGGTTGGAGGTATATATGTTTGTTTTATCTGCATTGTTACAAGCAGTGATTGTTTCAATAATTGTTATAATTGTTCTTCTTATTCCTATATTTTTTATTTTAGGAAAGTTTAAAAATAAAGATAAAGTTTCTTTAAAGGGAGTTAAAACGGTAGTTTTTAATTTAAATGAGCTTGTAGAAGATTATATGATATCTACTATATCTATTAATAAAACTTTATCTCATGAAGCACTTTTAAAAGCCTTAGAAAATTTAGTTAATGATAAAAAAATTGAAAAAATAATAATAGATGTTGATGAAGTTGATTTATCAAGAGTACATATTGAAGAAATAAAAGAAATTTTTGAAAAATTATCAGTCAATAAAGAAATTATTGCAATAGGAACAACTTTTGATGAGTATTCTTATCAAGTTGCCTTACTTGCAAATAAAATCTATATGTTAAATACTAAACAATCTTGTTTATACTTTCGTGGTTATGAATATAAAGAGCCTTATTTTAAAAATATTTTAGCTACTTTTGGAGTTACAGTAAACACTTTACATATAGGAGATTATAAGGTTGCAGGAGAAAGTTTTAGTAATAATAAAATGAGTGAAGAAAAAAAAGAATCTTTGATAAATATTAAAGAAACTTTATTTCAAAATTTTATAAATTTAGTTAAAGAAAAAAGAAAAGTTGATATAACAAAAGAAATACTTTCAGGAGATTTAATCTTTGCTAACTCTGAAAAAGCTATACAATTAGGATTGATTGATGGACTTTCTACTTATGAAGAAATAGGAATAGATTACAATGAGGATACTGTTGATTTTTTAGAATATGTTTCTGCTTATAAAAGAAAGAAAAATAAGAGTAAAAATACAATAGCTATAATTAATCTTGAAGGTGAAATAGACACAAGAGAAAGTAAAGAATCTATAATTAATTATGATAATGTTGTAGAGAAATTAGATGAATTAGAAGATATTAAAAATTTAAAAGGACTTGTTTTAAGAATTAATTCTCCCGGCGGAAGTGCCTTAGAAAGTGAAAAAATATATCAAAAATTAAAAAAATTGGAAATACCAATATATGTTTCTATGGGAGATTTATGTGCAAGTGGGGGATATTATATTGCAACTGTTGGTAAAAAATTATTTGCCAATCCTGTAACATTAACTGGTTCAATAGGAGTTGTTGTCTTATATCCAGAATTTACTGAAACTATCAATAAATTAAAAGTAAATATGGAAGGTTTTTCAAAAGGAAAAGGTTTTGATATCTTTGATATTTTTTCAAAATTAAGTGAGGAATCAAAAGAAAAAATTATATATAGTATGAATGAAGTATACAGCGAATTTAAAGAACATGTTATACAAGCAAGAAATATCAGTGAAGAAGATTTAGAAAAAATTGCTGGTGGTCGTGTATGGCTTGGAAGTCAAGCAAAAGAAAATGGACTTGTTGATGAATTAGGTTCATTAAATGACTGTATAGATAGTTTGGCAAAAGATTTAGAACTAAAAGATTTTAAATTGACTTACATAAGAGGGAGAAAATCTATGATGGAAGTTGTATCTGCTATGAAACCTCAATTTATAAAGTCAGATATAATTGAAAAAATTAAAATGATTAAAAGTTATTCTAATAAAATTTTATATTATGATGAAAGTTTAGAAAATTTGTAATATTTTTAAGGAGAAGCTATGAAGAATAAAATATATAATTTCTTTATAATTTTTTTGTTTTTTGCTTTTCAAATTTTTATATATGCAGATATAAATTATGTAAACCCAAAAGGAATGACAATAGAAACAAGATATAATGTTCCTAATGGATATAAAAGAGTTAAGGTTGAAAAAGAGAGTTTCGCTGAATTTCTAAGAAATCAAAAATTAAAACCTTATGGAGAAAAAGCCTTATATTACAATGGTAAAGAAAAATCAAATAGAGGAATTTATGATAGTGTAATAGATGTAGAAATAGGAAAACAAAATTTGCACCAATGTGCAGATGCAATTATTTTACTTAGAGCTGAGTATCTTTATTCAAAAAAAGAATACAATAAAATTAATTTTCATTTTACCTCTGGTTTTGGAGCTAAATATTCAAAATGGATGGAAGGTTACAGAATAAGTGTAAAAGGAAAAGGTGCTTATATAAAAAAAGCTAATCCCTCAAACACTTATAAAGATTTTAGAAATTATATGAATATTGTTTTTTCATATTGTGGCACTTTATCATTGGAAAAAGAAATGAAATTACAAAACTTAGATAAAATGAAAATAGGAGATATTTTTATTAAAGGTGGAAGTCCCGGACATGCTGTAATTATTGTTGATATGGCAGAAAATGAAAAAGGTGAAAAAATATTTATGTTGGCACAATCATATATGCCTGCACAACAAACACAAATAT
>ERZ773008.2103-NODE-2103-length-13365-cov-5.025319_pt1 | contig 13365 bp, 8 predicted proteins | sample MGYA00580664_ERZ773008 | MGnify/ENA primary metagenome ERZ773008 (study PRJEB29015, sample SAMEA2738016) | human oral metagenome | biome: human oral; feature: human-associated habitat; material: dental | place: China | collected 2048 ... | reverse complement strand
TTTTTTCACTTCAACTGTATCACTTTTTTAGCATTATTTCAATACTTTTTTGTTAAAATTAATATCATTTATCCATTATTTTAATTTTGTATAATAAAATATACAGGAATCCCATTAATATTGAGTGATAAATTATCAAGTCAAATGCAGTGAAAAGCAAAAATAATAAAAGATATGAAATAAAATATATAAAAAGAAATCAAATTGTGGTATAATAATGTTTGTAATAAAACAATAAATAAGGAGAGGGTAAATGGCTAGAAAAAAAGCGGAAGAAAAAGAAAAAGATGATAAAGGAAAAGTTTGGTATGTAGTTGCTGGAGAACGATTTCCTAACAAAGAATTGGCACAAGAAAGAGCAGATGAACTTAATAAACGTAATAAATTTGTTCGATAAATGGAAATATAATTAAGCAATTATTATCTTTTTAATTTCTCAGAGCCTGCTGTCATATTTTAAAATATGATGTCAGGCTCATTATAAATTATTTTCTATTATCTACTTCTATCATATTGAAAATCATTTTTACTTCGATTACGTACAATATCCCTGTTCTTAACCGTGTTTTCCAGCTCAATATTTAGATTATTCTTAAAATCATCCCACCAGCCATAAGTGTTGTCTGGAACATTTTCAATTGCCGCTATTACTGTTTTTTCAATTTCTAAAAGTGAAAACTTTCCATTGGTATCTTCGTGAAGCATATTTGTCATTTGCTTAATGAATTTCTTGCCTGCATCATGTTTTCGCCTAATATAAGCTCCCTTAATTTTCTCATCAGCCCTAGCTTGAGCTTCTCCAAATAACTTATCATATTCAGATTTGTTATTTGCTTTAAAATTTAAAATATCCTTGTCTGTAACTTCGTAGTATCTCAAATGTTCACGAACCAGATTATCAACTTCTTTTTGTATAATTGGCTGGGCCAGCTTTTCAAGTTCGGCTTTTCTACGTCTTTTCTTTTCTTCCAAATCTACATAAATGTCATTAAGCCGCCTACGTTTATTATTAATCTCTTGCAGTTCTCGTTCCATTTGAAGTCTTTTATCTAAAATATCCTGCTTTATGGCATTATTCTTGGCTTCCTCCTTTTCTACATCCTTCTTAATATTTCTCATCAAGGTATCTCCACGTTTTCTCGCTTCGTTAAGAGCTTCATTAATAAGTTCCTGTTTTCGCTTTTCTGAAACAACATAAGGTTTTTCCGCTTCTATTTTCTTTTCCCAAATTTGTTCATCAAGATTACGTATTTCGTTATTTTTGCTGATTTGTTCCTTTTCTAAAAAATTAATTGAACTTTTTAAATTACTCGCTTCAGTTTCAAGTGTTTTAATCTCAAAATAAAGATTTTCCCTGTTCTTGATCAGTTCTTCAACTTTTTCTCCTTTTGAATAATCTTCTATTTTTTTATTGATTGCTTCAAAGTCCACATTCTTAAAAACTTCATCAAATAATTTTACTTCTTTTTTAAGATTTTTCTTGAAATTTTTGTTATTCTGTCTCTGATTTAATTTGTCCTTGATTATCTTCTTTATATTGAAAATACGCTTAAAATCCGTAATTTCCTTATTACTTTTTCTTACCTTGAAATCTGTTTCATAGTTTTTAAATTCATTCAAGAAATCTTCCTTTGAAATTTTTTTCTTTCTGTCAATAATTTCCCTTTTTGAAAGAATTTCCATATATTTCATAAATTCATTTCTTGAATAATCATTGCTTCCAATCTTGTTTTCAAGATCCTTTTTCTCCTTTTCCATAGCGAATTTTGTCCTGTCAAGATCTTCAGAAGAATTTACTTTTTCAGTCCTTCTGACTACAACTTCCACATCTTCATTCGAAAACACCTTGACCTTATTTTTTAGCTCATTAACAGCAGCATTATTAACCATGAAATCATTTACAAATTCTTCATTGAAAGTCCTGTAAAAATCTTTAACAAATGGAGAAGTTCCACTCTCAAATCTAAACTTTTTATCTGACTTATTTTTGTTCAGTTTGGCCAGTTGTCTTTCAATAATTTTAGGCTTTTCCTGAACCTTAAATTCCTCAAATGCTTTTTTATACTCATCAGTTCCGGCAACTAATCCAAGCTCCTTATTTCTTCTCAAAAATGCACTGCTTAAAGCTGATTTTACTTTTGCTGGATTAACATCACTTACCGTATACTCATCTTTCTGATTATTCTCTTCTGAAAAAGTCCACATTGACTGCATGTGCGGAGTGCTTTCATCAAAATGAATAACTGCATATACACAACGAGCATTTTTACCAAATTTATCATTCAAGAACTCAAGATTTTCCTTGTAATACTGCTCCCACTTTTCAAGAGAAAGCATATATGTCAAATCTACTCCATTCCTTGCTTCAAAATTTCCTGTCTGCACCTGCGATACGACGCTTACCACATCCCTGCTCCTGCTGTCAACTTCTGTATCATAGTACTGCCGTTCAAGGACAGATAAATCCTTGACAAGAATTTTGTTAAACTGTGTCAGTTCCTGATTGACATTGTTCTTGAACTTCTCCAGTTCACGGAATGCTTCCCTGACTACATTGTTAATACTGCTCCTGCCTGATCCAGAATTGTATTTCTTGAAATTGTTTATTGCTGAAATCTCAGCCATTTTTTATTCCCCCTTTTATTAAAAAATGTTTCTACATTTTCCAATTTATTCTAATTATACTTATTTATAATTTTTTTTGCAAATCGTAAGTTTTGGGACTGCTCAATTTTTGCATCGGCCAGTCGCAATGCAAGAGGGCGAAGCCCTTTGCAAAGCTCCTCCATTCATTAAAAATGAATGGCTCGCCTGTCATTTTTTTCAAAAATTACTGCCGAGCTCTCAAACGCCGAGGGCTTTTCAGGCAAAAAAAATGAGTTCTTAATGCGAGCGTTCCACTTCGCAAAGCCGAATCATTTTTCTGCCAGCTTCATCTGAAAAATTTAGTAAAAATTTATTATTTCAATTGAAGTAAAAATAATTTATTTTCGATATTAAAAGAGCAGCCTTTTACAACTGCTCTTATGGTTACTACTATGAATTTTTAATCTGTAAGTCATTACCGCTATGAACTTTTAATTTTATATATATTTATAATCGAAATTTTTAAATTAAATCTTTAATTTGTTCTTCAATATCTCTAATTTCTTCTCTTATTTTTTTTATCAAATGCTGTCTTTTTACTTTCTCTCTTGTCAAAAAAATTCTTTTTTCTTCTATGTCAGATAACTTTATTGCTTCTTTCTGCTCTTCTATCTCTTTTAATTTTGAACTTGGGTTGTCTGATGTAATTACTTCTATAATTTCAGTTTCTTTAAAATTATCTTTTTTTTGTCCTGTTAAAGTTTTTACAGTTCTATTAGGTAACTCTAAAACTTTTTCAGGTTTTTTAAGTCCTTTAGTTTGGTACTCTAAAAATAATGAATACTTCCTTATTGCTACATTTGCACTATCTCGATCTATACCTAACTTTTCTATCCATTTTCCAAATAATCCATTTCCTCTATTCGAAAAAATTTGATTAGCTTCAAATATTGCTTTTGAATATTTAAAAATATGTTCTATTGATTTTTCTTTATGAAAAGTTATGTCGTTTTCATACTTTATAAGTTTTTCTTTTTCAATCCCTGATATGTCAAGTTCCTCATAATTTATATTATAAATACTTTCAATTTTTGCAACTGCTGGAACTTTTTTACTATTAATTTTACTAAGATTTAAATTAAATTTTTTACTCATCTTATACCCTCTTTTTTCATTATTTCTTCTGCTAGGTCACTATAATCTTTTGCTCCGTTTGATTTTTTTGAATAATCAAATATTGATTGATGTGTAACAATACACTCAGACAGAGCTACATTTTTTCTTATTATACTTTTTAATAAATAATCTTTATATTCTTCTTGTAACTGTTCCTGTATTTGATCTGACAATGCTGTTTTCTCTTTTCTAATTAATATAATTCCTGATATGTCCTTTCCTAATCCTTGTGTAAAATTAATCGTAGCATTAAGTCCTAAAAGTTCATTTATTCCAGGTAATATTACAGGATAAACGCTTGAAGTATAAATTGCGGAAGTTGTATAAGCATTAAATGCTGGAGCTGTATCAAATATTATAATATCATAATTTTCTGACAAATTTTCTAAAAACCTATCCAACAGTTGGTAATAATATGGCCCTTGATTTTTTAATTCTTCCATATCTCTTTCTGCTTCAGAGCCTGCACTTATTAAATGTAAATTCTCATTTAATATTTCAGGTTTAAATTTTTTTACTTTGTCAAGTAAATAATCTCCCAACGAAGAATTTAATTCATTAACATTTACTCCAAAATTTGTAGAAAGATTAAGTTGTGGATCTGTATCTATTGCCAAAGTCTTTAACCCTTGTTTTGCAAAATAGTGTGCCAAATTAAAAACAGTTGTTGTTTTCCCACAACCACCTTTATTATTAACAATTGCTATTTTTTTCATAATATCCTCCCTAAAATATATTTTCTTTTATTTTCAGTATAACACTATTTATAAAAAAAACAAATTTTTATTTGTCAGTCATGACTGACAAACTTTACATTAAATGAATTTTTATAATTAATAAGAAAATTTCAAATACTTTTACATAGTAATTATAACGATACTCTTCTAAAAAACATGTTATATAATTTTTTATCTACTCTTAATTTTGCTACTATTTTTTTACAATTAATTCTTCTGCTAATTCAATTATTTCTTGTGTAAAATCATTTTCATCAATATCATAAATAACTTTTAATTGCATGTTAACATTTTTTATCTCTTCTATTTTCGGAGGATATTTTTCAGTTATTTTTTTAAATTGACGTATTTCGTCATTCGTCACTCGTCATTTGTTATTACCAACCTGGGTTTTGTTTTACAATTCCGTTGGATTTATTGATTTCACTATGAGGGATAGGGTAGTAATACATCTTTTGGGTAAAAGTGCGCTTTTCTACTTCTTTTACTTGATAGCTAAAATGATTGCCGTTTTTAGTAGCTTGTACTCCAGTAAGTGGCTCATTGAGCACGGTAGCAGCCTGTTTCCAACGGCGCAAATCCCAATAGCGGTGTTCTTCAAAGGCGAGCTCTACACGGCGTTCGTGTTTTACTTTCTCTCTGAACTCCTCTTTTGATGCTGTAGTAATCGCAGGCATTTCCACGCCCGTTCTGCCTCTCACCAAATTGATAGCCTCTTTGGCAGTGAGTGCATAACCGTTGTTAGCATCGGGTCCGTAAGCTTCGTTCATCGCCTCGGCATAGTTGAGGTAAATTTCAGCCAAACGGAACACTATCCAAGAGCGGAGTCTCTTCTCGTCTTGTACTAAATCGAGGTTATCATTCAAAAACTTTTTGAGGTAGTAGCCTGTGCGTGAAGCGTTTTTGGCGTTGTAGTTGTCAGCGCCACCTGCATATATTTCCATTGTGCGTCCGTTCCACTGACTGTTGTTGGTTACTATCGTATAGCCGAGTCGGGGGTCGCGATTGGCGTATATATCATTAGGGTCGGGGGTGCCTTTGTACTCATAAGCACTTACCAAATTATGTGAAGGCGTGATGCCACTATTACCTCCGGCACTGCCAATAGGGTAGTTTTTCCTTTCCAAATCATTGGTGGCACTTTGGCGAATAGCAAAAATGGTTTCTGAGCTTTTGGCACTTCTGTCGCCGAGGAACAAATCGCGGTAGCTATTGTCGAGGCTGTAGAGATTTAAGCTGAGGAGCTCATTGGCAGCCTCGGCAGCTGCTTTCCACTTGTTCACATCATTAGTGGGGTTGTACAGCGGACTTGCCGCATAGAGCAACACTCTGGATTTGAGGGCTAAGGCAGCGCCTTTGGTAATGCGCCCGTCTAAGCCTATATCAAAATCTCTTCCCCAATTGGTAATCAAGCTATCTTTGGAAGCATCGATTTCACTCACGATATAATTCACTACCTCGTCCACTGTGTTGCGGGGTAAATGTGTGTTACTATCTGCGGAAAGCGTTGTTTTTACAAGAGGCACCCCTCCATAGCGTTTCAGTAGTTCGAAATAGAAATAAGCACGCAACACGCGGTTTTCAAAGCGCAAAGCCCTTATGCTCTTCACATCGCGATTGTAGTTGTTGATGTCGTTTTGAGTGATAAGGTTGCGGTTCTGCTTTAAGAAAGAAGCATAGTTAGGGAATTTTTCCAAGAAATAAGTAGCCGCTTGTATGCCTTCGTAGTTGTAAGCATACGTATTATCGGGGTTGTTGGTGCTATTCCAGCTTCCTTCGTTAAAAACTTGAGTGTTTGAAGGCGAAAGCGTATATTCAGCCTCGTCGCTCACTGCCGCAAACAGATTGCCATCGATGGCATCAAAGCGGTTTTGCAAACGCGTATAGGCAGCATAACCAAAGTCGTACAACACTTGGTAATTGGTTTTTATCTGCTCATCGGTATCGTAAATATCTTCTTTGGTGTCTAACACATTACACCCGATGAGTGTACTCATCAGCGCAATGCAGCTCACTGCAAAGATTGTTCTGCTCGGTTTATTACTCTTTAACATAGCGATATATTTTCGGTAGTTCATTTGTTTAAAACTTTAAAGACACACCCATAGTAACCGATTTGAGGGCAGGGTAACCCGAAAGCACTTCGGGGTCTAAGTCGTAATCGGTAAGCAGTGATGAGAAAGTAAACGGATTGGCAGCATTCACATAAATGCGCAATTTGCTAACGCCTATCTCGTCGAGCATTCGTTTAGGAACGCTGTAACCTAACTCTATGTAGCGTACTCTTAGGTAATTAGCTTTCTTTATCCACAAGGTGGAAGGCTGGGTGTTATTGTTGTTGCTCAATAACGACAAACGTGGGTACTGGGCGCTGCTACGGGTATCGATGCCTTGTGCAGGATAGTAAGCCCAGCGGTTTTTGGCGATAGCATACACATTGCCGTTGTTCTCGAAAGCAACTGTTTTTTGGCGTGCATCGTCTAATAAATTCACCTCTCTGCCTTGTACTCCTTGCACAAGCACGCCAAGGTCAAACCCTTCATAACCAAGGTTGAGTGTACCAGCATAAGTGAGTGTAGGGAGGTAGCTTTTGCCTATTTCGGTTTTATCGGCAGGGTCTATACGGTTGTCGCCATTTAAGTCGCGGTATTTCACATCACCAGGGGCAACGTTTCCAAACGAAGGTTTAGGGAGTGAAGGTAGCAGATTGCCATTGCTGTCAAAATCGTTTATGTCGTAAAAGCCAGCAGCTTCATAGCCAAAGCGCGTGCCGATAGGTCTACCTGTTTGAGCTGATCTCTCGCTAGTAGCATCGTACTCAGCCATATAGTCTATTTTGTTTTTAGCATACGAAGTATTAGCGCCTATACTGTAAGTGAGTTTTCCTGCTGCATTGCTGTAAAGCGTACTCACTTCAAAACCTCGGTTAGTTACCTTTCCTATATTTTTATAGGGAGGGGTAGCCCCAAAGACACTAGAAATACTGTAATCAGGGGAGATAATACCTTCGTGTTTGTTGAGGAAAGCCTCTATCATCACGTCCCATTTGTTGAAGAATTTAGCTTCCACGCCTATGTTGTACTTATAGGCTTTTTCGGCAAAAATATGTTCATTAGGCACGTATTTTAGTCCGATAGCACTATGCCAAGAAGGGTCGTCGTTTCCTGTGGCAAAACCGCCTCCTCCGTAAGAACCGTAATAGCGTTCGTATAAGTAGCGACCTTCGTTGTACACATCGTTACCGGTACTACCTACCGAAGCGCGCAATTTCAACCGATTGATATTGGCATTCGCCGAAGGGTGTTGCTCATTGAAAACCTGATAGGCTGCTGAAAGGGCGTGATAAAAACCAAACCGATTGCCTTTCTTGTAGTTATCTGATCCACCGAAGGCAAAACCAAATTCTGCCGATACGCGTTTGTTCCAATCGTAGAACACACGTCCGCCAATGTTCTGATAGGCGTAGTTGTTGTTCAAGCCTGCTTTTCCGTTGAGATTGTCGTCTATATTATAAACGTATTGAAGGTAGTTTACTGCTGTTTGGAAAGTGTTTTGTCCAAACTCACGGGCATAAGCTGCACCCAACAGAAACTGCAAACGGTTCCATTGGTTGGTACCCCAGTCGTCGTTTATTTTGTAGTTGCTATCGCGATGGGTGGTTTGTGCTACCCCATTGAACATACGAGTGTAATCTCTGCTTACAATGCGTGTGCCTCGTGTCCACGAACTGAGCGATACGCCTTGTTGTATGTACAACCCAGGGGTGATGAAGTCTAATTTCTCTTTTAGGTTGAAATTAGCCCCTAAAGTGCGGTCGTGTAGGGTTTTGATGCCTAAGGCTCGGATAGAAGCATAAGGGTTATCGGGGTGGATAGCTGTACCAGGGAACGACCCATTGGGGTTTTGCGCCGGATAAATGATGTTAGGGTAGCTCGCCAAGTTTTGCCAGAGCTTATACTCGTTGTAATTAGGCGATTTACGGTCTTCTATACGCCCGTTGATATTTACATTTCCTTCAAATATTTTGAGCATACTGAAGTCTAAATTTGCCTTTACGAGATATTGGTCGAATCTTCCGCTGGAATGTGAATCGTCGTTCTTAGAGGCGTACAAACCACTGTTGCCGGCGTGCCCCAATAGCACAAAATACTTGGTAGTAGCCGAGCCTCCGCGTATGCTCACATCTTGTCTATCAAACAAAGCCGATTTTTTGAGCACTTTGTCGTACCAATCGGTGTTGTATTTCACATCGTTAGGGATATTGTAAAAGCTCGTCCAAGCCCCTGCATCGTTGCTGTAAGCCTCGTTGTATAGCTGGACATACTCGGTAGCCGATAGCGGTTTGCTCAGTACCGTAGGCATTTGCACGCCTGTTTGGAAATCTACCCCTACCACAGGCTTGCCTTCTGTACCGCGTTTGGTGGTAATCCACACGATGCCGTGTGCGCCTTTCATACCAAACGGCGCTAAGGCAGCCGCATCTTTCAAAACCGTAATCGACTCGATTTCGGAAGGCGATAGCAGTATAAAATCACTTTGGTAACCATCGATAAAATAGGTAACCGAAGGGTAGTTGTAAGAACCCAACCCGCGGATATTTAGACTGGCATTGTCCATTCCTCCGCCTTGCAATACAGTGAGCCCAGGTAGCAACCCAAACAAACTGTTGGTAAAGTTAGTTGTGGGCATTTTCAAGAGTTGTTCTCCTTTTACTGATGAGGTAGAAAGTGTTGAGAGCTCTTCGGGTACGTTCAGAGGGCTTTGTGCCTGCACAGCACCTGCCCAAAGCATACAGCCCACAAGGCTACAAAATAATATGTTATGTTTATATTTCATTTCAGTTGTTTTATTAATTGGTTATTAGTACCCTGGGTTTTGTATCAAGTAGCCTTTGTTCACTTCCGATTGAGGGAAAGGCTCTAAATACTGACTGTTGTCCCAATATCCTGTATAGACAGGTTTAACGGCATAAGAAGCGTAATCCCACGCATTCCACCCTTCCGATTTTCCTGGGGCGTACTCAAAAACTACTCCTTTCTTTTCCCCTCCAATGATACCATTAGCAATATCGGTGAGTTTCCAGTGTTTTACATCAAAGTAACGGTGATTCTCTTCGTAGAACTCTACCGCCCATTCTCTTTGCACGATTTTGCGCAAAGCGTCTTGTCCTGTTTCAGTAACATTGGGTAGCCCTGCACGCGAGCGGATAACGTTTAGGTTTTGCAAAGCCTGAGCAGGATTGCCTGCTTCGTTATAGGCTTCGGCGAGATTTAAATAGAACTCAGCCAAACGGTACAAAGGGAATTCAAACCAATCGCGGGTATCAGCCATATAGAAGAATTTTACACGGCGTCCTGCGCCTTCACTGCCCGCTCTCTTTTCCCAAGTAGAAGCATTTGCCAAACTCTCACTTGACCAATAATGCGAACTAGGGTTGTTCCACGCTTGTTGTCCTGCAATCGCTGCTGAGGCTTTAAAGCGGGCTTCTAACTCGTTGCACTTGTTCACATAAGTAGCGTAGCTTTCCCAGTTTTCACCCGTCCACGTTTGGTCGGTTCCATCGGTTTTGTAGTATTGGGTAAGTTGCAAGTAACTCATAGAATTTGCTCCTCCTGGTTGGCTGTGAGGGTTATAAGCCTCTATAAAGCTTTGTGATTTAAAGGCGAGGAGTACTTCTCGGTTGTTAGGGGTTGCTACTGCTGTACCGTAATCGGCTAAGGGGTTGCCCGTATTGATGATTTGGTAACCATTGGCAGTTGCCCAGCGTATCACTTGCTCATTTGCCTCTATGGCTTGTTGCCACAACGAAGCATCGTGTGTGCCAAAACAAATCAGGTTGTTATTGCCTCCCAAACTCATATAAGGCGTATTGCTATTGAACAGCGGACGCGCGGCGTACATCAGCGCTTCGGCTTTGATACACATAGGGATACCTTTGGTTACACGTCCTTTTTCCGAAGCGTTGTAGCTATCGGGCAGGTCGCTAATCGCTTTGTTGCAAAGGGCAATGATATGGTCTAAGGTAGCGCGCAAGGTAGCGCGAGGGATATTCAACTCGGAATCTACTGAAAGTGTACCCTCTATAATAGGTACCCCGCCATAACGTTTGAACATCTCCTCATATCGGTAGGCGATGAGGGTGTACATTTCGGCTTTGATACTTTTCTTTTGTACCTCAGTAAGATCGGGGACTTTATCGATATTCTCAATCACCAAATAGCACTGACGGATAGATTGGTAGTTGAACACGAAACCATCAGAACTCAATGCTTTGCCATCGGAGTCGCTGGCTACCATTCCAGAACGTTGAATTTTATAGGTGTCTTCCCAACTGAATTTCACATCGTTCACTTCTCCCGATAGATGAGAGAGCGTTCCCGCTTTCAGCCCGCTAATGCGCCCATTGTCGTAACGCAAGGTAATACCCGATTGCAGGCTCATCGCGTAGGCTTGGGCAATAGCCGAGAGAGATTTCTGTTTGCTCGAAAAGATAGAATCGACATTCACATCGCTTCCTAAACTCTTTTCGAGGAAGTGGTCTTCTAACTTACAAGAAAATACTTGTGAGAAAAAGACGAGGATTAAGGTGGTATAAATGAGCTTTTTCATTGGTTGTATTTTTTAGAATTGAACGTTGAGCCCTACGCTATAAGTGCGGGTCATAGGGTAGAGATATCCAGAGGCAGCGCCGTTAGAATCTTGTTGTTCGGGGTCGTAACCATCGTGCATTTTAGACCACGTATAGAGGTTGTTACCGCTCACCGATAGTTTCACCGATGAGATACCCGTTTTTTCTAACCACATTTTCTTTTGCAAGAGATAGCTTACTTCTATGTTTTTCAGCTTGATATGGTCGGTAGAGAGCAACCAGAAGTCGCTAAACAATCCGTTGATATTATCGCCGGTGCGCATAGAAGCACGTGGGAAAGTAGGGGTAATGCCATTTTGAGCTTTCTCAGGAGTCCAACGTCCGTCGTACTGATGTTGGAAAGCAGCCCCTGTACCCATATAGAAAGGGTTGCGCGTATAGAAATCCAAAGGCATAGAACCTTGAGCCGTACCGGTGAACAACACCGATATTTCAAATCCTTTGTAGCCTACATTGAGGTTTGCCCCAAAAGTATAACGAGGGAAGTTTGCATAACCAATAGGCACGCGGTCTTTCTCGTCGATAACGCCATCGCCATTCACATCTACATAACGGAGGTCACCAGGTTGCACTTTATTGCCATCAAAACGCGAATAAGGGCGTTGCATTACCTCTTGCCAAGTGTTGTAGAAACCATTGGTGAGATAACCTCTATACTGCCCGATAGCATAGCCAGTTTCATTCATCCAAGGGTGAGGGTTGTTAGGCTCATCGCGGTAGTCTATTTTGTTTTTGGCATAGGATACATTCCCCCCGATGCCATAAGTAAACTCACCTATCTTGTCGCCCCAGTGCACTTGTACTTCATAACCTTTATTGGTTACCTTACCTATATTGCTCGCAGGAAGGTCGGAACCTACAATACCAGGCACTGTACCTCTGTTCCACAAGATGTTATCGCGTTTTTCTTGGAATACATCGGCATTGATAGTAAGCCTATCTTTAAACATATTTAGGTCGATACCTGCATTGCTTTTTTTGGCGCGTTCCCAAGTAACATTGGGGTTCCCTACACGCGTTTCCCAAGCACCGGTATAGAAAGGGTCTTTGGTAGTACCATCACTACTACCGAAATAGTAACCTCCTGCACCATAGCCATCGTTGCGGTAGCCTTCATAGCCGTAGCCCCAAGTACTTGGCAAGTATAGAAAACGGCGACCACCTACTTGGTCATTTCCTACTTCGCCATAAGAACCTCTTAGCTTTAAGTAAGTAACAATATTGTTTTTAGGGAAGAACTTTTCGTTAGTAACCACCCAACCCAATGAGAAGGCAGGGAAGAACCCGAAGCGTTTGCCAGGAGCGAAATTTTCGGTACCATTATACCCCATATTACCTTCAATGAGGTAACGGCGGTCGTAATCGTAAGTAACCCTACCGGCGAGCCCCATAATACCAGCAGGCACGTTGAACTCAAAACCAGGGTCATACGTTTTTTGTCCGTTAGCCAAAAGTAAGGCAGTGATATTGTGTTTTCCGAAAGAGCGGTCGTAGTTGGTAGCTACTTCAAAATAGAGGCGACGCCACTTGCTTGATTTAAAGCGGTCGGTAAGGGTAGTGTGTTTGAGTCTGCCGCCAAAGAAGAGTAGTTCAGCAGGGTTTTTAGGGTTGCGAGTTACGCTATACGAAGGGATAGAGCGTTCTCTTTTCACACCTTTTCTATACAAATCGTTGTAAGAAAAAGTACCCGAAATAGAAAGACCCTGAGTGATATAATCGAGTTTGTGTTTCAGTTTTAAGTTTAGGTTTAAGTCGGTTTGATAGGTAGTAAGGTAAGGTCGCCAGAGCAAACTGGACAATACGGAATAACCAGTACCTCCTTTGCCTACTAAAGGATTTACGCCATCTACGTATCCATCGATTAAACGTCCGTCTACAATACCAGGACCTGCAAAAGGCGTATTAGCCAAGATATGCACTAACATCGACTTTTTGCGGGCTGTTTCGCTGTTTACATCGCCGTCTTGCTCACTACCTAAAATACCTCCTACCTTTGAAGATACAGCAGCAAGGTCGAGCGTGAGGTTGGTGCGATCGGTAAGTTCAAAATCGAAGTTAGAGCGGAAGTTGTAACGCTGGTATTTAGAGTTTACATCGGCGTTATGGTAGTTAGTTTCTTTGAAAGTACCTCCTTGATAGAAATAGCCTAAAGAAGTAAAATAACGCGTTTTCTCACTTCCCCCTGATACGTTTAAGTTGAATTGCGTTTGAGGGGAT
>ERZ773008.2100-NODE-2100-length-13374-cov-4.771680_pt1 | contig 13374 bp, 6 predicted proteins | sample MGYA00580664_ERZ773008 | MGnify/ENA primary metagenome ERZ773008 (study PRJEB29015, sample SAMEA2738016) | human oral metagenome | biome: human oral; feature: human-associated habitat; material: dental | place: China | collected 2048 ... | reverse complement strand
AGATTCATGCTTATCTTTTTGGAGGATTGTATGACTTTGCAGGACAAATCCGTACGAAGAATATTTCAAAAGGAGATTTTACCTTTGCTAATTGTATGCACTTCCCCGAAACGCTGCAAACAATAGAGCGAATGCCCGAAACCACCTTTGATGAGATAATGGACAAATACATCGAAATGAATGTTGCTCACCCATTTATGGAAGGTAATGGTCGCAGCACCCGTATTTGGCTTGATCTCATGCTGAAGCGTTCTCTCAAACGGTGTGTGGATTGGAGTCAGATAGACAAGAACGAATATCTGACTGCCATGCGTGAGAGTGTGTCTGATAGCACACACATCAAGGCTTTAGTCCTATCAGCACTTACTACAAAGATTGATGACAGAGAAATGTTTATGAAGGGTATCGACTATTCATATTATTACGAACAAAAATAAAAATAATTATTATGGCAAAAAGTGTACAATCAATAGGAATTAATATTGAGCTTGATTGTTGAATTTGCCCATTACTGATATAATATTAGAAATTTAAAAATGGAAGCAATTGAAAATACAACAAGAGATTATATATCAAAAGAATATATAAAACAGCTTAAACAAAGTAGTAATGAAGAACTTGCTACTTTAGTTAAGGAAAATTATCATAATAGTAGAAACATTATCTATATCCTTGAAAACTTAGGTCATATTCCTAAAACCTTCAATTATCAATGGATAGTTGATCTCTTGGATTATCCGAATGAAGATGTTCGTTTCTGGGCAGTAAAGAATATAGGTAAACTAACTTCTGATGTTTTTTTAGAGCAATTATATAAAATTGCAACACATGATGAAAGTACAATGGTTAGAAGAGAGGCGGTATCTTCAATAGGACGAATGAGAAATAAAAGAAGTATTCCTTTGATGATGGAGATGCTTTTGGATTCAGATCCAAAAATTGTATGTCAAGCAGTTCGAGGTCTATTGGTATTTAAAGGAGATAGCATTATTGATACTACTTTAAGAGAGTTAGTGAATCATGAAAATGAAATGGTACGTACTGTGATTTATAAAGAGTACTTTGCTAAAAATAAAAATGCAAAATCTGTATTACCACATGCTGATACATATTCGTATCTAAAAAATGTTGTTGTAAATGGTGATGTTAGAGATATTCTTAAGCTAATCCCAGCTGAAAGCATCCATTTAACATTTACTTCTCCGCCCTATTATAATGCGAGAGATTACTCTATTTATCCAAGTTATGATGCCTATTTAAAGTTTTTAGAGGAGGTGTTTTCCGAGATTTATAGGGTGACTAAAGAAGGCCGTTTTCTAATAGTGAATACTTCGCCTGTAATAATTCCTCGAATTAGTAGATCTCATTCAAGTAAACGATACCCAATTCCCTTCGATTTGCATCATCGTTTAGTACAAATGGGGTGGGAATTTATTGATGATATTATTTGGGAGAAACCTGAATATAGTGTAAAAAATAGAATAGGAGGATTTCAGCAGCACAGAAAACCGCTCGCATATAAACCTAATTCAGTAACCGAATATCTTATGGTCTATAGAAAGCAAACTGAGAAACTGATAGATTGGAATATTCATCAATATGATTCAGAAACTGTTAATGCAAGCAAAATAAAAGATGGATTTGAAACAACTAATGTATGGCAGATCTGTCCCAAATCGGACAAAATACATTCTGCAATATTTCCTGTAGAATTGTGCCAAAGAGTTATTGAATATTATTCTTTTAAAGGTGATCTCGTATTTGATCCATTTGGTGGAAGTGGAACTTTAGGGCGAACCGCAAAAAGTTTAGGAAGAAATTTTTTCTTAACTGAAAAGGAGTCTAAATATTTTGAATATATGAAGACTTTTCGGGCGAAGTCAAACATATTAAAAAATGAAACAACAAAGTTTCTATCATTAGAACAATTTAAAAATAGTATATTATGACATTAAAAGATCAAGTAATTAAAAATATCGTTAGTAAGGTGATAAAATCACAAGATTATCGAATTGAAGTTGTGAATCTCATCAATGCAGAATTTTTACAGTTTGCTATTGACTTCTTTAAGAAAGTGGTTGAGGCAAAACTTAATTCGACAGATATTACAATAGAATGGTATAAACAAGCATTTATGAATAATACTTTATCATCAGAAGATATCGCTATTAATTCAGGTTTAAATAAGAAAACCATCAGTAATATGTATCGTTCTGCAAAAAGAGAAATCGTTATTGAGGCTTCGAATGAACATTTTGATTCGTTGTATAGTAATATTCAGGCTTTGGTTGAAAATGAGAATGAAATAGATTTAACTCTTACTATAAAGCTTAAAGGAGTTAGTGTTGATCTGAATGTAAGTGAAAGCCTTATAGTTATAAACACATTGGCAGTTAAACGAGCGGCATTACGAGGAGGAATGTGGAGTACAGCAGGAAAACGTGCCGAAAAATATTTAATGCTTACACTTTGTAAGCTTTATAAAGTCAATCCACAATATTATAACGCAAAACATTTTGTAAGAAATAGAGAATTAAATGTTGATAGAGAAATAGATTTTTATCTAATAAACCAAGAAAAACAATATCAATGTGAAGTGAAATTGATGGGACAAGGTAATCCTGAAAGCGCAGATGCAATAATAGCACGTGGTAGTAAAGTCTTTGTTGCTGACACATTATCTCAACAGAACAAGAATCAGTGCGATCAATTAAATGTTAGTTGGGTAGCATGTAGGGACAACAACGGATATCAACGTTTCGAAAAAGTATTACAACGGTTTAATATTCCTTATACTAAATATAATGGAAACCTTGACGAAGATTTGCCTAAAATTTTAGACACAATAATTTAGGTCCATTTGATATTTTGAGTGATATATATTTCTGTCTAAACACAAATGCTTACAGACTTAGAAATGGTCATCAAGTATTTTCTACATGAGCAAGATTGGTGTAATAGTTAAGTGGTAGGCTTGTTATTTATAGCCTACTTTATTACATTAAGAAACTAATTGATAACATCCAAGATGTTTACTAATCAATACTACTCAAATTGAGGAAACATTTTTGTACCATAAGAATGTAACACACTGATAATCAGTGTAGGATAAGTTTGAGGAAGAAAAAACAAAGACTTATAAGAGATAAGGGTTTGTAATCAGAGAAGATTACAGCACTCTTGTTTTATAGGAGGTATGGCGTTAAGGGCTGAAGGTATATAATAGGGTGGAATAATGTGTACAATAAGAGTGAAAGGAGGGTTTGATAAATACAGCAAAAATACCTAATAAAGTTTTGAAATCAGTTACTGTCACTTTTAACACTTCGTGTAAAGTGTTAGTTATTAATGCTTTATAAGTGCTATTTTGATGACAGGAGTGACAGGAAATTGAAAAGGAATCGGTCTGACTCTTTTATATAGTGAGGGATGAGCGTTAGGTTTTGGGAGATGTGATATCTCTTTTGAGAATGTTTAAGTAGCATAATGAACGTGGGAAAGGATGGTCGTGAGGTTGGAAGGAAGGGACTTAGTAATTTTTAACAAGTAATGAGGGGTAAATTGAAAAAAGTATATTTACTTTTGTTGCTGTTAATATATAATTGTCTTTTAAATGGCTATAATTGTCTTTTGAATGGCTATAATTGTCTTTTGAATGGTTATATTGGTACAGGAAAGCTGGCAATTATGGGATTTGAAAGGGTGAGTTTGTTAGGGAATAAATAATTTTAAATACAAAAGAAATGAGACATTCAAAGTTTTTAGTAGTGAGTTTATTAGCGTTGATGACGTTGAGTTTCACGGCATGCAGTAGTTCTGATGATGATGGAGGAAAGGGTAAGATAGAACGACCGAAGTATTTGTCTGATGCTGCAAGATACAAGATTACAACGCAGGGATCTACTTGGAAGAGTCTTGAACTAACAGAAGATGGACGCTACTTTATCGTGCATGATGGTAGTGTTTCTGGACCTTCTTCGCAAGATAATGATGATGTTATCGTCTCTGGAAGTTATGAGAAGAAAGGTAATCAATATGTATTGAATACTGTTGGCGAGCTGACTATCACTGCTAACAATAACTCATACGAATTGCTGTTGACCAATAAAGGGAAGTCTCTCAAGCTCTCTGCCCAGAAGTCTGGAACATTACCTTCTACTAAGGTCAACGATGAGTTGTGTCGTACATGGGTGTTCTCAAAGTGTCATATCGTTGTGAAGTATGATGGAAAGAAGGTCTATGATGCATCATCTGCATCTGGCAATGAGCTTTACGATGGATTTAAATCAGCAATAAACACACCTGAGTATAAGGACAAGTTAAAGCTTTCTCAAGACAAGGTGGAGGATGTTGATGGCTTAAGGCTATTGAGAACGGTTACGTTTACGCATGCAGGTTCATATTATGTAACCACTACAGACAGTCGTGAAGACCTAATGAATTACTGGAAATGGATTAACGCTAACGAGTTGATCATAGGCTTTTCAGAAAATGAGGATCAGATCTCTGTAGATGATCAAGCTGCTCTCAAGTTTGATAATGGGCAGTTGATCATGGTAGATAGCCAATCTAAAGGTCGTGAAGAAGTTACTCTTACAATGGAATTTCAACCTGTTCATACAGATCGTTAACAGATTCCAATTATAAAGAAAAGTCCGAATCCCGTGCAAGGATTCGGACTTTTTCGTATCTGTTAAAGCCGTTTTAAAGTGCAACTGATAATTTACAGGATTATTACAAGTGCTTTGGAGAACCATTACAAGTGCTTTGGAGAAGTATTACAGAAGCCTTGGAGAGATGTTGTAAACCTCTTTCTACCTCGTTAAACTTAGTCTTAAACTAACTCCAAAGTCGTGAGTTGTGGTTGGATAACTACCTGATGACAACAAAGGAGAGTTTATTTGCATATCGTAATAGACACTGGCTGTGACAAAGCGACTTAGTGTGTAATCACCAAGGAAGGAGAATTTAAAGGCCGTATTACCACTGGAAGCGGTAGAGGTGAGCGATGCGATGTCACGTGTAAGTGAGGCTTGACGACGATAGCTCATATCTAATCTGAGGTTAAGGTCTTGGTTAAATCCGTTGTTCCTGTTCGATGAATTATTATCGTTTTGTTGCGTGTTTGCGGTTGGTTTCTTCTTCTTCTTTGCCACACGATGTGTTCCATTGCCAAAGAGATTGAAGTCGTTAATGCGATAGCCAATACCAATTACCCAATCTTTCGATGTAGCTTCATTGAGCTGAACACTCGTCATTGAGAGTGCTAACACACGTGTTTGACGATATTCCATGCGTGCAGTTAGATTGTTCTGAAGCGTCACATCCACACCCAGTAAAGGCGAGAATGCCTCGTTGATACTAACTTGTGAGATGTTATACATCGAACTTGGGATAGGGTTCCCAGTGGTTGCATCGGTGATGAAACCTAATCCATTCATGTATTCCTGCCATGTGCTGTAACTCTGATAAGAGCCGATTGCGAAGATACTTCTATATGCGTGATTGATGTTCACACTCTTGAATAGATCTTGGAAGAGTGGTAATCTCGACAGTCCACTGTACCTAATACTCCAGTTCGGGAGCAGACTTCGTAGGGTAGGGAATAGCTTTAAACCATTGCCCCCCATACTTGTGTAGGCATTGAGGAAGGCTGGGATCATCACATCTGCACTATATTTATTGACTGCTCCGACCGTTGGACTGAAGTGCCCTCCACCCATTGATGCTGGATAAGTAGCCCCATTGTATTGTGCTTCCACACGATTACGATAGCTGTTGAGCGAATTGACAAAGCGATCGAAAGTGGCACTGTGATAACCATTGTTAGCGTTCCCCATGCTCTCAAAAGCAGTGCCCAGAGAGAGCGTAGTCATGGTGAATGAGCCTGTTTGAGTGGTTGGAACGCCAGCATACATATACTGAATACTCCTCGAAGTGGTTATCATTCTACTAGCCGTGAGATCGATTCTGAAGTCTCTGAAAGGCTCCAGTGTGGCACGTAATTGTACGTCTTCTACCTGGTTCGTTATCGCTGGTGTAGCAACACTATCATTGATGAGTAACCAGTTATTGTCACGTGCTTTACCAATGTAATCATCGTCAATGAGACCAAAAGCAAAGTCTAAACCAGGTGTCAATGCACCGGTACCACGACGTTGTCCAAAGGCATCTCCAATGGTTGGCATGAAGCCTGGTAAGGTCATAGAATACTGGTTGCGATACGATATTCCGACGTTGCGCACCATCATTAAAGCACGTGCAACACATTGTGCAGTCTTATACCATTTCTTGTTATCGAGTGGCTCTTTTGGTGTGATAGTGAGCTTTGCTCGTATAGCAGAGTCCGTCCGATTGAAGATTTTTACTTGGTTATCTCCCACCTTCTTCCACTTCATCTTTAAGGCTTTTCCATGCTCATCTTTAGCCGAGAAGATCAATCGTTTCGTATTCTTACCATGCGATACAACGATAGAGGTGTCGGCTTTGAGGGTTATTTCCTGCTCAAAACTCTTCTTGTTCTTAGGCAGTGCTTTCTTCTTTTCGTCGTCTTTCTCTTTCGCTTTCTGCTCCTTTGCCTTCTTCTTCTGTTCGGCTGTCATTGTCGGACGAGAGGGCTTCCTCGGTTGTGTCCGATTGAACCGCTCATTCGTTTTCTTTAGGAAGGGAACATGGTTGTAAAGGCGTTCCATGTTGAAAGACCCATTAATGTTTAAGGTCCTGTTACTCGTGATTGTGTTACCGAGCGAAGTACCATTATCAAGGTTTGCACCCCTTACCCATGTGTAAGTTGCATTATAGTTTGCATCCGTATTCACCCAATCGAAGATAGGTAAAAGGTTAAGAGGTAACTGATAAGAGAGCGAGAAGTTCTGTTGGTAATCAAGTGGAGTACCAAAGTGCTTAATGCTTGTCCACACCGAATCCTTCCATGCCTGATAACGATCCGCATAGAGGTCTTTATTGATAGGAGTGTATGGCTCTTCTATTTCCGCATGTGTTGCACTTTGGAAGTTCATGTGTAGGTTGCGCGTTAAGTCCCATCTCAACGCAAAGTCTCTGTTCCATAGGAACTGCTCATTAAACGTCAGTGGGAGGCGGTCATGACCTATTGACTCCATGTCACGCTCTTGTAGTTCGTAATAGTTGCGAACCATCTCTGTATTGAAGGTAAGGTTCTGTGGCAACCAATTCAAGCCAAAGCGACGTAGTATCTCAAACCATTTTGAACGGCTCTTGATTAGTCGTTTGAATGGCTCCCAAGGCTTGTAAACAGGTGTCCAGTTATAGTTTAATGCCCCACGCCAGTTGTCTTCATTCTCATAGACAGTCGTCTCGCCCGATGTGTGAGAGTGTGAATGGCTATACGAGAAAGAGAAGTTTGCGGGGTCGTATGGCATAGGATGATTCTTTGTCTGTATGTCAACACGCACATTCGATAGCGATAAGTTCGTTGTCAATCGTTTGGTAATTGCAATCGACTTAATCGAGTCTCTCTCCTGCTTGTTACTAGCTCCTTCGAGTGCATCCCCCAACTCCATGTCAGTGTCGAGTGGGTTATATTTAGGTCTACTTTCGCTCTTTGTGATACTATAATATAATGGTGCAGACACCTTCGCCTTGTCTGGGAACAGTTTACCTAACTCCAGACTCGTAGTGACAGACACGTCTGTCTTCGTTTCTTGTTGCCGTTCATTTACACCCTGTTCTAAGCCTCCAAAGCCATCAGTACTATGACTTGCGTTGATATCAACACTACCGAAATCGGACAACTGGACGTTCAACTGTCCTCTTGCAGCCCATCCACCTTCGTTGTTAAACTCCTTTAGACGCAACTCATTGACCCACACTTCACCACTCTTCTGGCTGCTGGAAAGGTTGCGCACACCGATAATCATAGTCTTAACCTCACCCAGTGTTGGATTACCCATGATACTTACTTTGTTGGCAGGGTGGTCAGTATCATAGACAGAGAAGACGCGGTTGAAACTAGCTCCACCAGCTCCACGTGCCTTGTTACGCTGCTTCTTGACAGAAGTGAGTAGGTGCAAAGGAATATCTAACATGTTCTCTATAGGCCAAACCAGCCGTTGATCCTGTGGGAGATACATGTCGTAATTACTTTTTGGAGCGGTTAGTTTCAATGGAATTTCATATTCGTAATAGTTGTTCTTATAGTCTGATCCCAATCGAATGAACACTGCCAACTGATCATCACCGAGGTTGGTTGTGTTCTGTTCGAAGGCATTTGCGTGTACAAACATCTGTAGACGCTTGTATTGGCGCAGGTCAAGTGTTGTGTTCTTATACACTGCCTTCGATTCACCCGAGCTTAGATTATTAACTACCAAAGATAGCGCTTGCTCGTTTTCCTCTACTAGTTGAGGCTGACTCGGATCCTGTCCTCGAATGATACCAGGCGGTAAGACATAGTTGACGGGAGTCTTATCTCCATTTTCTTCAAGGCTCACCGTACTCACATTCATCGTACCCGTATTGGGCACACCACTGGTTAAGTTCTGCTGATACTGACGCCATTTGCCACTGACAAGGTCGAAAGTGGCAAAGCGGAGAACGATTGGTTTGCTGAAACCCGTGAGGAACATGCGCATGAAGCGGATACTTGTAAAGTCGTTGATACCGCCCACTCGTTTCTGAAACTCCTCTAGTGGAATGCGGAAAAGATACCATGTAACAGGTTCCGAACCGCCTTTTCGCAAGGAAGCAGACGCCACTCGCTTATCCACAATGAAGTTTTGTCCGACGTTGAGATCCTGTGGTCGAATGCTAACATGGTATTGGTAATACTTCTCGTATTCGTTCAGTGTATAGTCTTGATTGATGTCCTCTACATCAGGAGTGGTCTTGTAAGAAGTGTCATAACGCTCGTTATTATTCTCATTGTCTGGTGAGTTACCTTGCGGATTGTTGATTCTTTTATAGCGTTCAAGTATCGATGCACGTTTACGATCCCAATCCGAACCACGGAAATAGTGGTAGTCATCATTGGCAGGGTCAGCCCATATAGAGTCAAACACAGCCTGATTGGTGTTGGCACGGGCTGCAGTAAGGAAGTTCTGATAGGCTGTGAACTGTCTTTCTTCTTCATCCGTTAAGCCATTGTAACCCACATCTTGCTTGGCACGACTGCCAGCTGACGTTGCAAAAGCATACGTGATGGTAGATTGTGTAGGGATTCGTCCCCACTGAGTAGTTGTCCATGAGTTGCTACCATCTACTGGCATACCACTCTCATAGAACTTCTTTCCATCCTTCAATATATCTTCAGACACCTCGCCGAGATCGATATAGAAGTCGCCACCATACTGGTTGGCATTAGCTTGTCGATTGGTATATATGAACGGATCAAGCATCCAAAACTCCACATACTCGATGTTGGCTGTCTGGAAGTCGTTCGTGTCCAACTTACGCATCATACCGCCCCATGTTCTGTTAGGGTTGGCGAGGTGACCATTAATGTCAATATTAGGATTGAAGTTATAAGGACCTCGTTCTGCTGGATAAAAGGCCAGATTCAGTATTTGCAAGGTTGAGATGGAACCGCTATAGTTACGATCCCTGTTAGGGAAGACTTCGGTAATTGGAATCTCACGAACGTAGTGATTCGATAATTGTTCGAGGTCGCTTTTGATGTGACCAGGCGTTAGTGAACTACTACGACGTGTGAAGAGAGGGTCAATATTGTACCAAGCTAAGAGACTTCTGTTGTATCCACTCCTTAGAGTAGTCTTATCCGTTGACTCGGAGAAGTCGGATGGTACGCTTGAAATAACCCATGATGTAGGTTGGCTAACATCGATTGCATTCTTCGTACCTTCAAAGTCATCAAGGTAAGACGCATGGTCTTGTGTACCCTTACTCTGCCCTGCCAACAACTGTGCGAACTCGGCAGAGAAGGTGATATATGATGGTTGAGTGACATGCAAGAAAGGTATCTTATTGAGCATGTTGGTCAACCATTGGCTCTCTTTCTTCCAGTTTAGATTAAGTCCCCAAATGGTGTTGTTGAGCGGTTCCGAACCCATATTCACCTTTGTAGTGAGTGGTTGTTCGGATAAGTGCATGAATGTTCCACCTATTTGGAAGTCCTTTGAGAAGTCATATTCCCAGTTTACTCCTATCATTGTCTTGCGCTCCTGTTGGTAAGCACTTTGACTTTCGAGGGAGACATTGACGGCAGTTCCTGCATCAATAATACTCTGGTTGAGGATTGTAACTTCTCCCGCACTGTAATCAACGCTGTAATCAGAACCTTCATTAAGCGTTACTCCACCAGCAGTAACCACCACGGAACCTTGCGGAACATTGTAGGCACCAAGCGAAATAACGTTTGCTGCCGTACCACGATATTGTCCCACGAGCATGAATTTATCCTTCTCTGCAATCTGCTTAGCAGTAGTCTTAGTCGAATTATATAGTTCCGAGAAGGTGTACTTATCGGCTATTGCAGCAGTAACACCTTTATCAATAAGTTTCTTACGAAGCCCTGCGCCGAATGGTTCCGCTAGTGGGAAAAAGACGCGCCCATTGCTTATTGTATATCCTTCTACATAATCGAAATAACCATTCGGATGCGGGTTGTTATTGTTATCTAATCGGTCGGCACCAAGCAACTTGATGATGGGTAAGCTCTTAACTTGTGGTTCGGGTATATAAGAAAGGTACACACCTGTCGTATCACTTTGATATTTAACATCAAGGCGAAACTTATCCTTCTCAATGTTAGTCGACAGGTAATAAACATTCTTCATCATCAATCCCCAGTTACCTTGACTAGGGCTGTTATTGGTGTTCTTCAGCGACTTTACGAATAGAGCCTCATTGATATCGGTGCGGTCACTGGCAAATTCTCCCACTTGATAGGTCACTCCGCCGAATGTATATTCGTATGCAACGGCAAGCACCTGGTCGGTTTGTAGACCACTGCGAAGCGATATGTAACCCAAAGCAGGGTTCACTGTGTACTCCGAACTATTGAGTAGTCGGGCATTAGCAATCTTCTCGTAATCATTACCACCCACAAGTCCTGCACCATCCAAGATGCCTGTCACTTGATCAATATTGCGTGCGGCAGGGTAGCCTTGAGCGATAGTGTTGTATTCTGTGTTTGCGTTGTTCGTTGGTACTTGACCAATTCCTGTACCCCAAAGATCCGTTCGGCTCACTCGTTCATTCTCTCCTAAATCGGTGAGAGCAACGATATTACGAGTGTTACTTGTCGTTCCGCTCTTGTTTGTTACCCACACTTCAACACGATTGATAGTGATGCCTGTCTTCAGATTTGGCAATGATTTCATTGCGTCATCATAGTGATCTCGGAAGTATTGAGATAAGAAGAAGTGACGGTTCTCTTCGTATTCTGCGGCATCAATCTCAAATGGTGTCAACTGCTTTCCACCCCTAGAACTAACGCTCTTATTCGAACTCTTCTTTTGAGATAACACCGTTTGTAACTTCAACTTACCGAATTGCATGTCGGTGCGAATGCCGAATAAGGCCGAAGCTCCTTGCACAAGAGAGTTGTTAGAAGGGAATGATACGTTACCGCCCTCAACCAGTTTGATGATCTCATCCTCCTTTCCTTCATACTTCAACTTGAAGTTCTGCGTGTCAAAGTCAAATGTCGCATCAGTGTTGTAATTGAGGTTCATGTTCACTTTATCGCCCACTTTACCATTGACGTTGACGTTAATTTTCTCGTCAAAGTTCATCGCTGTGGTCTTACGATTGCGTATTGGCAATGACGGATTATCAATGCTTTTGAGCGTCGCACCGAACTTCAGCTCTGCAGTTCCTTGTGTTTTAATACGCACACCACCTGGTCCAAAGATCTTCTCAGCCGGTCCTAATGAGAAGTGCATATCGGTGAAGTCGAACTTCTCCTTGCCCTTTTCGCGTAGTATTTCTTGGTTCTTTGAGCGATAGTAATCCGTGAAGCTGCGTTTCTCTGTCCACTTCCGATACTCTTCAGGTGTCATCATTATTGGTGCCATCACGTATGTATCACCAATCTTGTTACCTATGATATACCGATCGAGAGAATCGTTATACTCCACCGTTTGTCGCATGTTCTCGGGGCGGATGAGATCGGTAGAGTTCTCCCTTAGATCATCATAAGTAATAGGTGAAGTGCGCTGCACTTTCCACCTTGGATGCAGTAAAGAGTCAGGGATCTTCTCCTCATCTATCTCCACCTCAATCGGTTTCTTCTTCTTGATCGTATCGTTTTGTGTTACAGAGAAGAGGCTCTTTATCGGTGCAAAAGATAGAGCCATACGTCCCCAGCTTAGTAGTGTGACACTACCAAGAAGCATGATAATAATGAGGAATATGTAATGTTTTCTTTTCAAGAAGACGAGTGATTGAAAGCCTCCCTAAGCTCCTTTACGGAGAAACGTGTAAGCTGCTATGTGTGATGAAAGGCGTTTGTAAGCGGTAATCACGCCCCTCCCTTTGGGGGAGGGGATGGGGGAGGGGCTTTTTTACTTAATCATCTTCAACGCCAACTTAACCACCTGTTCCACAGGAAGGTTAGGTTGTTCGGTAAGGATACTCACGACAACCTTTGCAGAAGGAGCTGGTGAGAAGCCAAGCATAGTGAGTGCGCTAACGGCCTCATCCTTAATCCCTGTATCAACAGCAGGTGTACCAGGAGTGTTGCTAACATGCAACTCGTCAGCAATACCACTTTGCATGATCTTATCCTTGAGATCGACTATAATGCGTTGAGCAGTTCGAAGACCAATACCCTTAACAGTCTTCAACATCCTCTCGTCTCCATTGGCAATTACATTGCAAAGTTCGGCTGGTGTCAATGAAGAAAGAATCATTCTAGCAGTGTTCGCACCTACTCCGGAGACCGTAATCAACAATCTGTAAAGGGCTCGCTCCTGCTTGTTTGCAAAGCCGTATAGCGTGTAGTTGTCATCGCGTCCACCGGTCATAATGGCCTCATGAACATATAGTTTGACAGCTGTTTTACCCTGTATTGCACTATAAGTATTCAGTGAGATATTCAGTGCGTAACCCACACCATGTGCCTCAACGACAGCCATGGCAGGTGTTAACTCTGCCAGTTCGCCTTTGATATATTCAATCATAATCTAAAATAAATATGCCTTTTTCGGGCATGGAAACTCTGTATATACGTTCTTAATAACGCATTCCTCCTTTGTTTATTGTTACATTTGACTACAATTATTGCAATGTTCTGAGCCCCACCCGGCCTCTCCTAAGAGGAGGAGCTGCTAACGGGTGATAGTTAGGAAACGTTCTCTTTATTTCAAAATAGATTGTGACTGGAAACAAAGAGAGGCTTTCCTTGATGTGAAGAGACGCCTTCTTCGCATCAAG
>ERZ773008.2090-NODE-2090-length-13400-cov-5.564406_pt1 | contig 13400 bp, 14 predicted proteins | sample MGYA00580664_ERZ773008 | MGnify/ENA primary metagenome ERZ773008 (study PRJEB29015, sample SAMEA2738016) | human oral metagenome | biome: human oral; feature: human-associated habitat; material: dental | place: China | collected 2048 ... | reverse complement strand
AATTCGTCTTGATAAAAGCTGAGCGATTGGCCGAGCATCAGGCGGTGGAAATTCCAGCGCAGGCGCATGGGGAACACGCCCTGCAATACCTGCAGGCGGATGGCGGAAGTGAAAAACGTCCAAACCACCAGCACCACCATCAGCACACCCATGCCAACGAGCGCCAAGCCTTTTTCGGCAAACAGTGTTCCAGGCGTATAGCGGCCGAGCCAATCAACGATTTTGCCGATAAATTGAAACAGCAAGGCTTCGCCAATGCCGATGCCGCCGGAGAGCAGCGCCAGTAGCACAAGCCAGCCGCGCACGCCTTCGAGATTGCTCCACATAAAGCCAAACAGGCCGTTGCGCGGGGTTTTCGGCTCGCCGGCGGGATAGGGGTCGACGCGGTTTTCAAACCAGGAGAATAAATGGTTGAACATGGTGTGGTGATTTATATTTAAAATGGAATTCAGGTTTTAGCTTTGGCCGAAAGGCCGATGTTTTAACTTCGTTGAAGCCCACGCTTTCAGGTAGCCTGTATGGGAGGCTACCTGAAAAATATGTCTGCCTGTGCAGGATTCAAGAGCGACCAAAAAGACGGCTATCATAACAGAAACAGAGGGCTGGGCACAGAACGGGGGCGATTGTAATCCACTATCCAATAGCCCCCGTAAGTTTGGGCGAGGCGAAAATCTCAGGCTTCCTATTGCATCCGTTCGTCTGGCCATACGTCTTGCATGAAATAATTGCCTTACCCATTACGCACCAAAGGCTACCTGAAAATTTTCAGGTAGCCTTCCTTCATACAAATAACCATTACTCAACCGGGCTTTTTCGCCAACATCGTCACAAACTTCAATTGAATTGGCCGCCCTTGCGCATCGGTAGCGTGCATCGAACCTACGGCTTCTTCGTATTTCAGCAATTCCCAACCGGCATAATACTGCCGCAGCTCGTCTTCTTTAAATGTGAACGAAAACGGCATATGGCAAGGATAGTCTGCCGTATCCATTGCCGACACAATCAAGTTATAGCCGCCAGGCCGAGTATGCGCCTGCATATCGGCAATAATCTCCGGAACACGGCCTGCCTGGAGGAACATAAACACCACCGTGGCAAAGATAAAATCGTAATCTTCATTCAAAGCAGCGGCGTTAATATCGTAAGCATCCGCCCGCAGCGGCAACTGTTCGCGCGCAGCCATATCCAGAACCGAAGCCACTGCCGCCGGGCTGTGATCCACAGCGTGCACATCATATCCGGCCAAGCTCAAAAACAGCGCATTGCGCCCCTGCCCACAGCCTAAATCCAAGGTCTTGCACGGCGGCACGGTTTGCACCGCTTCGCGAATGGCGGAATGAGTGGCAGTCATGCCGTATTTTTTGTGGAAAAAATCGGCTTTTTCGCAATGAAATTCCAGCTGCACGGCAAAATCATCATCTAACGGCTCCACCTTATGCCAAGCCTGCGGATAAATCGTCCACACACCGGAATCCGACTGCAAAATATGTTCCGCCAGCACCGTGCCGTCTTCTTTCAATTCATAAAACTTCAATCGCCCGCGCAATACGCGCAGCTTGCCGTATGTGCCGGCTTGAGTGTTGTGTTGTGATAAAACTGCTGCCGGAATAGTGGCTTTATCCCATACCGGCATGGTTTTGTAGCAGATAAGTTCGGATTGCATAACGTCTCCTGATGAATAATGGTCGATTTAGTTAATTAACTAAAGAATACCATATTTATTCTATAGTTTTGGCTTGCCACAACATAGCTTTAACCCGCAACCATACCTAGCCTCACATACATTAAGCGGCCGATAGCCAAGCGACCTCATCCACATGACACCAGCCTTTCAAAATATAGTCATTTACAATCAAAGCAGCAGGTAGCGCAACCAGCCCTGCTCATCCATGCCCACGATACAATCGCCTCAATTGGCCACAGTACAGTTCGGCCATACATATTTTGCTTTCCAGCCACTAATATTTGCCGTATTCGACAGCGTACAGCTCCACGCTCCGCTTGGAGCCCTGCCTAAATCAATAACCAATCCATGAATCGAACGCGATGCTGAATCACCCACCACTAAATGTAGATTGCTAAAATCATGATTGACACCATTATATTGCATCTCCGCCTGCCCGATTAAATCCGAGCTGCCAGCCCAGCTATCCATACCAATATAACTACGCCTGTAGCCATTCGCATCTGTTGTACTATCTTCCGATTTTACTGTAGTAGGCAGGCTCCCGGTTGCCACAATAGCCTCCACTTGCCGCTGTGCCGCCTTCACTTCCATATGGATACGCGACAACTGTGATTTGATTACATAATCTTGATACAAGGGCAAAGAAATGGCAGCCAAAATACCGACAATAGCCACAGAGATCATTAACTCTATTAAGGTAAAACCCCGCTTCCTATCCCTATATTGGGGCAATAGTCTCATCATTTTTAGCTTCTATAAAGTATTTGGAAATCGTTTATCAATAAAAAAAGCCTGCAAAGCAGGCTTTTTTTATCACTATCAAATTAAGATACAGTGCAACCGCCAGGAGCGAATTTATCTTTCCATGCACCAGCACCAGATTTATCAATAGTGCAAGTCCACACACCATCAGCAGTACGTGCATATTTGATCTTAGTACCAGCAATTGCAGCATTGGCATTAGTGCCCAAAGTAGCCTCAATTTCAGTAGCCGGACCATCCAAATCGCTAACAGTAACAGCACTCATCAAATTAGAGGTGGGGTTACCAGTATCTTCAGTAGAATCCGTCAAGTTAAGAGTATCAGTCTTAGGATCGGTAGTAGAGATACCGCGTACCAATTTACGACCTTCAAAGAAGGCAGCATCAACGATGGTCTTACGAGCAGCCAACTCACCAGCTACACGAGTTACCTGAGATTTAGAAATGTAATCTTGGTACATCGGCAGGGCGATAGCAGCCAAAATACCGATAATGGCGATAACGATCATCAACTCGATCAGGGTGAAACCTTTTTGTACTTTTTTCAACATGACATTTTCCTTTTAAAAAATGGAACTTAATAAAACCGAATCTTTCGACCCGGGAACTTCAACCAAAAGAAGGAGACAACTAAAAAACTTCGTTTTCGACTTCGGCTTACTTGCCGTCGCCACGAGAAACATAAAGCAACGACTGTGCCAAAAAATAAAAAAAACGTTCCATTTGTTTTTTAATTATATGTTTTATATATTATTTTTATTAATTTCCAATTCAAAGAACCAGGTCTACGCGGCTATTTTATGCCACCACCCAATCTGCAAAACTGACATTTATCGTCAGTTTTTGGCCCGCTATTTTGCACAGATTGCCGTTTTATGGGCTTCATCGCCTGCCAATTTTAGGTTGGGCGGCAATTTTTGGCATTCCTAGCACTTTCAGCAGTGCGGCAACTCCACCCTATGGTACAAATAAAGCAAGGCGGCATTACTATGCCGCCGTTTGGTGGGAAGAATTGGCTTCGTGGCAAATTACCTTTTAATAAAGGATTCGCTTTAACCACGCGCAAGCCATGCCGCAGCTTTCAGGTAGCCTTTAGCCTTCCACCGCCATTACTGCTTCAATTAAAGCTGTTCCATTTTCAATCCGAAATGCCACTTCCCAATCTCCCACCGCCATCTTATATATCCGCTGCGGCGTATCCTGATAAGCCGGGCGCGGGTCTTGGGCAATGCTCTGTTCAATCAACAGGCGAACGGGCGGCGGCAGGGATGCTGCGCTTATCTCGTCTGCCCAAGCTACTTCGAGCGGTATGGGCGGAACGGCGGCAAAGCCCGGGGCGGCATCGGGCTGCGCTTCCACAAAGGGCAGATAGGGCTTGATGTCTAACACCGGCGTGCCATCGAGCAAATCCGCCCCGCCACACCACAGCCGCACTCCGCCCTCGGTTTCAATGCGCTCCAACTTGAATAGGGAAAGCCCCAGCGGGTTGGGGCGGAACGGGCTGCGCGTGGCAAATACACCCATTTTCCGGTTGCCGCCCAAACGCGGCGGCCGCACCAAAGGCTGCCAGCCTGACCCGGCCACGCCATGAAACACAAACTGCACCCAAATATGGCTGAAGCTTTCCAACCCGCGCACGCAATCGGCAGAAAACTCGGGCAACAATTCGATGCATACCCGGGCGGAAGGCACCAAGCCGGGCTGGCGCGGCACGCCGAATTTCTGCTTATAAGGAGAGCGGACGTAGGCAATGGTTTGCAGGGTGTGGGTGGCTGGCATGGCTTAGGGTGATAAGAGGAAAAGATAAAAGGCTACCTGAAAGCGATGTCTTGGCATAGCCAACGGAGCTTCTGCGAAGCTAAAGCGCAAGCTTCAACGGAGTTAAAACGATATCCTAGCGCAGCCAGGGCGGAGTTGCTGCGAAGCTAAAGCATCAGTTTAGCGTAGTTCAAACAAAGTTTCCGCAAAGCGGAAATGAAGTTTCCATAAAACAGAAGTAGAGTTTCTGGGCGGTTGAAATTAAGTTTTAGCAAGGCTGCAAGGCAGCAGTATCACCCCCGCCATGCCGCCCCTCTGTTTTCTATACCCAATAAAAACCGGCAGCCTCGGAATTCCCGGGCTGCCGGCCTGATTTCACTAATGCGGCGTTGAATTGAAATCAGCTTACTGCTGGCGTTGGCAAGCGGTTTCTACGCTGTTGCCATAGGGGTCTTTGAAGCTGAACGCAGCTTCATTGCCCTTGCGATGCCACTCGGCGCCGCTGCCGAACAGGCCGCGGTTAGAGGTGTAGCGCTCGCCGGAGCCCGAAGTGGCGCGGTTGAGCACGGCGCTCTTATCGTCAAGCTGCAGGCTCACGCGGTCGGTACCTTGCTGGCGCACGGTTACAGACAGGCCGTTTTCACAGCTGAAACGCTCAACACTTGCGCGGCGCTCGCCACGGTGCTCGTGACGCGGAGCGGGCTCGTTGCCATGGTCTTGAACGTCGTTGTCGTAGCGTTGGTGATGGTGATGACGGGGGCCGTCGTCTTGCGGGGTGGCCACCACGCAGGCAGACAACAGCAGAGCCAAAGAGGCCGGTACAGCCCAAGTACGTACTTTCATTGTGTATTTCCTATAAAATGAGAAAATACCGCCATAGCCGGCGGCAAGAGCATCTTAGCCCAAAGCGTGCGGCATAAAAAGGGGGATTAACCAAGATTTACGGCAATATCCGATTATTCCGGTAAAAAGGCTACCTGAAATTATTTGGCGGTTTTCAGGTAGCCTTTGTTTTGGCAAACATTAAGCTTTGGTTTCGCGTTTTGGCTTTACAGAAGCTCCGCCCTAGCTACGCCAAGACATCGTTTTAACTTCGTTGAAGCTTGCGCTTCGCAGAAATTCAGCCTTGGCTGCGCCAAGACATCATTTTAACTTCGTTGAAGCTTGCGCTTTCAGGTAGCCTTTTTTAATGGGGCTGTGTGTATCGATTGCCACCCGCCAGTTTTAATCCTGCAAAAACGGGTTGTGCCGTTTTTCGTGGCCGATGGTGGTGCTGCGGCCGTGGCCGGGCAGCACTATGGTGGCTTCGGGCAACACCAGCAGTTTCTCGCGGATATTGCGCAGCAGATCGGCATGGCTGCTGCGTTCGAAATCGGTGCGGCCGATGGATTCGTAGAACAACACGTCGCCTGCGATCAGCAGGTTTTGTTCGGCGCAGTAAAACACCACATGGCCGGGCGTGTGGCCGGGGATGTGCAGCACTTGGAAGCGGTACGCGCCCACGTTCAACTCGTCGCCCTCTTCCAGCCAGCGGCTCGGGCTCACCGGCTGGGACACAGGAAAACCGAAGTTGGCGGTGATTTCTGGCAGGTTGTCGAGCAGCCATTGGTCGTCGCGGTGCGGGCCGATTACCGGCAGCGGGGTATGCTGAATCATCTCGGCTACGCCGCCGGCATGGTCGAGGTGGCCGTGGGTGAGCCAGACGGCCTTGGGCTGCACGCCGAGTTTGGCGGCTTCTTCCAATAGCTGCGGCACGTCGCCGCCCACGTCGATCCACACGGCTTCTTTGCTTTCTTCGTCCCACAAGAGCGAACAGTTTTGGCGGAAAGGGGTAACGGCGAACACGGTCAGGTTAAGCGGCATGGTCAGGCTTTCTTGATAAGAATTTTCAGGTAGCCCGCATTGTGCCGCCGCGCGCGCCAAAGGTAAACCTTTTTAAGGTTTGGCGTATCCGCTACAATGCGCTATTTATCCCCCTTTGCGAGCAAGTTCATGCACACGCCCAAGCCCAACCCCCTCAACCTCTGCTGGCTCGATATGGAAATGACCGGCCTCAACCCAGAGCACGACCGCATTATCGAAGCCGCCGTGGTGATTACCGATGCCGATTTAAACATCCTCGCCCAATCCGAATCCTACGCCGTCCACCAAAGCGACGAACTGCTCAAAGGCATGGATGCCTGGAACACCAGCACCCACGAGCGCACCGGCCTCACCCGGCGCGTGAAAGATTCCACCCTTTCCGAAGCCGAAGTGGAACAACGCCTGCTCGATTTCGTGGCGCAATGGATTCCGCAGGGCACCAGCCCCTTGTGCGGCAACACCGTGCACCAAGACCGCCGCTTCATGCAGCGCTACATGCCCAAGCTGGAAGCCTGGTTCCACTACCGCAACCTCGACGTATCCACCCTCAAAGAGCTCGCCCGCCGCTGGCATCCCGCCGCCTACAAAAGCTTCAGCAAAAAAGGCTCGCACCGCGCGCTGGACGACATCTTGGAGAGCATCGAAGAATTGCGCCACTACCGCCAAACCTTCCTGCGCCTGCCCGAGGCTAACGGAACAAACCAAGAGGCTACCTGAAACAGACGCGGCGAAGCCGCAACAGCCCGCCCGTTTGGATTCCGTTGAAGCTTACGCTTTCAGGTAGCCTTCCCCCATGTTTTCAGGTAGCCCATCCATCCCTATTTAAGAAGACCATGCCCCGCAAACTCCTCCTCTCCACCCTCACCGCCCTGCTGCTGGCCGCCTGCGCCGCCAAGCCTTCATTTGAGCCGGCCATGCTTGTCCACGCCGTGCAGCCGGCCTACCCGCCGCCGCTGGAAGAAGAAGGCATCGAAGGCCGCGCCATCGTGCGGATGCGCATCGACACCCGGGGCAGCGTGAGCGACACGCAGGTGCTCTCCGCCACCCACCCCTTATTCGCCCGCTCCGCCGTGCGTGCTATTAACCAATATCGCTTCACTCCGGCCAAACAAAACGGCCAACCTGTGGAATCCGACTTCACCCAAACATTTAGATTCCGAATGCCGGAAGAAAAACCCGACCCTTCAGAAACCGCCCAACCGCCCCGCCCACCCCTTCCCACACACTAAACCCACCATGCTCCCCACCGCCCTCCCCGCCTGGCAAGCCCTGGCCGAACACCGCCGCGCCACCGCGCACCTCCACCTGCGCGAGCGCTTCGCCGCCGAGCCAAACCGTTTCGAACGCATGCACGCCGAACTCAACGGCCTGCTGCTCGACTACAGCAAAAACCTCATCGGCGAAGACACCTTGGATTTGCTCTGCCGCCTGGCCGACGAATCCGGCACGGCCGAACTGCGCCGCCAAATGTATGCCGGCGGAAAAATCAATCTGAGCGAACACCGCGCTGTGCTGCACACCGCCCTGAGGCTACCTGAAAACGCCACGCCCGTGTATGTGGACGACATCAATATCGTGCCGCAAGTACACGCCGAACTAAACCGCGCCCTCGATTTCGCCGAACGCCTGCAAAACGGCACGCACACAGGCTGCACCGGATTGCCCATCCGCGACGTGGTGAACATCGGCATCGGCGGCTCGGATTTGGGCCCGCGCATGGTGGCGCAAGCCCTCGCGCCCTACCGGCAAAACCTGAACGTGCACTTCGCCGCCAATCTCGACAGCGCCGATTTAGACGGCATCCTGCGCCGCGTAGCGCCCGAAACCACGCTGTTTATCGTGGCCAGCAAATCCTTCCGCACCCCCGAAACCCTGCTCAACGCCCAAGCCGCACGCCGCTGGTTTCTGCAATCCGGGCGCAGCGAAGCCGACATCGCCCGGCACTTCGCCGCCGTATCGGCCAATGTGGCCGCCGCCGCCGAATTCGGCATCGCCCCGCAAAACGTGTTCGGCATGTTCGACTGGGTGGGCGGGCGCTATTCCGTGTGGTCGGCCATCGGCCTGCCCGTGATGTGCGCTATCGGCCGCGAACATTTCCGCGAATTCCTGCGTGGCGGGCACGATATGGACGAACACTTCCTGCACGCCCCGTGGCGGCGCAACATCCCCGCCCTGCTCGCCCTCATCGGCATCTGGCAGCAAAACTTCTGCGGCAGCACCAGCCACATCGTCATCCCTTACAGCCACGGCCTGCGCCGCCTGCCTGCCCACCTCCAGCAGCTCGATATGGAAAGCAACGGCAAAAGCCGCAACCGCCACGGCAAGCCCGTGGATTTCGCCACCGGCGCCGCCATTTGGGGCGAAGCCGGCGTCAACTGCCAGCACGCCTTCTTCCAGCTTATCCACCAAGGCACGCAGGTGATTCCCGTCGATTTCATCGTCCCCCTCAACGGCGAAGGGGCAGACGACGGCCGCCACCTCCGGCTCGTGGCCAACGCCTTCGCCCAAGCCGAAGCCCTCATGCGCGGCAAAAGCGAAGTCGAAGCCCGCGCCGAAACAGCCGGGAAAGGGCTACCTGAAAGCGAACAAGCCGCACTCGCCAGCCAGCGCAGCTTCCCCGGCAACCGCCCCAGCAACACCATCCTCGTCGAACGCATCACGCCCTACACCCTCGGCCTGATTCTCGCCATGTACGAACACAAAGTCTTCATGCAGGGCGCCGTGTGGGGCATCAACTCCTTCGACCAATGGGGCGTGGAATACGGCAAAGAACTTGCCCAAACCATCCTGCCCGAACTGCAAGGCGCCGCCCCCGCCGGGCACGACGCCTCCACCGCCGCCCTGATTCAACGCTACCGGCAGCAGATGGGCAACAAACAGCCGTAACGGCCAAAGAGAAGGCTACCTGAAAGCCAAGCGGGCATTTTCAGGTAGCCTTTTTCTTTGCCATGGAAGAGTACCACTCAATGTTTGTGACAAGCCAAAATATTGCAGGCTAATGATTTGCTTTTAAAGGGTTAAAAATATACAATATCTATGTCTGACAGCAGAAATTTTCGCATCAGCTGCGTAATCTCAGGCAAATTATTATTGTCGAGTGATAAATGGTGGGGATTGCGGCCACCCAGACACAAAACATCCCTTGATACTTTATCATCTAGGGATGTTTTTTACTTACCCAAAACAACTATAATCAACCAAGAATAATCTTAATACTGTTTTTAAATTCAATCAAATATCAATAATCTTCTCTTTGTGATGCCACCTTACTAATTTTCTATTTCCCACACCTGGAGATTACCTCTCTCAATCATGCCAAACCTACAACCACTTTTCAGGTAGCCTACCCTGCCAACCCGCTATAATCCCCTTCCCTCCCCTTCGGAACCCCATCATGACCACAACTTGGCACAACGGCTGGTGGCAAGGCGCGGTGCATTGCCCTTCGCCCAACTTCTCGCCCCGCCCCGCCGGCGAAACCGTTTCGCTGGTGGTGCTGCACAACATCTCCCTGCCGCCCTTCGAATACGGCGGCAGCGCCATCCGCGATTTGTTCGCCAACCGCATCAACCCGCAGGCACACCCCTTCTTCCCGCAGCTGGTGGATTTGCGCGTGTCCAGCCATTTTTTGATTGAACGCAGCGGGCAGGTGGTGCAGTTTGTGTCGGGCAACGACGCGGCACACCACGCCGGCGTGTCGCAATATCGCGGCCGCAGCGGCTGTAACGCTTTTTCGCTTGGTATCGAGCTGGAAGGTTGCGATTTCGAACCTTTCACCGAGGCGCAATACCAAGCCCTGATTCCGCTGCTGCACAGCATGGCGGCACACTACCCCATCGAAGCCGTAACCGGCCACCAGCACATCGCCCCCGGCCGCAAAAGCGACCCCGGCCACTTCTTCGACTGGCCGCGCCTGGCCGCCGCAGGCGTGGTGCTGGCGGAAGGGATAATAGATGGACAAAACGCCCCGGCTGCCGCCGCAATACAGGCTACCTGAAAACCCTCATAGCTTTTCAGGTAGCCTTCGCCAACCCGGCAGCCGCAAACTTCGTAGCATCGGCCTGATCCCCGCGCGTTTGCACAACCCAAGGCTACCTGAAAAATGATGTCTTGCCGTAGCCAAGGCTGAGTTTTAACTTCGTTGAAGCTTCGCTTTCAGGTAGCCTTCGGTTTACCCTTCCCAATCCTCCAAAGCCAGCGGCCCGTTTTCCTTCACTTCCTCCATCACCACATAACTGCGGCTTTCCACGGCGGAGGGCAGTTGCAGCAGGATTTTGCCGAGCATGTCGCGGTAGGCGGACATGTCTTGCAGGCGCACTTTGATCAGGTAGTCGTATTCGCCGGACACGAGGTGGCATTCGAGGATTTGCGGGATTTTCAGCACTTCGCGGCGGAATTCTTCAAAAATATCGCCGGATTTGGAATGCAGTTTGATCTCCACGAACACCAGCAAGCCGTAGCCCAAGCGGGCGGGGTTGAGGCGGGCGTGGTAGCCGCTGATGTAGCCGTCGCGCTCCAAGCGGCGCACGCGTTCGGTGACGGGGGTGGCGGACAGGCCGACGCGTTCGGCCAGCTCGGTCATGCTCAGGCGGGCATTTTCCTGCAAGAGCTTGAGGATGTGGTGGTCGATGCTGTCGGCTTCTTTGAAGGTGGGGCGGTTGGGCATGGGCTTCTCCTAATCATGATCGTGAATTGAAATAAGAATGCTGCTGTGTTGCCTGGCCGTACCATACATAGGTCTCGTCTGCAGCCAGTCGCCTCGTCCCATTCTTATCTTAATCCACTATGAAAGCGCTTCTCTGTGGTTTCAAATAAAGGCTACCTGAAAAAGTTTTCAGGTAGCCTTTGCTTTATCTAATCATCCTGCACTTATTGCTCGCGGGTTTGATCCAGCAGGGCTTTCATAGAAAGGCGAACACGACCGCGGTCGTCCACTTCCAGCGCTTTCACACGCACGTTTTGGCCGACTTTGAGGTAGTCGTTCACGTCTTTCACGCGCTCGTGGGCGATTTGGCTGATGTGCACCAGGCCGTCTTTGCCGGGCATCACGGATACGATGGCGCCGACGTTGTTGTCCAAAATCTTAATCACCACGCCGTTGTACACCTGGCCCACTTCCACTTCGGCGGTGATTTCTTCGATGCGTTTGCGGGCGGCTTCCACGGCTTCCACATTCACGGCGGCGATGGTGATGGTGCCGTCGTCTTCAATGTTGATTTCGGTGCCGGTTTCGGCGGTGAGGGCGCGGATGGTTTCGCCACCTTTGCCGATAACGTCGCGGATTTTGTCTTGGTTAATCTTCATGGTGAAGAGGCGCGGCGCGTGCTGCGAAAGCTCCTGCGGGCCGGCCACGGCGGCTTTCATCTGCTCGAGGATGTGCAGGCGGGCTTCTTTGGCCTGTGCCAGAGCAATCTGCATGATTTCTTTGGTGATGCCTTGGATTTTGATGTCCATCTGCAGGGCGGTAACGCCTTCGGTGGTACCGGCCACTTTGAAGTCCATATCACCGAGGTGGTCTTCGTCGCCCAAGATGTCGGTGAGCACGGCGAATTTGTTGCCTTCCAAAATCAAGCCCATGGCGATACCGGCCACGTGGGCTTTGAGCGGCACGCCGGCGGAGAGCAAGCTTAAGCAGCCGCCGCACACGGAGGCCATGGAAGAAGAGCCGTTGGATTCGGTGATTTCAGACACCACGCGCATGGTGTAGCTGAATTCTTCGGGCGAGGGCAGCACGCCGAGCAGGGCGCGTTTGGCCAGGCGGCCGTGGCCGATTTCGCGGCGTTTGGGCGCGCCCATGCGGCCGCATTCGCCGGTGGAATAGGGCGGGAAGTTGTAGTGCAGCATGAAGCGGTCGGTATATTCGCCGCTCAAGGCATCAATGATTTGTTCGTCGCGCTGGGTGCCGAGGGTGGCCACGGCCAGGGCTTGGGTTTCGCCGCGTGTGAAGAGGGCGGAACCGTGGGTGCGCGGCAGTACGCCGGTTTGGATGTTGATGGGGCGCACGGTGCGGGTGTCGCGGCCGTCGATGCGCGGCTGGCCGGCCAGAATCTGGCTGCGCACCACGTTGGCTTCCAAATGTTTGAAAATGCCTTTGATTTGGTTGGCGGCCAGGGTGTCGGTGTCTTCCGTAATCAGCGCAGCTTCAACAGCGGCCCAGGCTTCGTCCAGTTTGGCGGTACGCGCCTGTTTTTGGCGGATTTTGAAGGCTTCGGCCACGGTTTGCCCGGCAATTTCCTGCACTTTGGCCACCAGGGCGGCATCGGTTTCGGGCGCTTTCCAGTCCCACACTTCGGGGTTGACCGCATCGGCCAGCTCGTTGATGGCGCGAATAACGGCCTGCATCTGCTCATGGCCGTATACCACGGCGCCGAGCATCACGTCTTCGGGCAGGATTTGGGCTTCGGATTCCACCATCAGCACGGCTTGCGCGGTGCCGGCCACCACCAAATCCAGCTGCGATTTGGCCAGCTGGGTTTTGGTCGGGTTCAGCACGTATTCGCCGTTCAGGTAGCCCACGCGGGCGGCGCCGATGGGGCCGGCGAAAGGCACGCCGCTCAACACCAGCGCGGCGGACGCGCCGATCATGGCGGGGATGTCGGAATCGATTTCCGGATCAACCGATACCACCGTGGCCACGATTTGGATGTCGTGGAAGAAGCCTTCGGGGAACAGCGGGCGGATGGGGCGGTCGATCAGGCGGCTGGTGAGGATTTCTTTTTCGCTCTGTTTGCCTTCGCGCTTGAAGAAGCCGCCGGGGATTTTGCCTGCGGCATAGGTGCGCTCCAGATAATCCACGGTGAGCGGGAAGAAATCCTGCCCGGCTTTCACTTCTTTATTAGCGGTAACGGCTACCAGCACCACGGTTTCGCCCATGGATACTTTCACCGCACCCGCAGCCTGGCGGGCGATTTCTCCGGTTTCGATGGTGACGGTGTGCTGGCCGTATTGGAAGGATTTGACGTGTTTGTTAAACATGAAGATTCCTTTAGAAGAAGGCCGCTGCCGCTAAAACACTAAGCATAAGCCCGCACGGGCGCAGGCGCATGGTTAGGGTTTCAGACAGGCAGGGCAGGTTGGAAATAAAACAAAGGTTTGAGGCTACCTGAAAGCGCAGCCCGAAACCGGCGCGCATTCTAACACGCCATCGGGTAAATTGCACCGTATAAACAAGCCAATCCGTTTCCCAAGCAGCTTATTTCAGAATCTGCCTGAAAATTGCTGCGGGGTTGGAGCTTTACTGAAATCCCGTTTTAGCTTCGCAGAAACTCGGCTTCTTTCGGAAACCTCGTTTTAGCTTCGCAGAAACTCGGCTTCCTTCGGAAACCTCGTT
>ERZ773008.2089-NODE-2089-length-13401-cov-5.754308_pt1 | contig 13401 bp, 12 predicted proteins | sample MGYA00580664_ERZ773008 | MGnify/ENA primary metagenome ERZ773008 (study PRJEB29015, sample SAMEA2738016) | human oral metagenome | biome: human oral; feature: human-associated habitat; material: dental | place: China | collected 2048 ... | reverse complement strand
GAAAATATTCGCTGTAATTTCGATTAGATAAGACTCTAACTCACCTTTATTCCACTCTTCAAATGTTTCTTGTAATTCTTCATTAGTGAAACCACCTAGGTGTTTAAGAACTTTGTATGCCTCAGAAATTAATTGCATATCTCCATACTCGATACCATTGTGAACCATTTTCACATAGTGACCTGCTCCACCAGTTGAAGTATAGCTACAACAAGGAACACCGTTAACTTTAGCCGCAATAGCTTCTAAAATAGGACGAATTTCTTCATAAGCTTTTTCGTCACCACCAGGCATTAAAGCAGGCCCAAATCTAGCACCTTCTTCTCCTCCAGATACACCTACACCAAAGTAGTTAATTCCTTTTTCTAATAATAGATCATATCTTCTTTGAGTATCTTTAAAGAATGAGTTCCCTCCATCAATAATGATATCCTCTTTATCAAGAAGCGGTGTTAATTGCTCAATTAGGCTATCAACAGCAAATCCTGCTTTAACCATTAAAACAATTTTTCTAGGTTTTTCTAATCCATCGATTAATTCTTGTAGTGAATATCTACCTACTACATTTTCATGTGGGTGTTCTGCTAACATTTTATCAACAACAGATGTTGTTCTATTGAATACTGCAACTTTAAAACCACTGTCTGCAATATTTAATGCTAGGTTACTTCCCATTACTGATAAACCGATAACTCCAATATTTTGTTTCATTAATGAACCTCCTAATGTTTCTTACCTAAGATTATACCACCAAATATACTGTTAATGGAAATATTTTTGCTCGAAAAAATTTTTTACTATTATTTATATTAGTTACTTAATACATTAAAAAATAAATTTAATATTAATCTGTAATAATTATAATTATTTCATATACAATATCATGAATTATTTTTTAAACTATGTATGCGTTTTAAGTGCTATATTACAGAAGTTTAATTTTATTCTAATTTCTATAACTTCAATTAATTTCCACTTACTTTTAAAAATAAATATACATTATTTTTTTAATAAATTTTCATTAGTAAAATAATCAATTCTCATAGCAGCTTTTACTTCATTGAGAGTGTTATTAGCTTTATCTGCTGCTACTTGGCTGCCTTTTTTTAGAATTTCATAAACTTCAGGCAACCGCTGTTCCCACATTTGACGACGTTCTCGAATAGTCCGAAGTTCTTCTTGTAATACACAATTCAAAAACTTCTTAATCTTCACATCACCCAGACCGCCACGTTCATAATGTGCTTTTAATTCATCAAGATTCTTGTATTCAGGTAAATACTTTTCAAAAGAATCTTCTTTAACAAAAGCATCTAAATAAGTAAATACCGTATTCCCTTCAATGTGCCCCGGATCGCTTACTTTGAGATGTGTCGGATCTGTATACATAGACATTACTTTTTGTTTAATTGTTTCTTCATCATCTGACAGATAAATACAATTACCAAGCGACTTTGACATCTTCGCTTTTCCATCAAGTCCCGGAAGTCTTAAACGCGCTTTATTGGTAGAAAGATAAGTAACCGGTTCTGTCAACACTTCACCATATATTTCATTAAACTTATGAACAATTTCTCTACATTGTTCCATCATCGGTTCTTGATCTTCCCCTACCGGCACGGAAGTAGCATGAAAAGCGGTAATATCCGCTGCCTGACTGATTGGATAACAGAAAAAACCGACCGGAATACTGGACTCAAAATTTTTCTGCTGAATTTCCGCTTTTACGGTTGGATTACGTTGTACACGAGATACTGTAACAATATTCATATAATAAACGGTTAATTCTGTTAATGCAGGTATTTGAGATTGAATAAAAATAGTGGATTTTGTCGGATCAATACCCACTGCCAAATAGTCCAAAGCTACTTGCATAATATTTTGACGAACTTTTTCCGGATTATCTGCATTATCCGTTAACGCCTGTGCATCCGCTATCATAAAATACATTTCATCAAATGCACCCGAATTTTGTAATTTGACACGTTCTGCAAGTGAACCTACATAATGTCCAATATGAAGTCTACCGGTAGGACGATCTCCTGTAAGAATAATTTTTTTCATTTCTTTCTCCTTGTTTCCTATTTTATTCTATGCGTTCTTTTATTATACCTTATGCATAAGAAAGAGTTCTATTGTACTCTCCTTTGTTACAATGATTCATAACGTTCATTTCTATCTATGCTGTCAATAAGTTTTATATCTTCTGGTGATAATTCAAAATCAAAAATATCATAATTCTGTCGAATATGTAGCAAATTAGAAGACCCCGGTACAGAAATATTCCCCGATTGTAACTGCCACCTAAGAATTATTTGTGCAGGAGTCTTTTTATATGTATTTGACATATTTACAATCATTTCATTATGTAAATGATCTGTTATATATCCACGTCCTCCTAACGGATACCAAGAAGTGAGGACTATATTGTATCTTTTTATATATTCTTTTAACCTATGGTTTTGGTAATATATGTGATTTTCATTTTGTATAACAGAGGGCATAATTTGAGCATACGATAAAACCTCTTCTATTTGTTCAATCGTATAATAATTAGAAATACCAAGTGTTTTAATCTTTTGTAATTCTGCGAAATTTTCTAAAGCGTGGTATACGTCTCTGTCTCCGAGTCCGGGTTGATGTACTAACATTAGATCCACATACTCTAAATTTAAATCATGCAAAGATTCTTGTATTTCTTTCCGTGCCAAAGAATATTGCATTGGCATTATTTTCCCGGTAACAAAAATATCCTCTCTCTTTACTATACCATCTACTATAGCTTGCCTTATCCCTTTTCCAACACCTTTCTCACATTGATAGTAACGCGCTGTATCAATTAATCTTATCCCATATTTCAACGCATTATAAACAATATCTGTCGCTTCTTCATTAGAAAGAGACCATGTACCAACCCCCAAAATAGGCATATAATACCCGTTATTTAATAACACAGTACGCGAATCATAGTTAAAAGAAGACATACCTCCCGTCACGCTATCCCTCCCATTAAAACAAATCTTTTTAATACATTCACTTATAACTTTAAAATATACTCCTCTCTTCTGAGCTAAAACTGAATTCAGCATATAAAATAAGTTCCCTTTTTACATGCGAAGCAACAATTCTTTAGCAATAACTTCTCCATCTTCTATATACCATCTCGGTACACGTTTACTTACCGCACATGTCAACTCATAAGGAATGGTATTTGCCGCATCACTCATGATTTCCAACGGATGATTTTCTCCAAAAATTTCCACTTCACTTCCTACATCCACTTCCGGCTTATCCGTTAAATCAATCATACACATATCCATACAAATTTTACCTCGAACCGGTGCAGATCCACTCTTTGTTAATAAAGCATACTTATTAGATAAACAACGCATAAATCCGTCCGCATATCCATAAGGTACTACCCCTATGCGAGTCGTTTTTGAAGTTTCATAGGTACCACCATAACCAATTTTAGTTCCTTTTTCATAAATTTTAATAGTACTTACCGTAGTTTTCATTGCCATAACCGGCTTGAGCTGTAATTTTTTTGCAAATTCACCATAACCATATAATAAAAGTCCCGGTCTTACCATATCCAAATATGTCTCAGGATAAGTAACGGTAGCACCGGTATTGGCACAATGACGAATTTTTATTTTCTTTCCGGTTTGTTCTTCTATTTGTGCAATAACTTTTTTAAATAAAGAAAACTGATTCTCGGTATAAGTTCTTGCTTCTTCTCCTACCTCATCCGCTACTGCAAAATGAGTAAAAATTCCTTCGGTTTCAAGTCCGGCTAAAGACATGGAATGTACAATCCCATCTATACCATGTTTAAAATAATCTCCATCACACAAATATCCTAAACGTGACATACCGGTATCTACCTTAATGTGAATTTTAAGAGTCTTTCCACAGCGAACAGCTTCTTCACTATATTCTTCCGCTTTTGCTTCACAACTTACTGCTTGCGTAATATTAAAACAAATGAGTCGATTTACCTGTTCTTTCGGGGTATGTCCTAAAATAAGAATAGGCATAGTAATACCATTAAACCGCAGCTCCATCGCTTCATCAATACTGCTGACTGCTAAATAATCCGCTCCTACCGCCTGTAGTTTTTTTGATATTTCCACCGCACCATGTCCATATGCATCAGCTTTAACAACACCCAAAAATTTAATGGATTTTCCAATAAATTTTCTAATTTTCTTATAATTGTAGACTAAAGCATCTAAATTAATTTCTGCCCAAGTTCTTTTTAATGTAGAGTTCATACAATCGCCTCTTTTATATTAGATTATAAATATGTTTTATTTAAAATAAAGACTCTTTAAACATTTATATACTATCAAAAGTATATGCAGTAATTCCTATTTTATTATACTCCGCTTATGCAAAAAGCCCTACTAAGTAGGGCTTTTTATTTTAAATTAATAAGAAAAATTTTCAGTTAATTGTGATTTTCTTAATAACTCTCTATACAATTCAGCCTTTTCATATAACTCTTCATGTGTACCTGCCGATATCACTTTTCCTTCTTGTAGCAGAACAATTTGATTCACATTTCGAATAGACTGTAGTCTATGAGAAATAATAATAACCGTCTTATTCTCCAATAATCGATTTAACCCTTTTTGAATAAGGGATTCATTTTCTACATCAAGAGACGAAGTAATTTCATCTAATAAGATAATCGGGGCATCTTTTAACATTGCACGTGCAATAGAAATACGTTGTCTTTCACCCCCTGATAATTTAGCACCATTTTCTCCGACCAAAGTATGTATTCCTTGCGGAAGTCTATCAATAATATCTTGACAACCTGCCAACTTGGCTGCTTGCAAAACCTCTTCATCGGAAGCGGATAAACGTCCAATACGAATATTTTCTAAAATAGAGGTATTAAACAAGGTGACATCTTGAAAAACAACGGAAATTTTTTCAAATAAACATGCTGTGTCCACATTTTTTATATCATATCCGCCAATAGTTATTTTACCCTCATCATAATCATAAAGTCTTGACATTAAACGAAGTAATGTGGATTTCCCACATCCGGACGGTCCGATTAAAGCAGTAACTTGGTTTTGTTTTGCTACAAAAGATGCTCCATTGATAATAGGTTTTCCTTTATTCGTGTATGAAAATTTCACATTTTCTAATGCAATATCATAATTAGTAAATTGAACTTTTTCACCTGTTTGAGGTTCTATACTACGTAATGCTTTTATATTTTTTATCTTGGCATCCAAATAGAAAATCTCCCCTAAATACATATAGATGCCTTCTACACTTTCGGAAAGTTTAGTGGCTGCAATAATATATCCTACTAAATATAATAAAGAAGTCTGCCCTTGTATAAAAAGACTAAGTCCCATGACACTTACTAACCCTATGGAAAGTTTAGCGCTCCACTTAGCTATACTGATAGGAAGTGCCTGTTCTATCTCAGCTTTTAGCTGTAATCGTTCTGATTCTTCCAATTCTTTTTTTATATCACGAACAGTCTTTTCCTTTAACCCATAACTCTTAATCTCTTGACTCATTTCAATAGCTGATTGGAAATTTTCTGAAATATCCCTCAGTTTCTTATAATGAATTCCCCTTACCTGTATCTGTCTCTTTTTAGTTGCATAGAGAATACCTCCGGACAAAAACAGTGGAATAATAACACAAAGTCCTAGTTGATAATCTCCCACCAACATCATAATACTGATAACTATAAAAAATCCTATAAAACCGATAAAGCTTCCGATTGCATGTGATAAAGCATGTTCTATAGAAGCAACATCAGACATAATCGTCTGTGACAAATCGGAAATATCATGTTTAGAAAAATATGCTAAAGGAAACTCTTTTAATAAATCCGCTATTTCTATACGTAAATTAGCCGACTCTTTATATGTTTCATTATAGGTCGTTTCATAATTAATAGAAGTAACTACATACAAAACAGTGGCAATCAGAATAATCGCTACAACGGAAGTCGAGATTCCTAAAGTAGTTCCGTTCATAACCGATTGCAAGAAAAACATAATTAACATAATAGGTAACATATATACCGCATAATAGGAAAAGGATGAATACACTGCCTTTGCAAGCCCTTTAGCACCGGTTTCTGTTAATTGAAATTTATCACATAAATATTTTTCCATTACATGACCCTCCAATCATTTGCTTGATAGTACAAATCATTCCACGCCTTATATCGACCATCAGCTTTGATAAGTTCTTCATAACTTCCTCGTTCTACTATTTGCCCCTTCTCAATAAATAAAATCTCATCTACATTTCTGATGGATGATAATCGATGTGCAATCATAATAGTAGTCTTTCCTTTGATTAAATGAGACAAAGCTTGCTGTAATTCATATTCATTTTCAGGGTCAGTAGAAGCGGATGCTTCATCTAAAATAATAAGATTTGCATTTTTTAAAATAGCTCTCGCAATCGCTACTCTCTGCGTTTCTCCTCCGGACAAATAAATACCGGTTGAACCGATAATCGTATGTTCTCTTTCCGGCAATTTATCTAAAATACTTTGACATTGTGCCAAACGCAGAGCTTCTAAGACTTCTTCTCGGGTTGCTTTGGGATTACCGATTTTTACATTTTCATAAATAGACTTTTTAAATAACTTTGAATGTTGGAATACAAAGGATATATTTTTTAAGAGTGTTTCTTCTGCATATTCACGAATAGTATGTCCACCGATTTTAATTTGTCCTTCTTGTATAGCATAGAAACCCGATATCAATTTTGCCAATGTAGATTTTCCGGAGCCGGAAGGTCCTACAAAAGCATATGTCTTCCCTTCTTCTAAATAAAAACTAAAATCTTTAATAATATAATTCTCTTCATATTTAAAGGAAACATTTTCAAATGCAATATCAAATTTCCGCATTTTTTCAATTTGTCCATGTGATAACTTTTCTTGCTTCATTCCAACGATCAGATTATCTAATCTTTCCAATACTTGTTTGGCATTAAAATTATTTTGAAAGGCAAACATAATACGCATAAAAGATGCAAAAATAATACCTGCAAAGCAGGCAAAAAATGCCACTTTAGTCACAATAATCGGAGCAGACTCCCCTTGAGTAATAAAATAAAGTCCAACAGGAACTCCTACTAAATAATAAGTATTGAATAAAGTTTGAAACGATACAAAAGGTACTTTACATCGCAAAGAATACTTATAAGTATTTTCAGCATAACTCGTAATAGCATAAAGCAAGCTTTTATAAGAACGTACTGTAATCCCAAATATTTTTAATACTTGCATACCTCTTACATATTCAATAATTTCAGCACTCATTTTCTCTAAAGAATCCGTATACTCCATCATAAACTCTTCACCGCCATTCATGGCACTGTACTGAAAAATACCGATTACAATAGAAATAAGAAGTAAAATTCCTAATCTATAATCAATCATAAATGTCATAATAATCATGAGTAACGGCAGTATAACAGCAACTACATTATCCGGAATTAAATGTGCTACGGTAGTATGTGTTTGCCCTGCATTATCATCAATAATTTTTCGAATCGCCCCAGAAGGGTGTTTATCAAAAAAAGAAAAGGACGCTTCTAATAAATTAACCAATCCTATTTTTCTAATATTAGTTTCCACCCTAAATCCCAATAAGTGCGAAAGCATAAGCGCCATAAAATAAATGATACCGTCCAAAATCATATAAATTACAACCAATTTACTATTGTAAATTGCCATACTATAGTTTTGTGTAACCAGCAATTCATAAAATAACTGCCATAAATACCAATAAGATGCTATTAAGAAAAAAGAGGAAAAAGCCGCTGCTATCATAGAAAAAACAGCCAACCATTTTTTCTCCGGTGCATAAGCAAATAGTCTTTTATATAAATTCAAAACCACAACCTCCTTATATAAAACAATGAAATAAACCTCGATTAGCTATAAATTATAAAATTATCAATAAAAGTAATTAACTTTTTATCTTATTATCATTATAATAATAGTAATAAATAATAAATAATGTTCCACATTAAATATATCTTTTCAAGGTATTATTTTATCTTTATGAGGTAGCTATGATTGAAATACAACGTACAGATTTTCTGGTAGATGAAGCCCCCAATATTAAACCTTTTGGTCATACTTATACTATTAACCCCAAATACGGAAAAGGATTATACTGGACTTTTGATGTCAGTGATAATTGTGTAATACACATACATAAAATAAAATTTAAAGAAGAATCTCTATATCAATCGGATGAATTGATCGATAAATATACTTTTGCATTTTATATTTCCGGATCGGGAAATGAGTTCTTCCCTTATCAAAATTTGACCCCTCATACACTTCGAACTTATAAACCTAAAGAACGATATAAAGTAATCTATCACCCACAAATAGAATTAATTTGTTTTTCTATAGGACTATCTCCATTTTTTATTGAAAAATATGTGAAACTGCATCATAAAAAATTAGCGCTTCACTTAGATTCTTTTCTTAATATCAAAAATCACTTTTTTATTCCTAAGCTTAATAAAATTTTGTATGAAATGTATTATTATAAAGATTCTTCCTCTCCCGATGTATTCTTTACTGCTAAAATATATGAAATATTATCTGAAATCAGTTCTTATATTAATAAAAACAAAAAAACAATCGTTGCACATCAGCAAATAAATAAAGAAGACCTACTGGCACTACAGTAAATTTCACAATACATTGATGAACATTATAATTTTGATATTTCGCTGGATATGCTAGCTAAAATAGCATGCATGAGCGTAAGTAAAATGAAAATTCTATTCAAACGTTTTTACGATATGACTACGGTAGAGTATATGCAAAGAAAAAGAATGAGTGTTGCTGAACATTTATTAATCAGCACACCACTTACTATTGCAGAAATATCTAACATTGTAGGATATACCAATCCAAGCCGATTTACTGAGATTTTTAAACGATATTACGGATGTTTACCTTCTACTTATCGTTCTACCCAAAATTAAAAAGCAGTCTATATAGACTGCTTTTCTTTATTTTTTATAAACATTAATTTTATATGCATATTGTTTTAATAGTTCTGTTGTATACTTTTTAATTGTCGTGGAATCACGTACTTCTTTCCATAAAATAGATGCTACTTTTAATTTATTTATATAACATTTGCTTTTTTCATCTGCACAAAAATCTTTTACAAACCGATTCCACTGACAAACGGAATTGTCATATTTTGCATAATGAGATTGTCCATAATAAACAGCAAGCATATCCTGTATAGTAAAACTTCTATCTTTTTCTCTTTTTACTTTTCTCCAAGCAGTAGCCATATCAGCAGTAAATTTAAATGCTGAAACATCTGTTACAACGGAGAAATATTCTCTGAATTTTGCATTAAAGGAAAACCCACATTCAAGCAATGGCGTATCTAAGGTAATGGTTTCCGGTTTCTTCTTTTCATTTTTTATTGATGACTTTTTAATGAAATTACTCTTAAAGTATTGCTCAATAATATAATTGAGTTCCTGTTTTGTACCTTTATATTCTAATCCTAATGACTTGCATATCTGTGAAAGTTCTTCACGATACCAATAGTATTTACTAAATTCATCAAACGATGTAATTTTATCAAACTCAGGTCTACTTTCTATCAATATTTTATCTCCTCAAAACCAATTTGCTTTTTCATCTCTAAATAAGGGTGTTTCACTCTCTTTATAAGGATTGTAGTTATTGCAATTACAGCCAAACTCTTTTAATGCTTTTATCTTATTATCGGCTGTCCAAACAATCAAAGAAATACCGTCAAATTCTTCAACTTTCCCCTCATTCATTTTATTTTTGAAGTGCCATTCTACAATAGTTTGATTATCCTTATGAAAAAATTGCTTTATATCCCACGCAAGCACTATCCCTCTTGTATTCCACTCATTAAACCAGTGCTTTACTGTTTGACGGTTTTCATACTTAGGACACCAACTCTCAATATAAATTACATCATCAGAAAAAATTTCATCTATCCCTAAGTCTTGTTGTGTAAGCCACATATCAAACCATAAACGAATGATTTTCTCTCTTTCATTCATAAATTTAAGCTCCTCCAAAATCAAATAACTATTTATAATTATACCATTTTTCCGATTGATTTTATAGGTCTAACTCATTCCTCTTTACCTGTGATAGTTGCTTTTTTTGTTCCTGTAACTGCTCTATACATGTCTTAACTTTTTCTGCCTGTCCTACTTCTTCTCGTATCTCTAATATCTGATTGTAAAGGCTCATTTTCTCTTTTTTCAAATTGGCAACTTCTGATTTCCATTTGGATATATTCAAGGTCTTACTTTCACCTAAATGCTTTTTCAGATATTTCTTGGCACTTTCAAATAAAAGAATCTCTGCCGTATGCTCGTTATAAAAATCTTCCTGTTTGCTTTTCTTGGTTTTGGTATAGGCTTTGTAGGTGTCCTTGTACTTCAAATATTTTTCTGATTGGTCTATGAGTTGTGTTTTTTCATCAATCTTCTTTTCAGTGTCTTTTAAAGCTCTTGTGGTCTTATAATTCTTATCTCGTAAATCGGTAATGCTTTCTTTCAGTTCAGATAATGAATTGATGTTTTTCTCTTTTAGTAATTGACAACTCTCAATATATTTCTCTAAGTCTGCATTATTCTTATCTGCATTTTTATGGATAAGATTTTCAAAGATTGATTGTAAATTTTCTTTGGGTGGGAGGGTGGACTTTGTATTTTCGTTTTCTGTTTTTTCTTCTTTGCCTATTCCTCTTATCCAATTAAGCAATGCTTTTATTCTTCTTGAAATTTCTCTTAAAATCATATTTTGATGTTTGATTTCTCTATTGATATTTCCTCTGTCTGTAGCTATACCTTTCTTTTCCATTTGGGTTGCTGATACTCCTAAATGAATGGTCGGTATTTGTTCTATGCCTTGTCTTTGATAAGAACGATGGTCTACTTTTTCCTGTATGCTGTTTTCTTCAAGATATTTGTTTGTAATGTCTGCCCATGCCTTTCGCCACTCTTCTGCTTTGTCTTGCTCGTTCCAATCGGTTGTATTTATCTTTCTTGTCTTGTAATTACCATTTTTAAGTTTTACTTTCTCGCCATTTTCATCAAGGATATATTCTTTTTTTGATTTTGCTCCCCATGTTGTATCTTCATTTAGTGGTCGCATGGTTAGTAGGATGTGGCAATGTGGGTTCCCATCATTTTTATCGTGTAGGGCAATATCAGCACACATACCGACTTTTACAAAGTTTTCTTTTACATATTCTCGTACAAGATTTATTTGTTTTTCTCTGTCTAATTCTTTGGGTAAGGCAACTTCAATTTCTCTTGCAAGTTGTGAGTTTTTACTTTTTTCTATTTTCTCTACACTGTTCCATAATGTTCCTCTCTCTAAAAATCCCTGTGGTGCATTTTGTGGTAAAAGAATTTCTGTATGAGCTATTCCACCTTTTCTTGTAAAATCATGGATTATACCGTCATATTCATTTTTTATCTTTTCGCCACTTCGATAGGCGGAAGCTGCTACTGCACTTTTGCCTTTGCCTCTTGAAATAATCTTTATGCAAAGATGATATATCGCCATAAGAGAAAACCTCCTTTCGTTTTTCTGATACTTTGATGTGGCGATAGATAAGACTTCCTAAAAAAATCGGATAGCTTTTTATCCGATTTCTTTTGGGAAGTACACAAGGGGTAGGAAATTTATTTCCGTAGGGGAGTGTAGCTCCCCTGTATCAGCGTTAGCTGATATGCCCTCTGCCAAGAGCCTTCGGAGAACGCACACACCTGTTAAGGTGTATATGTGCGCCCTTGTAAACAAGGGACTATTCTTCTATGTCCGTTTCTTCATCTTCTTTTTTTATGTTTTGAGTTTCTGTTTCTTCTCTGCTTTCTATGATTTTTTTTATTTTGATATTGGCTTCTTCTTTACGAATTAGAGATGTGATTAGCTGATAAAATTCATCTTTGGTTAAGTTCTTGCTTTCTGTAAATATACTTTCAAAGACTGCCCCTTTTTCATATATCCTTTTATCTCTCTTTTTTCGTTCTTCCTGTTTCTGCTGACTGATGAGCTTTTTCCTTTTGTTTTGTAACTGCTTGATTTCTTCATCTGCCATTAAGATTTTTTCTTCAATGTTTTTCATTTTCTCGTTTCCTCCCTTTCTAATTTTGAGTAAAGAAAAACAGTAAACCTTTTTTGATTTACTGTTCCTGTGGTAATTTTTATTAAGTTGTTAGTTCTACAAACTGGGATTTATCGAGCCGAATTTATCCACTGCTTTAGTTCCTCCGATAAGCGCTCATCAACATCAATCCTCGTCTGCTTACACTCTTTAGGATACTGCTTGCCTCCTTAAAAGCCATGCTGATAAACAGCCCGGAACCCACAGGAAGAATGCCTGTTAACATGGTCTGCGGAAAAATAAAATGCGTTCCATGTTCATAGGTCATGAGAACTACACTGTTATCCGCGTCCCTTTCTTTCAGCCTGTTTTCCATTCTACGAATGTATTTACAGGTATCCCAAAGTACATCATCCTCCGCACCAATCAGCAGAATGCGACCCTTTATATTCTCCACCTTTATTTTCTCGGCTTCCTGCACGGGATGCCTTTTCTCCGATTCATCGAACAAATCGCGACTGGCAACCATCGCGCCACGCCGTTTGGTTTCCTCAGATATTTTCTGCCAGTATTCCGGATGGCGATACGCATAGGGCAGATAAGGAAGCGGCTTACCGTGATATGAAACAGATGACTCTCCGTCTCCCGGACGTTCGTGAGCCCCGTCTTTCCCATCCTGATAAAAACCTTCCATCACAAAATCAGAAGGAGAAATGGCTATCGTAAGCGTTATTTCCGAAAAGCATGACGCTGCGACAAGCGCAAGCATACCAGTTGTCGAGGCACCCATAATACCGATTTCTTCATTGCCCATCGTCTTCAGAAATGCAAGTGCCTTCTCAAAACGTTCGAGTGGATAGTTATGGTGACCGTAATCTTTTGGGGCCGGTGACATTGTGAGGACGTTCAGACCTTTCTTTTGAAGCCATTTGACGCCACCCTTTGCCATCATGTCTTTTGTATCATCACCAAGCATGGCAATCATGCAATATTTACTGCCGTTCGGATTCGGCCAGTATACGCCGTTATATCCATCTTTCTCTATTGTTTTGATTTCTTTCTTCATGGGAAAGTTTCTCCTCTTCAAATTCAAATTTGTCAATTTCTCGTCCATCTCATTATATCACTTTTTTCTTCTTGGATTAGGTTTAGTATTTAGAAACAAAGTAGAGAGCTTGTACCGTCTTCTAAGGCTATCTCCTCTCATATATTTTTCGATGGTAGGAAATCTGCTCCTATCGTTCTTTTT
>ERZ773008.2084-NODE-2084-length-13420-cov-2.440629_pt1 | contig 13420 bp, 12 predicted proteins | sample MGYA00580664_ERZ773008 | MGnify/ENA primary metagenome ERZ773008 (study PRJEB29015, sample SAMEA2738016) | human oral metagenome | biome: human oral; feature: human-associated habitat; material: dental | place: China | collected 2048 ... | reverse complement strand
TAATTATTATTATTAAAATAAAAAATTTTAAAGAAATGAGCTGATAAAATGAAAATAAAAGAGATTGCCAAGTATGTTGACGATGAGCTTAGACATACCAGTAAGATGCTTAATAGCAATCCAAATTATAGAAGTGCGGTTCTTACAGCTATTAACTTGGCTGAGAAACTCATGGATAATAGTGATTTGCTGCTTAAGCTACAGACTGAGAATCATCAGCTCGATAACGATGTTAAGCACTATATCTCGCTCTGGGAGGATGCTAAGCTACAGGTATCTGATCTGAAGGATAAGATGACAACTGCATCAGATATGAATGTTCAGGAGAGTGAGAAGTATAAGGCTTTAGAAACCAAGTGTTCGGAACTTGAAAGTGCTTACTTCGATCTCCAGATGGAGAATACTAATCTCAAGAACGAAATTAGGAACTTGCAGAAGTTCAGAGGCGAGAATGAATAAGAAGGTTTTAAATCTTCTGGAATACAACAAAATAATAGACCTTCTTTCCGCTCAGGCTGGGGCAGCTCTTGCGCGAGAACGCATTAATGGATTTGCGCCTATGTCAAATATGCGGATGGTTAAGGAAGCATTAACGGAAACTACGGAAGCAGTTTCCGTTATTCTATATAAAGGCAGCATTCCGGTTGGAGAAATAGGGGACATCAATGGCTTTCTAGACATAGTAAGCAAGGGCAGATCATTAACGATGAGGGAACTTCTTGCTATCAAACGTAGCCTAGCTGGTGCAAGGGAAGTCAAGGACTTCCTTTCTTCTGATGTTCCTGAAATTCCTATGATTAATGAGATAAATTCACTAATTGTTCCAAATACCAAGCTTGAGAGTGAAATAAACCGTTGCATACTGTCTGAAGATGAGATGTCTGATAATGCATCGCCTGAATTAAATAAAATTAGACGTGAAATCAGGAATAAAAATGAGAATATACACCGAAAAATCGACAGCTATAGGGGTGTAGGAAATAACAATTCATATCTGCAAGATGCGATTGTAACCTTAAGAAATGGTAGGTATGTAATTCCTGTTAAGCGTGAATATAGCAGCAAAGTGCCGGGGCTCATCCATGACCAGTCTAAAACAGGTGCTACGTTTTTTATCGAACCACAGGCTATAGTAAGTTTAAATAATGAGTTAAGAGAACTGGAATTAGCTGAGCAACGAGAAATTGAACACATTTTACAGATGCTATCTGATAGGGTTAGCGAGCATTATAACGATCTCAAGAATAATCAAGAATTGCTCATAAAGCTTGATGTCATCAATGCAAAGGGAAGACTTTCGATAGCGATGGATGCTGTGTCACCAAAGCTTAATCTAGATGGGTATCTAGATATTTGCGCAGGAAGACACCCACTTCTGGACAGGGAAAAGGTGGTACCAATTGACGTAAGCCTTGGTGATGGATACGATACACTTTTGATTACAGGTCCCAATACAGGTGGTAAGACTGTAACACTTAAGACCATCGGGCTGTTTATTCTAATGACGGAGTCAGGTCTACATATTCCGTGTCATGAGGAGAGCAATATCCCTCTCTTCAAGGAGGTCTATGCTGAAATAGGAGATGAACAGAGCATCGAAAATAATCTGAGTACATTTTCCTCTCATATGCTCAATACGGCAAATATTATTGCAAATGCAGATAATGAATCACTCGTGCTACTCGACGAAGTTGGCTCTGGAACTGATCCCACTGAAGGAGCAGCACTTGGTGTTGCGATGCTTGAAGCCTTGAAAGAAAAAGGTGCACACATCGTTGCAACTACACACTATACGGAGCTCAAGAAATATGCAATTTCAACAGAGGGCGTTGAAAATGCATCGATGGAGTTTGATATGGATGCACTTGCACCTACATATAAGATAAAAGTGGGTCTTCCTGGAAAGTCTAACGCATTTGAAATATCTAGAAAGCTTGGTCTTGATTCCAGTATTATCGATAGAGCGATATCCCTAATGAATGGAAGTGACCTCGAGTTTGAAGGGGCAGTTTCGAGAGTGGAGGAGGATAAAAAGGAAGTTGATTTAGCGCTTGAAGAAGCTCGCATCAAAGCAGCCGAAGCAGAGAAAAAACTTAAAGAAGCTGATGAAAAGCTTGCAAAAGCAAAGGAAAGTAAGCATAAGATAATTGAATCTGCAAAGGAAGAAGCGCGTGAAATCATCAGCGATGCAAATAGGACGGTCAATGAAGTGAGCAAAGAGCTCAGAAAGGCAGCTAAGGAGGGTATAAATAATTCTTCGGCAGTTGTTGCTGACAGTAAACGCAAGCTCAGAGAGAAATCAATTGAAAATGCTATGACACCGCGCAGAGTTAAGAATACCAATATACCAAGGGCGGAGGATTTGAAGCCAGGCACTAGAATCAAGTTGCTTAAGCTTGGGCAGAATGGTGAAGTTGAAACTTCGCCTGATTCGTCAGGAAAACTGACAGTGAGAATCGGCGCGCTCAAGATGGGTGCAAAGATTAAAGATGTTATGATTATAGAGGACAATAAGCCTGGAACAAAAGAACGTAAGCGTAGGGGCTACGCAAAGATGAATACGGATAAGGCTAAGTTGATTTCACCATGTATTAATGTCATCGGTAAAAACCTTGATGATGCTGAACTAGAGGTTAGTAAATACATAGATGATGCCTTCTTGTCGGGTATAAACGAGGTGCAGATTGTACATGGACGAGGTGAAGGTATACTTCGTGGCGGCATCAGAAGCATGCTTAAGCGCAACAAAAACATTAAGTCCATTGCAGGTGCTTCATATGACCAAGGTGGTGAAGGGGTTACGGTAGTCACTTTTATAGACAAATAATGAGCTTTAGCACTTTAATAGGTTACTAAAATACTAATTTTGATATATAATTAATTGATTAAAGATTTATACTGGAGGTTTTGTAAATGTTCGTCGTTAGCAGCTGCCTTGTGGGTAATAATTGCAAATATAATGGCGGTAGTAACTATAATGAGGAAGTTGTTGAATTTTGCCGTAATCACAATGTTGTTCTAGTGTGTCCAGAGATTTTAGGTGGCCTTAAATCACCAAGACTGCCAGCAGAGCAACAGTGCACGAAAAAAATTGATGGTAATTTAGAGATTCGCGTCATCGATAAGGGAGGTAACGACCTTACGGAACCTTTCCATAAAGGAGCTATGATATCGCTAGAATTAGCACTTAGGCGGGCAGACGAGCTAGGTGAAGAAATAGAAGGAGCTATCCTTAAGGCTAATAGTCCATCTTGCGGAAGTGACCAGATTTATGATGGAACATTTACAAGTAGCTTGATTTCTGGAGATGGCATCTTTGCCAATCTTCTTAAAGAACAAGGGATTCCAGTTGTGAGTGAGAAAAATTTCAAAGAAAACATATTATAAAGAGGAGAAGTCCGGGTAATGATCGACTATAAGGTACAGATTGCACAAATTATTGCTAAGCAGGAAATTAGATTAACTGCCGAAGAAATTGCTGAGATGATTGAGATTCCAACCGATTCTAAGAATGGTGATTTTGCATTTCCTTGCTTTAGATTGGCAAAGACTATGCGAAAAGCGCCTCAGATGATTGCCGCTGATATTGCATCGGCTATCGAAGCTGAATCTATCTTTGATAAGGTTGAACAGGTGAATGCGTATGTGAATATGTTTATCTGCAAGGATGCTTTTGTGCGAAATGTCATTTCAGAAGTTATTTCCCTCGGACGAGAATATGGTAAATCTGATGTTGGTGACGGGAAGAAAGTAATAGTAGAGTTTTCATCTCCTAATATCGCTAAGCCGTTCCATATTGGACATATCAGGAGTACCGTTATTGGTAATTCCATTTACAAGCTGTACAATGCAACTGGCTATGATGTAGTTAGAATCAACCACCTCGGTGACTACGGCACGCAGTTTGGAAAGATGATAGTTGCCTACAGGCTTTGGGGCAGCGAGGAGGAACTCGAGAAAAATCCTATAAAATCACTTCTTAAGTATTATACGAAATTTCATGAAGAAGCTGAAAAGGATCAGACTTTAGACGATAAGGCCAGAGAGACTTTTGCTAAGCTAGAAAATGGAGAACCCGAGGAAGTGGAGCTGTGGAAAAGATTTAGAGAACTCAGCCTCGAAGAGTTCAGCAGAGTCTATAAGATGCTTGACATCGAGTTTGATTCGTATGCAGGTGAGAGTTTCTATTCTGACAAGATGCCTGCTGTTCTGCAGGAACTAAAGGACAAGAACCTCATGCATGAGTCGAGGGGGGCACAGATTGTTGACCTTGAAGATTATGATATGCCTCCGGCTGTTATCACTAAGTCTGACGGTTCAAGTCTGTATGCTACTAGAGATATTGCTGCAGCTATATACAGAAAGCAGCATTACGATTTCTACAAGAACATCTATGTAGTAGCAACTCAGCAGAATCTACATTTTAAACAGTGGAAACAGGTTCTATCACTTATGGGATATGAGTGGGAAAAAGACTGTATTCATGTTCCATTTGGTCTTGTTAGCCTTGAAGAAGGGACGATGTCAACTCGTAAGGGCAGGGTGGTATTCTTAGAGGATGTTCTTAAAAAGGCTGTTGAGAAGACTAGAGAGATAATCTCCGAGAAGAATACAAGTGGTATTGATATCGACGAGATTTCTAAAGAAGTAGGTATAGGTGCGGTTATATTCCAAGAATTATCTAACAATAGGATTAAAGATTACGTATTCTCATGGGATAAAATTCTTAACTTTGATGGGGAGACAGGACCTTATGTTCAGTATACACATGCTAGAGCATCTAGTGTCCTTAGAAATGCATCAAGTGAGGAATTAGACAGGATTAAGAACTGTGATATCAGTAATTTCAGCTATGTAACATCGGATAGTGCTTATGAGCTAACTAAGCTGATTTATAGGGTGCCAGAAGTAATAAGAGAGGCTGCAGCTAAGTATGAGCCATCAATTCTAACAAGACATCTGATAGATATCGCGCAGAGCTTTAATAGGTGATGACTGCTTTTTATAATAGGTTCTATCATGATGAACATATTTTAGTGGATAATGAAGAAGAGAAAGTTGAAAAGCTAGCGCTAGTATATGCTTCTAAGGTTACAATTGCCAATTGCTTAGCGATTTTGGGTATAAAAGCGCCAGATAAAATGTAGAGGAGACAACGATGAAGCTATTGCTCAGTACAGTCAAGACGGATTGCTTTGATTCAAAGCTAGCACTCAAGAACATGTATAATGTCGTTGGGAACTCACCATTAGAGGTAACTCTCAGGGAGTTTGAATTGAGTGAAACTGACCAGAGGATTTATGAAGAGTTGCTGGATGAGAAGTATAGTATTCTGTATTTCCATGCTGATGCAATCAATGAATCCAAGATAGTGCATATTTGCGAGATGATTAAGAAGGCTATTCCGAGCTGCATCACAGTGGTAGGTGGCACAGAAGTGAGCTTTGAAACTCGCGAGTTCATGCTAGCACACCCAGAGGTGGACTACGTTTTCCGCGGTGAAGGCGAAAAGATCCTATTTGACTTCGTGCGTTCAATTATTACGTACAGTTTTGATTTCGAGAGCATAGATGGATTAGCTTACAGAGAGAATGACGAAATTCTTGTAAATAAGATTGGTGAACCGATTCGTTACGAAGATATTCCATTTGCATATGATAAGTTTGGAGTTCAGCAAGGTGAAACGGTATATTACGAATCGTCTAGAGGGGTTCCCGATACCTGTCATTACTCTCAGTACATGCCGGGGGTGTCGCTGCGTTCATTATCTCTAAACAGAATTTGTAATGAACTCAGATATTTCCTTGTCAAGAAAGTTGGGAAGGTAGAATTTGTAGAAAAGTGGTTCAATTACGATGTTTCGAGAGCATATAGAATCTGGGAGTACCTTATCAACAACGATAATGGTGTCACATCTTTCTCATTCGATGTGAATGGTGATTTGTTAGATGAGGAAACGGTTGAACTACTTAGCGAGGCAAGACATGGTTTATTCCACTTCGATATAGATATTGAGAGTACCAATGCAGTTGCACTAGCGGCAGCTGGGCGTAAGGAAAATATTTATCAGCTTATGTACAACGTATCTAAGCTTTTACAGAATAGCAAAGTCCATGTAAGAGTTGTACAGCGAGTAGGGCTGCCAGGGGAGACGATAGAATTATTTGAAAGATCGTTTAACAAGATATATAATCTTGGCGCTGATGAATTTGACATCGAAGTTCTACGTATTAAGAAGGGAACGATGTTCAGACAAAAAGCAGATGAATTCGGCTATGAATACAGCAGAGGATATCCAAATGAAGTCATAACTAATGATTATATTTCGGCTGCAAATATAGTTAGAATCAAGCTAGTGGCTGAAACTGTAAGGACATTTGAGCATGGTTTTGAAAATTCTATTAGCAAGATTATGTTCGATGCAGGCATGAAGCCATTTGAGTTTTTTGATGGACTTACATCATTCATAATGGAAAACGATCTTTCGTGCAAGCTAGGTAAAGCAGAGAATCTGTATAGGATCATATATACTTTTGCTGCAGAGCTGTACGATAAAAATGAAGATACATTGAAACTGCAGGTCCTTCAGGAAGTGCTTCACAGCGATATGAATAACAATGTTTCGCAAGATGTGATTAGAAGATTAGAGCGTAAAGGTTGGGAAATACATGTCAAAGCAAAAATCTAAACAGGATCGAATCGCAAAATACCTCCAGGATTTAAATGGAGGTATTTTATTTGACGAGCTATCAGACAAATATTTAAAAGATGCGGGGGTGTTTGAAATACTTCACGGCATCCCTGTTCCTATTGCGGCTGGAGTGGGTGACGAACTTACAACACTGACAATCGCTTTTGGGATGGCGAGAGTTATCGGAGCAGATACTAACTTTGAATATAAGGACAATTATATATCATATATCAAGTATATATTCGGAGAAGATGCGAGCAAAGCTCTTATTGCAGAGGGTGCTAAGTATGGGCAATCTAGAAAATATGAAGTTGCAGCAATGTTCTTTAGATCTGTATTGGTATTCGATCCGAAGTCACGGGATGCACTTTATCTATACGGCAGGGCTTGTAAGGATGCATATGAACAGGAAAAAGAAGATGAATCTTATGTAGGAAGTTTTAAAGCTGAATCACTTGAAGTCTTTGAACTTCTAACGATGATACATCCTGACTTTGCTATGGGATATTACTTCCTTGGCTATGGATATGCAAACATGGGACTATATACTAAAGCCAATCTTACATGGAAAACCTTTATAGAACTGACAGCAGCTTCTGGAGATACAGAAGTTGAAGAACTCCGTAGTGAGATTTCTGAAAGATTGGATACCCTTGAAGAACCTGTGAAGATAGAGGAGGGGGTAAACTGCGTACTTAGTGGAGATTACATGGGTGGTCTTGATATTCTATCTAAATACAAAGATGGGAAATACCGTGATTGGTGGCCTCTATGGTACTATATGGCGGTATGTGCGGCGTCTCTAGGCGAAGCAGAGTCAGCGATTGATTATTACAAGCAGGCTCTGATTTACTCTCCTAGCAATACAGATATAATGGAAGAGTTAGCCTCTGTATATACTGCTATAGGAGATCAGGTGAATGCTTTAAAGTACATAAATAAGATAGATATAGTTAATAACAATATAGAACAATAAAATTTCTAAGGAATTGGGATGCAACATTTTTTTAGATATACTTTAGATGGTGATCCGAACCTAAACATGAAACTCATATATGTGGGGCTAGTGATTGCAATAATTATCGCATATAGATATAGAAAAAATGATAAGTTACTGAAAATACTGCTAGCTACTAATGTGATACTGCAGATTACGTTGTTCATCTGGTATCTGGGCTATAAAGAGCTTTTTATCATGGAAGGACTGCCTTTATATCACTGTAGGATTGCTGTGCTTATGATGGCAGTGGGATATGTGGCAAAAAGACCAGCGATTACCAGATACTTTGCGTGGTTAGGAATAATAGGCACCGTCATAGCATTCGGTGTACCAGATCCGTCTGACTATTTGTGGCCACATCTTACGAATATTACATTTATATGTACTCATTACCTAATCACTATGAATTCACTTATTATTATCTCTAAGAAGGAGGTAAGGCTGAATTTAAAGAATGTAGTGGTGATCACATTCATTATGAATTTGGTTATTATGATTGCAAATGTGATTCTTGGAAGTAATTATAGTTACCTAATGGAATTACCTCCATCACTTCCTATCAGTATTAATAAGTATGTTATATTCACATTAATGACTATACTTCTCGTAATTGGCGAAATGGCTCTCGATAATATTTATTTATTAATAACAAATAAAAGTGTAAGCGACCTAAGTGCATAGACGTCTAGGTCGCCATAAAGGAGCGATTTATATAAAATCGCTTGACAGTATAATATGTGTAGTGTAAAATAAGGAAGTCGCAAATGCGGGATGATGTTCCGAGGTAGCTCAATGGCAGAGCAACCGGCTGTTAACCGGTAGGTTGTGGGTTCGAGCCCCACCCTCGGAGCCATTGAATTTGTGCCGGAATGGCGGAATTGGCAGACGCCCGGGACTTAAAATCCCGTGAGAAGTGATTCTCGTACCGGTTCGACCCCGGTTTCCGGCACCATTTATAGATATCGCGGGGTAGAGCAGTTGGTAGCTCGTCGGGCTCATAACCCGGAGGTCGCAGGTTCAAGTCCTGTCCCCGCAACCAACGAAAAGTAACGACTTCAGAGTAATCTGAAGTCGTTTTTAGTATAAAAATAATTATTATTTAATATCTTGTTTTCTGATAAAGTAATTTGCTTTGCAACTATAACTCGAAAATGAGGTATTTTGATATGAGTAAAAAAACAATTAATAAATCTTATGTCTATGGTAAGTATGAAGATAAGCTTCTAAAAGAAAAGACTTTAAAATTGGATTATGTGAATATCGTAAACCGATTATCTCATTAAATTTTGAAAAAGAAAATATGGTAGAGTTCGTGCTAAAATACGACCTTGAGTTATGATGTTATTTGTAAGGAGTTGTCAATAATGTATGCTGCAGCTTTTGCTACAGCATACATTATTTCTATCATATAGTGAATATTTTAATACAACTGAAAAATGCAAAGCTCATATAATCAGCATATATAGTTTAAATATTCCTGTATAACTGAGTGCTGATAAGGATTGAGAAAAGGTTAATCTCTCGATGTAGTTCTTTACCATCATTAACTAGAAGCAGATAATCATTGATGAGGTTATCAGATTCTCTTAATAATTCGGCATATTTAATCTGTACATCATCTTCTGAGGATTCAGCCCGTAATAGTATTTTCCTGATATCTAGAAACTGAGAGTTCCCATGCTTCTCAAGTGGAATCTTTATCTGATAAGAGCAGTTTTCCTTGATGAATTCCGCGCTAATAGATGAAGCCGTTTCTGGGAATATATTAGCATTTATTGCAAAATCAGTTTCTTCTGATAGTTTGTGCGGCGCACGGAGCTGACTGCCCGTAATGGCCAGGCAGCCAGCGGCGAGCCTCGGTCTTGCTGTAAGCTCGCCGCCAGCAGACGGGAGCCCAGCTCCCGTCTGTGCCAGCGCTGCATCCAAGCGGTGGTTCGAAACAATAGGCTCTGCATTTGAATCAGATGATTTACTCGCGCCATGCGGCTCACTTGCATTGGGCACTTTATTTGAGTTGGAGTATGTAACTTCATGAATATCATCATACCTTGATTCAACATCAGGTTCGCCTAACGCAGCACTGAAATTGTTTCGTCCTATTATACTTAGAAGGTGGCAGAGCTGGAGAACATCCTCACGGTTATGCGTGAGAATTATCTTTTCTATTACAGAATCCTGATTAAGAGTGTATTCAGCAAAAAGCTTGACGCTTTCTCTACCAGATATTACATCTTTTCGGTTTGAGTTGATGCCAAAGTATTGCTCAATATTCTTCTGACTTAACGAACCTATCTGGGATTTAAGGTCAGTATTTGATCTTATGAAATTATATAAATCAAATTCATACATATTTAGAACATAAGGGAGATTTTTCATCTCAAGCCTCTGTTTCATAAATGGAATATCAAATGATAATCCATTATATGTTATCAAATAATCTACACCTTCATCTTTCAAAAAATCCATTGTGGCCATAATTACACGGTCTTCCTCATATGGATTTTCAGCAAAAAATTGAGTTATAGTCACGCCTTTTCTATCTGGTATAAGACAAGCTGTCAGAATGATTTTATTTCCGCGCTGTGCGGAGAGACCGGTTGTCTCAATATCAAATATGCATGGCTTTAGTCCACCATGATATAAATCGAATATTTGTCCTGAGTAAATATAAGTGTTGTAAGATCTAGTAAATTTTTTCATGTCTTTATTTTTAGTTATGCCAAAAACTGGCATATAAGTGCTTATTAAGAAATATAATAATGCCTAGTATTTAAATCTACAATTAATTGAAATACTATCTGTTATGTTTTATTACTATAATTCATTAGTATAAAAAAGTAAAACAGACTACAGGGGAGTAGTCTGTTTTGTAAAAAGGGTATTGGGACTAGAGATTAAGAGATTGCCAGGGAGACAATCTCTATAAGTGATTATAGTCGCTCTTTGTACATTTTGCAATACTTAATGTGATAATAATTATACTAGTAACATAATTAATATTTTTAGTGAATGAGTATTCGATTGATTTATGTGATGAAAAGCAAATTATACAAGAAGACATATAAAAAGGACCACTTTCAGCTTGCAAGCTTTAACTGAAACACATCTACAAAAGCTAGCATGACATCTAACTTTTGGGGTTTATTCAAAGCTTTAAGTAGTACCTTTATCATAAGCTGCTTAAAAATTACTTTCTATACATTGAATAAGAAATGAATTACATCTCCGTCTTGTACAACATATTCTTTGCCTTCGGATCTAATCAGACCTTGCTCACGAGCTTTTACAAGACTGCCACCACATTCAATTAGTTTGTCGTATGCGATGGTCTCAGCTCTTATAAAACCCTTTTCAAAGTCTGTATGTATCTTCCCAGCTGCCTGAGGCGCTTTAGTCCCCTTAGTAATTGTCCAAGCTCTAACTTCCGGCTCACCAGCAGTGAGGTAAGATATTAGATTGAGAAGGGAATAGCTTGCTTTAATCAGCTTATCTAAACCAGATTCCTCTATGCCTAGGTCTTCAAGAAACAACTCTCTTTCATCATCCTCAAGTGCGGCCATTTCAGCTTCGATTTCCGCACAAATTTTCACGCAACCAGCACCTTCAGTAGAAGCAAATTCTGAGACTTTGGATACATACTCGTTATCTTCACTAGCTACCTCATCCTCGGAAACATTAGCAACGTAGATTACTGGCTTATATGTTAGTAAATCCATAGATGAAATGATTTCTTTTTCTTCGTCATCAAGTTCCATAGCGCGAACACATTTGCCTGTCTCGAGCCACAACTTAACTCTCTCTAGCAGTGCAACCTGCTTGCCAAGAGTTTTATTAGCCTTCATATTCTTGTTAAGCTTGGTTATAGCTCTTTCTAAAACCTCTAAATCGGCAAATATGAGCTCTGTATTAATCGTATCTATATCATCCAGTGGATCAATATGACCATTTACGTGAACGATATTGTCATTTTCAAAGCATCTTACAACATGAACGATGGCAGAAACCTCACGGATATGACCGAGAAATTTATTTCCAAGACCTTCTCCTTTTGAAGCCCCTTTAACTAGTCCGGCAATATCGCAGAATTCTATAGTCGTATAAATTGTCTTTTTTGCCTTATAGATATCTGTTAGAATCTCAAGTCTTTTATCTGGAACGGTTACAACCCCAACATTTGGCTCAATTGTGCAGAAAGGGTAGTTGGCAGCTTCTGCACCAGCCTTAGTGATTGCGTTAAATAGTGTGCTCTTGCCTACGTTAGGTAGACCCGCAATGCCTAGTTTCATTTTATTACCTCTTATAAATTATTCTTACTATTATAATCGTTCCTTTTCTTAAGATATACATATAATGTAAGTGAAACGATAAAGATGACTATGCTGATAACCTGAGCTTGTCTTAAGAAACCAACCATCAAGCTGTCTGTTCTCAATCCTTCTACCAAGAATCTTTCTGGCGCATACAGCAGTCCATATAGACATGCTACCTGTCCGGGAAATTTTCTGTGTCTAAAGGTAAATGAAAGGATGATGAAAATAATAAAACACCATAACGATTCATAGAGAAAAGTAGGGTGTACCGATTTTCCGTCTACTATTATAGCCCATGGAAGGGTGGTTTCGGTGCCGTACGCTTCATTATTGAAAAAATTCCCCCAGCGGCCTATTGCCTGTGCTAGAGCAACAGAAGGAAGTATTAAATCGGCGGCATTAATAAAGCTAATTTTCTTATACTTACAAATAGCATATGCCGTAATAAAGCCCAAAATTAATCCACCGTGTATCGCTAGACCTCCACCACGAATATTTAGAATCTCAGAAGTTGACCCGCTATAATAATCCCAATTAAATATTATATAATAAACTCTTGCTCCAAGTATTCCCAAAGGAAGAATCCCTAGTGCTATATCTAGTACATCGTCAGAAGATAAGCCATATCTTGGTGCACGCTTGTAACTTACAAATAGCGCAAGAAGTGCACCAAAGGCAATTAATATGCCATACCATCTTATATCGAAACCTGCTATTGAAATTGCAATTGGTCCGGGTGATGTCACTGAAACCTCCAATACAAAGTTGATTCTAGAAAAATATACGAGGATAGTATACCATAAATGAGCTAAATTAACGAGATTATCGCAGAAAATGAAGATGAAGTATTGACAAGAATAATGACGTTTGGTAATATAATTTGGCGACACATTATTGTATATATGGCGGTGTAGCTTAGCTGGCTAGAGCGTCCGGTTCATACCCGGAAGGTCGATGGTTCGAGTCCATCCACCGCTACCATTTGGACGCTTAGCTCAGCTGGGAGAGCATCTGCCTTACAAGCAGAGGGTCATAGGTTCGAGCCCTATAGCGTCCACCATATTTTGGCCGGGTAGTTCAGTTGGTTAGAATGCCAGCCTGTCACGCTGGAGGTCGACGGTTCGAGCCCGTTCCAGGTCGCCAATTTTTATATTCATAAGCCAACATGGTGGGTATCGTCAAGTGGTTAAGACCCAGGGATTCTGATTCCGTCATGCGCAGGTTCGAATCCTGCTACCCTAGCCAATATGGCGACATAGCCAAGTGGTAAGGCAGAGGTCTGCAAAACCTTTATTCCCCAGTTCAAATCTGGGTGTCGCCTCCAATCGTTGGGGTATCGCCAAGCGGTAAGGCAACGGATTCTGATTCCGTCATGCGCAGGTTCGAATCCTGCTACCCTAGCCAAGAGAAAACCGTTGA
>ERZ773008.2077-NODE-2077-length-13449-cov-3.111020_pt1 | contig 13449 bp, 11 predicted proteins | sample MGYA00580664_ERZ773008 | MGnify/ENA primary metagenome ERZ773008 (study PRJEB29015, sample SAMEA2738016) | human oral metagenome | biome: human oral; feature: human-associated habitat; material: dental | place: China | collected 2048 ... | reverse complement strand
TGACGCTCAAGGACTATCTCGCCTCATGGCTGGAAAACGTCGCCCGCCCGAACGTCAAGCGCACGACGTACAGCAGCTATCAATCTGCCATAAAGAAGCGCATCGCCCCGTACTTGGGGAATCAGATCATCCAAGAACTGCGCCCGCGCCATGTGGATGAATGGCTGAAAACCTTGGCGAAGAAAGGCATGTCACGCGGCACAATTCAACAGACGAAAACGGTTCTATCTACTGCGTTAAAGTATGCCATCTACCCTGCCGAGCTGATCGCATCCAACCCGAGCACAGGGCTTTCCATCCCAAGGAGTGCACCGAAGCAGATCATCAAACGCACGGTGATAACTCCCGAGCAAGCCGCCAACCTCTTCCAAGACAGCAAATATCGCCCCATTTTGAAACTCCTCTACCACACAGGAATGCGAATCAGTGAAGCAATGGGGCTGACATGGGAAGACATCGACCTAAAGACGGGGAAAATCACCGTCGTTCGACAGCGCATCAAAAGCTACTTTGAAACGCCAAAGACCGAGAGCAGCACGCGAACCTTCTATGCCGACGCCGCGCTCCTCGCCTATTTGCGTTCCTTAAAGATGGCGCAAGCCAGAGACGAAATACGCTTGGGCGAAGCCTATCAAATCACATACGAGGACAAAGCGCATGATCGCGCCGTCGTCGTACTGCCGAAGAAGTTGCCGCCCGCGCCCACCCTTGAGCGACGGATGCTCCTGTGCATCAAAGAGAACGGCGCGCCGATTCTCGGCGATTCTTTCAAAAAGATGCTGCGAACGCACGGACTCAATGCGCACAGCTTTCGCCACACGCACGCGACACAGCTTATCGAGGCAGGAGCGAAGCCCGTTGACGTAGCCGCCCGCCTCGGGCACAAGGACGCAACGATCACGCAGAACCTCTATGCCCACGACACCGAGGAGATGCAGCAGGAAACGGCACGCATCTTCGGCGAGATTGTAGGCAAATGATTTTGTAGGCAAATTGTAGACAAATGAACAACCAGCCGAGGCAAACCCTTAATATATCAAGGGTTATTGATGTTTTTCCCTGTTTTCTGCTATAATAGGGTATCGCGACAAAAATAGCCGCAGCTTGAAAAGAGCGGCGGCTTGATTCAGAGAGGATGGAATATGACGATGCGACAGATCTCGCCGGGGCAGGAGCGTTGGGCGCTCCTCATCATGGCGTTTCTCTTTGCGCTTGCCGCACCGTTCCTGCCGGTTTTGGGCGTGGTCTTTCTTCTGGGCTGGACGGCACCGCTGGTCGTCTTGATCGTGCGCCACGGCTACGGCTACGCCGTGCCCGGCGTCGTCCTTGCGGCAGGTTTCTACTATGCCGTGCTCGGCGCTCTGGGGGCACTGCATACGCTTTTTCTCGTCGTGCCGCTGGCGTTCTTCCTAGGATTCGGCCTTCGCCGCAAATGGGAGGCGGTGCGCCTCATCAAGTGGGGGCTCGTGATCTCGCTTTTGGGCACGCTCGTCTCGCTGCTCTTTGCAGCGCTCATCTTCGGCGTTGACCCTCTGGCGCCCTTTATCGAAGCTGTGCGCGAGTCGTACCAAGGGCTCGGCTCTGCCATGCGGTCGAGCGGCAGCCTTACGCCGGCCGAGACGCAGGCGTTGGAGAAGCAGGTCGCCTCGCTCGTCGAGACGGTCTCTCTGATCGCGCCGACGATCTTCGTCGTGGAGTCGGCTCTCGCCGTCCTCGTGAACTTCGTCGCCGCAGGCATCCTGTTCTCTCGTATTGGCCAGAAGATGCCGTCCTTGCCGCCGTTTCGCGAGTGGCGCTTTTCCGTCTACTTCCTCTTCCTCTTCGGCTTTTCCCTCGTGGGGCTTTACTGGGGCGGCACGCGCCACATCCCGCTTCTTTACGAAGCATCGCTCAACGGCGACATCATTGCGACGTTCGCAGGTCTCATCCAGGGCTTTTCGCTCTTGTGGTATGTGGCCGATCACTGGAAGATCGGGCGCTTCTGGCGCTTTACGCTCGTCGCCTTCGCCGTCCTGAGCGCATTTCTCATGCAGCTCATCGCCTTCACGGGGCTTTTCGATATGTACTTCGACTACCGCCGCCGCTTCAGCCGTCGGCGCTAGGAGATGCCGTCCCATCGGCATTTTTCAATCTCATAGGAGGTGGCTTTCTTGCCCCGAAATCTGTCGGCGTGGGTGGACGCCTGCGTCCATCTCGCCGCTTTGCTGGCACTCGTTTTGGTGCTGTCTTATTACAACGCTTATGTAGCTTCGATCGCTTTCGTCGTCTGGCTGCTCGTCGCGCTCTTCGCGCGTGAGCGCTGCCGTGCGCGGCACTCCGCTTTCGACTCCTACTGCCGCGACGTCGTGCGCAACGTCAGCGAAGTGACGAACTTCGCGATCGAGCGTCTGCCGCAGGCAGTCGTCATCGTCAACCCCGCGGGACGCATCGCTTGGACGAACAGCATCGCCAAGGAGTATCTGGGGGAAAATCCCGAACCGGGGCTTTCTCTCAAGAATTTCTGGCCGGGCGTCATCTTAGAGCCGATCTGGGGCGCGTCGGGCGAGTATGTGTTCGCCCATGAAGCGCACTATTACAAGGTGCGCTACCGCCCCATCGTGACGTCGGACGACATCCAGGGCCTCATGGCGCTCTACGTGGAAGACTGGACGGAATACGAGGAGATGCGCCTCTTCTTCAAGAACAGCCGCGCCGTGCTCGCCTACATCCAGATCGACAATTTCGACGAGGTCATGCAGGGACTTTCCGAGGCGGAGCGCACGGCGCTGCTCTTCGAGGCGAACCGCCGTCTCGACGAATGGCTCAAGGGACTCGGCGGCTTCATGCGCCGCGTGAGCGACGATCTCTACGTCGCCGTACTGGAGCGAAAATCCCTCGACCGCGCGATCGAGGAGCACTTCGACATCCTCGACCGCGTGCGCAACCTGCAGAGCACGAACCGCCTGCCGCTGACGCTTTCCATGGGGCTTGCCGTCGCGGAAGAGCAGTCGATGGAAGAGCTTGGCCGAGAAGCGCAGGCGGGACTCGACCTCGCGCTCGGGCGCGGCGGCGACCAAGTCGCCGTGCGCCTCGGCGGCAAGAACCAGTTCTTCGGCGGCAAGGCGAAGGCGGTCGAGAAGCATACGCGCGTCAAGGCGCGCGTCGTCGCCCATGCCGTGCGCGAGATCATCGAAAATGCTGACGAAGTCTTCATCATGGGACATCACAACGAGGACTTCGACTGCTTCGGCGCAGCGATCGGCGTGGCGAAGATGGCGCACGAGCTCAAGAAGCCCGTTCATATCGTCTTGAGTGATATGAACGAAGGCATCGACAAGCTCACCGATCTTTTGCGGGACGCGCCCGAATACGAAGGCCTGCTCGTTCGTGCCGAGGACTTGGAGACGATCGATTCCTTGAATCCCGTGCTCTTCGTCGTCGACACGCACATCCCGCACCTCGTCGCCGCGCCCGTGCTCCTAGAGCGCATCGCGCAGGTCATCGTCATCGACCACCATCGCCGCTCGGGCGAGAGCTTCATCAAGTCGCCGCTGCTCGTCTACATCGAGCCGGCATCGAGCTCGACGAGCGAGCTTGTGACGGAACTTTTGATGTACTTCAACGACGACCTCGTGCTCTCGCGCCTCGCGGCGACGGCGCTCTATTCGGGCATCGTCGTCGATACGAAGAACTTTACCGTGCAGACGGGCATCCGCACCTTCGAGGCGGCGGCGTACCTTCGGCGAGGCGGCGCGGATCCCGTCGTCGTGCGTCACCTTTTCCGCGCGGACTTCGATACGGAGAAGGCGCTTTCCACGGCGAAAGCGGGAGCGCGTCTTTTCCCCGGCGGACTCATCACGGCACGATTCCCTGCCGTCATCCCGAATGTGCAGGCGATCGCAGGCCAGGTCGCAGACGCGCTCCTTCGCATCGAGGGCGTGCGCATGAGCCTCGTCTTCTTCCAGCTCGATGCCGACACCGTCGGCATCAGCGCCCGCTCGACGGGCGAGCTGAACATGCAGGTCATCATGGAAAGCTTCGGCGGCGGCGGTCATCAGAACGTCGCGGGCGCACAGGTCAAGGGCGAGCCGCTCGCCTCGATCGAGGAACGCGCCATCGCCATCAGTGAGAAACATATAGAGGAGAATGATAAAGATGAAAGTGATATTGCAGCAGGACGTCAAGAAGGTCGGAAACAAGGGTGACATCGTCGAGGTTTCGGAAGGCTACGGCAGGAACTTCCTGCTGCCCAAGAAGCTCGTCGAAGCGACGGCAGCGAACCTTGAGACGGCGAAGCAGAAGGCGAATTCCGCCGCAAGGAAGAAGCAGCAGGCGACCGACGAGGCGCGTCTTCTGGCCGCGCAGCTCGAAAAGGTCAGCGTCAAGGTCGCCGTGCGCATCGGCGAAGGCGGCAAGCTCTTCGGCTCGGTCACGGGCAAGGACGTCGCCGATGCGCTGGCAAAAGCCAAGGAGCACGGCATCGACGTCGACCCGCCGCAAGATTTCGCTGAAGAGCGAGGTCACGGGCGCGGGCGAGTACGAGGCAGTGATCAAGGTGCATCCCGAGATCCAGAGCACGATCCGCGTTCTCGTCGTCGCCGAATGAAGAGGAAAGAGGTATCATGCTGAAATTTTTCAAGCGTCTTTTCTCAAGCCCCGCAGCGCCCGCGCCCGAACCTCAGGCCGACGCGGCGGCAGAGCGCCTCGACCGCGAGATCGATGCGCTCTATTCGATTCTCGCCGACGAGGCGGGATCGGACAGGCTCGTCATCAAGGCAGGCAAGATGGACGCCATGCGCCTCATGCGCTCGCCCGTTCGCGGCGAGCGCGTTCTTGCGCTTGAGCGCATCGTTTACGAGAACCCGACGATCGAGCGCGTGCCGACGGAGTCGGAGATTCCCGCCATCCTCGTCGAGCTTTCCGAGCGCATCGCCGACATCATGGCGCGGCGCAGCATGGAGGACAAGATCGAGCAGAAGATCCAAGAAAAGCTTGAAGAGAACCATCAGGACTATGTGCAGGACATCCGCATGCAGGTCTTGAAGGACGAGAAGAGCGCGATCGAGTCGCCGCAGGCGGCGAAGAAGCGCGAGGAACTCGAAGCGCTCGAAAAGGTTCACCTCACGCAGTCCGTCATGGAGCTTCTGCGCCCCAAGACGCTCGAAGAGGTCGTCGGCCAGGAGCGTGCCGTCAAGGCGCTCGCCTCGAAGCTTGCCTCGCCCTACCCGCAGCACCTCCTGCTCTACGGGCCTCCGGGCGTCGGCAAGACGACGGCGGCGCGCATCGTCCTCGAAGCCGTCAAGAAGGAGGCGCACTCGCCTTTTGCCGAGAACGCGCCCTTCGTCGAGACGGACGGCACGACGCTGCGCTGGGATTCGCGCGACATGACGAACCCGCTCTTAGGCTCGGTGCACGATCCGATCTATCAAGGTGCGCGCCGCGACCTCGCCGACGGCGGCATCCCCGAGCCGAAACCCGGCATGGTCACCGAAGCGCACGGCGGCATCCTCTTCATCGACGAGATCGGCGAGATGGACGAAATGCTGCAGAACAAGCTCCTGAAGGTACTCGAAGACAAGCGCGCCTTCTTCGAGTCCGCCTACTACGACCATACGGACGAGAAGGTGCCGCCCTACATTCGGAAGCTCTTCGAGGAGGGCGCACCGGCCGACTTCGTGCTCATCGGCGCGACGACGCGCGACGCCTCCCACGTCAACCCCGCGCTTCGCTCGCGCTGCGCGGAGATCTACTTCGAGCCTCTGACGCCCAAGCACATCGAGGAGATCGTGCAGAATGCGGCGAAGAAGCTCAAGGTCGAGGTCGCAGAGGAAGTCGTGCGCCTCATCAGCGAGTATACGACGGAAGGCCGCAAGGCGATCAACATCCTCGCCGACGCCTACAGCCTCGCGCTCTCGCGCACGAAAGAAGGCGAGGACGTCAAGATCTCCAAGGGCGACATCTCCGAGGTCGCACAGGTCAGCCGCCTCTACCAGTTCGTGACGAAGAAGGCTTCGAAGAAGCCCGAGGTCGGGCACGTCTTCGGACTCGGCGTCGCGGGATTCCTAGGCTCCGTCATTGAGATTGAAGCCGTCGTCTTCCCCGCTGAAGAAAAGGGCAAGGGGCAGGTGCGCTTCAACGAGACGGCGGGCAGCATGGCGAAGGACTCCGTATTCAACGCGGCCTCCGTGCTGCGCCATCTGACGGGCAAGAGCATCCACGACTACGACGTGCACATCAACGTCATCGGCGGCGGCAACATCGACGGCCCGAGCGCGGGCACGGCGATCCTCGCGGCACTCGTCAGCGCCGTGACGGAGAAGCCGCTCAGGCAGGACGTCGCGGTCACGGGCGAAATCTCGCTCGCCGGACGCGTGCGCCCCGTCGGCGGCGTCTTTGAAAAGGCGTACGGCGCAAAGCAGGCGGGCATCCGGACGCTCGTCATCCCGAAGGAGAACGACAAGGACATCCCCGAGGGGCACTTGGGGCTTGACATCCACGCCGTCGAGACGGCGGAGGAAGCCTTCGCCGTGCTCTTTGCGTCCGAGGCGGACGGCGAGCCGCTGCGGCTGAAACTCGAAAAGCCAGAGACCAGCAAAAAAGACCGCGCCGACAGCACGACGATTGACACGGAAAACTCCGCTGAATCATCGCTCAAAAAGCCAAAGGAGGCCGTCTGAAATGGATCGCATGCCGCCCGCAAGCATCGAGGCCGAGCAGGCCGTTCTCGGCGCAATGCTCTTAAAGCCCGACGCCGTGACGACCGCCGCCGAGGAATTGACGGCGGACGACTTCTATCGCGAGACGCACCGCCTGATCTTCGAAGCCATGATGGAACTCAAGGAGCGCACGGAGCCGGTCGACCTCGTGACCTTGACCGAGCAGCTCAAGAAGGCGGACAAGCTCGCGAAGATCGGCGGCATCCCCGCGCTGTCTCTGATTGCAAACTCCGTGCCGACGGCAGCGAACGTGCACTACCACGCTCGCATCGTGCATGAAAAGGCGCAGCTTCGCTCGCTGATTGCCGCCGCGACGGAGATCGCGGGCGCAGCCTATGAGAGCGCCGACGAAGTCGAGGACATCATGGACAGCGCGGAAAAGCGCATCCTCCAAGTCGCTTCGGGCAAGCGCAGCAAGGACTTCGTGCCGCTGCAGGACATCCTTCTCGACACCCTGGAGCAAATCGATCTGCGCTACAACAACAAGGGCAGCATCACGGGATTGCCGACGGGCTTCACGGAGCTTGACCATCTGACGGCGGGGCTGCAGAAGTCCGACCTCATCCTCGTCGCCGCACGCCCCTCGATGGGCAAGACGGCATTCACGCTCAACATCGCGGCGCACGTCGTGCTGCGCGCGAAAGAGCCCGTCGCCTTCTTTTCCCTGGAAATGAGCAAAGAGCAGCTCGTGCAGCGTCTCCTGTGCTCGGAAGGGCGCATCGACTCGCAGCGCCTGCGCGTCGGCGAGCTTGAGGAAAAGGAGTGGGGCGACCTCATCGACACGGCGAACCGCCTTTCCGCCGCGCCGCTCTACATCGACGACACGCCGGGCATCACCGTCATGGAACTGCGCTCGAAAGCGCGACGCCTGAAGGCCGAGCACGGGCTTTCGCTCATCGTCATCGACTATCTGCAGCTCATGCAGGGACGCGCGAGCAAGAGCGGCGACAACCGCCAGCAGGAGATCTCGGAGATCTCGCGCTCCTTGAAGGCGCTCGCGCGCGAGCTGAACGTGCCCGTCATCGCGCTCTCGCAGCTTTCGAGAAGCGTCGAGTCGCGCCAGATCAAGCGTCCGATGCTCTCCGACCTGCGCGAATCCGGCTCTTTGGAGCAGGACGCCGACATCGTCATGTTTCTCTACCGCGAGGACTACTACGATCCCGAAACGGAGAACAAAAACATCACGGAAGTCATCATCGCCAAGCACAGGAACGGCCCCGTCGACACCGTCGATCTCACGTTCCTCAAGCAGTTTACGAAGTTCGGCAATCTCTCACGCATGCAATAGACCTAGGAGGACACGATGGAATACGACAAGAAGGAACTTGACTCTCGCTTGCAGGATGAGCTGCACCACGCGGGTCACCGCTGGCGCAACCGCTTTCATCTGGAACTGCCCTTCGGCTTCACAGGCAGTGTGAAGGGACTCGTTTTCTTCCAGGGCGAGTACCATCTCTTCTGCCAGTGGAACCCCTTTTCGACCGAGGACAAGAACAAGGGCTGGGTCGAATTCAAGACGCGCGATTTCGTCTACTGGACCGATCCGAAGCTCGTCCTGTGGCCGACGGACGACAACGATAAGGGCGGCTGCGGCTCCGGCTGCGCCTTCATCAACGGAGGGAACTTGCGCGTCCTCTACACGGGCAGACGCGAGGAAGAAGGAAAGCGTGCGAACCGCCAGATTCTCGGCACGATGACAAAAGAAGGCGTCATCCGCAAGGACATGGTGCTCATCAAAGAGCAGCCCGAAGGATATACCGACCTCTTCCAGGGGCCGCACTTCTTCGTGCGCGACAGCCACGCCTACGCGCTCCTCGGCGCACAGGCGGCGCCTGCAGACGACGCACGCGGCTGCCTTCTGCTCTATCGCGAGGAGAAGGGTCTCTTCCACTTTGCCGGCGAGCTCAAGACGCAGCTCGGCTTCTTCGGCAAAGTCTGGGAATGCCCGGCACTCCTCTCCTTCGGCAAGCACGACGTGCTCTTCTTCTCGCCGCGCGGTCTCTCCGATCGCGAGTTCGACTGGCAGAACCTCTTCCAGTCGGGCTACATCGTGGGGCATCTGTCTCTTGCGGGACGCGAGATGATTCACGGCAAATTCCACGAGCTCGACCGCGGCTTCGACTTCTTCGCGCCGCATGTGGGCGTGCACGAGGGGCGTGCGCTGCTCTTCGGCTGGCTGAGCATGCCGCACAAGGACGAGGACTATCCGACGGGAGAGCACGGCTGGATGCACACCTTGACCCTGCCGCGCGTCCTGACGCTCAAGCAGGGCAAGATCTTCTCAAGACCCGCGCCCGAACTCAAGGCGCTTCGCGTAGCGAGGAGCGCGCGTGAACTTTCGGGACGCGCCGTGCCGTCCCTCAAAACGGAGCTTGCCTACTGCTCGGAGATCCTCATGAACATCGTCATGGGCGTCGCCCAGCGCATCAAGATCGAGCTTCGCTACGGCAGGGAAAAGGTGAAGATCAGCTACAACCGCGAGACGGACATCGTCGAGATCAGCCGCGAGGGAATGAAGCTCGGCGGCCGCGGCGTGCGGAGCTTCAAGCTCTACACCTATCATTCGCTCGCCATGAACATCTTCATCGACCGCACGGCCATCGAGATCTTCTTCCAGAACGGCGAGGAGGTCGCCTCCTTCCTCGTATTCCCCGAAGAGGACGTCGCTCCCGTCTTCTCCGTCGAAGCCGACGCCCCGATGGAAAAGGTCATGGGATCGATCTGGGACCTCGACCGACTGCGTTACGGCGAGCTCAAGCAGCAGAAGAGAAAGTACAGGTTTTAGGAAATGGGCAAAAAGAAGCCGCAGTCCACGCATTTTTGCGTCGGCTGCGGCTTTCTTATGCGTAACGACTTCCAGTATAGCGAGTATATCATCGTTGTGCCTTCTCACACAATATATGATAAATTCGCATGACATCCGGCTGCGTAGGCAAAAACTTCACGCCATGTCGTATGAGTTTCAATACTTTACGCGCTTTTTTCTCCAATATTTTGATTTCATGTTCACTGGTAAGCATGAGATGATTTCCAGCAATCGTATACTTTCGCTCGATATATGAATCATCAACAGGAAACATATCCTGTAACAGGAAGACACTTTCATGGGAATCATCCAATTTAAGGATATGAAGAGTATCACACGGTTTTCCCTGTTGATGTTTTTTATGAATGATGCGTTGGAATTTTTCCACTTTGCTGGATAAAGGAATCATCCAATAGATGCCCTCTCGTTCATCTTGAAAGCAATAGTAATGAGGACGGTTTCCCTGCTTATTTCCTTTCAGAAAGGGATCTGACATATCCGTGAAAAATTGCTCTTTAATGATATAAAACCCACTTGCTTTCATCCTATCACCTCAAAGAAATGACCCTCCGCATAATGCGGAGGGTTCACTTGCAACCCGACCATTTATATACCGCATATCGGTCAGCGGGATACTTTCTACGCTCATTATAGCAAAGCTTCAAACACTTTGTCAATTCATGCGTTCGCTTCTTCCTGTTCGATCAGGTCGAGGATCTGCGAGATGTTCTTCTTGCCGAAGTAGAACTTCGCGTCGTCGTCGATGAAGAAGCACGGCACGCTCATGATGTTGTACTGTTCCTTGATCTCGGGGAAGAGGCTCAAGTCGTAGACGTCCGTCTTGACATGCGGGTTGAGCGTCGCGATGCGCTGAGCGCTCGTGACGAGCTCGGGGCACATCGTGCACGAGAGGCTTACCATGATGGTGATATGGTGATCGTCCTTGATCTTCTCGATGCGTGCGAGATCCTCGTCGGCGACCTTCTGCCCGGCGCTCGAAGCGTTGTAGAGGCCGAGCACAAAGCTCGTGAACTCGTGTCCGCCGGGGACGCCGTGGAAGGCGAGTCCCGCCCAGCTGCCGTCTGCATTGTAGAGGCGCACGTTCGGCACGCCCGTGCCGCCCGTGATCTCGACGGACAGCTTGTCCGTCATCGCCGCAAGCTGCGTCATGAAGTCGAGAAGCTCGCTGGAGCGCGGGTCGTCGCTCAGGGAAACCTCCAGACGCAGCGGACGCTCCATTCGCTCGAACACCGTTGCGAGCTGCTTCTTCATGTCCGCCGTGAAGGGGCCGCTCGTCGAGGGCGCCGCCTCGCCCTTCCCCGTGTCCTTCGCCGTATGCTGCACGGCGCACCTTGCGGTGCGCCTTCCTGCCCGTCTTTTCCTCCATCTTCATCGCGTACTTTTCCATCTCGGTCGCGGCGAGAGCGCCGTCGCCCGTCGCCGTCACGACCTGGCGCAGAGGCTTGATGCAGACGTCGCCCGCTGCATAGAGTCCCTCGACCGTCGTCCTCTGCTGGCGGTCGGTCACGATGTAGCCGTGCTCATCAAGCTCCGCCATTCCCTTGACGAGGTCGGTCGACGGCAGATAGCCCGCAAACACGAACACCCCGAAGGAGTCTCCGCCTTCGGGTGTGAACACCGTGCGCTCGCCCGTGGCGAGGTTCTTCCATGTGAGCTTGCGCGGCAGGGCGTCGCCCTCGACCGACTCGACTTCCGTCTGAAAATGAATCGAAATCTTTTCGTTGTCGCGTGCGGGCTGCGCCGTCGCCGGAGCGCATGTGAAGTCCTCCTCGCGCACGAGGATCGTCACATGCTTCGCATACTTCGTGAGGAAGACGCTCTCCTCCGCAGCCGCAAAGCCGCCGCCGATGACGAAGACATCCTTGCCCGTGAAGAATTCGCCGTCGCACGTCGCACAGTAGGCGACGCCATGCCCGCGAAATTCCTTCTCGCCCACGAAGCCGATCTGGCGCGGATGTGCGCCCGTCGCGAGCAGTACGGTGAACGTCTCATAGTCGCCGCGGCTCGTATGCACATGCCAAGTGTCGCCCTTCTTTTCGAGCGAGGCGACCTCGGCGAGCAGGAACTCCGCGCCGAACCCCTCCGCCTGACGGTGCATCTTCGCCGTGAGGTCGGCGCCGCTCGTAGGCTCGCTGCCCGGATAGTTCACGACCTCCGCCGTCAGGGCGATCTGACCGCCGAATTTTTCCTTTTCCACCACGAGCACACGGCAGCAGGCTCTTGCCAAGTAAAGCGCGGCGGTCAGCCCCGCAGGGCCGCCGCCGATCACTACTGCATCATAAAGCTCGTTTTTCTCCGCCGCCATCTCAGAGCGCTCCCACGAGGTCGAGCGTCGGCTTCAGCGTCTTGGCGCCCGGCTGCCACTTCGCCGGGCAAACCTCGTCGCCGTGCTCTGCGACGAACTTGCAGGCCTGAAGCTTTCGCAGAAGCTCGTCGGCGTTGCGGCCGACGTTGCCCGCGTTCACCTCGTAGGCGACGATCTTGCCCTCGGGATTCACGATGAACGTGCCGCGCTCGGAAAGGCCGGCGTCCTCGATGAGCACGTCGAAATCGCGTGCGAGGACATGCGTCGGATCGGCGAGCATCGGGTAGGTGATCTTCTTGATGCGCTCGGAATGGTCATGCCATGCCTTGTGCACGAAGTGCGTGTCGCACGAGACGGAGTAGACCTCGCAGCCCGCTTCCTTGAACTTCGCGTAGTTGTTCTCCAAGTCTTCCAGCTCCGTCGGGCAAACGAACGTGAAGTCTGCCGGATAGAAGAAGAACACGCTCCACTTGCCGAGCACGTCCGCCTTCGTCACCGTGCGGAACGCCTCGTTTTGGTAAGCCTGCACAGAAAAATCTCCGATTTCCTTGTTGATTAACGACATCTTCAATCACTCCTAGCGAATAATAGTTATCTGTTAGCGGTTGAGTAAAGAATAACACAGAACACGGCGGCTGTCAAGGATTTTTTGAAATAAATTTTCATTCACGACAGCAGCTCTTTCCTGCGTGCTCCTTGCTGTCCGGAAAGTTCGACCCGCTCTTTCCCTCAAGGACAGCGCACGATGTCCGCGAAGCGAGGCCTGCGCGTATGGCCGCTTCTTCCATCGCCTCACCTCTTAAAATTCGCTAAGGTTCAGCAATATTCCTTCCTGCGGGCAAAAAAAGTTACGATGCGAAGTCCTAGGCTCTCCGCCAGATCTTGCGCCTCGCAAAAGGCGAAAGCGACGGCACAGGCGTCGTGCGCGTCCGAGCCGAGCGTGACCTCGCGTCCGCCCAGCTCGCGGTAACGGCGGAAGATCGGCACGAGCGACGCTTTGCCCTGCGGCGCGTCGAAGCGACGCGTGTTCAGCTCAAGCACGGTGTCCGTCTCGATGAGCGCTGCGAGCACTTCGTCGATTTCTTCGCCGTAGACCGCATACGTCAGTTCCGTATCGCGGTAGGCGGCGTAGCGTGCGATGTAGTCGATGTGCGCGATGAGCGAAGCGGGTTTGAGGTCGGGGTCGCCGATGAAGCTGCCGACGCCGTTGAGCGCAATCAGGCCGCCGGTCGCGGCACAGGCGCGGATAGCGCGGTCGGTGATGTTGCGCCCGTGTGCGACCAGCGCACGCGGGTTGGCGTGGCTGAACAGCACCGGGCGGTCGCCGCTGTAGGCGCAGATGTCGAGCGCGGTTTGTTCGTTGCTGTGGCTCAGATCCATGAGGATGCCGGCGGCGTGGATGGCATCCACCATGCGCTCGCCGAGCGGGGTAAGGCCGCCTTCGTCGTGAGCGCCACCGGCGACGCTGTTGCTGCGGTTGTAGGCGAGGTGGATTTGTCGCACACCGAGGCGGTGGTAGAGCGCAACCATGTCCGGGGTTTCCAAAAGCGGCAACGCGCCTTCGAGGTCGAAGCTGAGGGCGAGTTTGCCGCTCGCGGCGATGCGTTCGATGTCAGCGGCGG
>ERZ773008.2071-NODE-2071-length-13470-cov-3.899814_pt1 | contig 13470 bp, 12 predicted proteins | sample MGYA00580664_ERZ773008 | MGnify/ENA primary metagenome ERZ773008 (study PRJEB29015, sample SAMEA2738016) | human oral metagenome | biome: human oral; feature: human-associated habitat; material: dental | place: China | collected 2048 ... | reverse complement strand
GAGCAAATTCATCTTCCTTTTCTTCAGAAACGGAAGATGAATTTGCTCTTAGTTTAGTGTTTACTAACATAAATACTAAGAGTCCAATCAATATTACAAAGCCTATTCTTATGTCAAATGTAAATACAAGGCACATTATCAATATAGTTGTAAGCAGACCTTCAGTAGTCATCATTATTACCTTTGTAGCTGTATCCCCCAATACTTCCATGGTATTAGTAGTAACTGAAGTTATATATCCAAGAGAGTTTTCATTGAAATATCCCATTGGCAAATATTTAAGATGCTCAGCAATTTCTATCCTCTTATTAGCAGCAGTCTCATATCCTGCCTCTGTCTGCAACATCATAGACTTACTCCTAAGTAAGGTAACCCCTACAATACTTATAAGCATTATCCCAAGAGAGGTAAGGCAGGTATTTAGGGTAACATTGTTTTCTATTACAGCCTTAATCATTACAAAGGTGGCAGGTACACGAAGAGCCTCAAAAAAAGCTTTTAAAACGCCAAAAAATATTGATATTTTAAATTTCTTCTTATTTTTTTATTTAATGACTTTTCTATAAGTAACAAGTAAAGGATTCCACACACTCGCATTCGTAGGAGAGTAAGCAAAATCGATATCAATGAACTTTTCAATAGGCGTTTCGAGAGTGATAACTATGGCTATCTGGTCTATAAACTGTGCTACAGCTTCTTTTCCTGCCATTGCTCCTCCGAGCAGAACTTTTTTATCTTTATCATAGATTATTTCTGTATGGGCAGGAACCGAGTCTGCAAACCCTGAATTTTTATACATTGCCCTCATTTCTATTTTTTCGGCATTATATCCTAAGTCCAAAGCTTCCTGAAGAGATAATCCTGTTTGAGCAAGTTTAATATCGTAAAATGATGTAGCAAAGGATCTTAAAAGCCCTTTCCAGTGTATGTCCTGTCCCGAAAGATGTTTGGCAAGAAGCATTCCGTGCTTATTGGCAACATCTCCGAAAGGAGCATATAAATTTCTGTCGGTATTGTAATATTTATTGAAAACACAGTCTCCTATAGCATAAACATCTGATATGTTAGTTTTAAACTTGTCATTTACAACTATTTTTCCTTTATCTGTTTCAAGCTGTTCAGGAATAAACTCTATATTTGGAGTAATCCCGATACTGAATAATGCAATGTCAAAACTTACTGTTTCTCCGTTGTCCAATTTTACAGATTTGGCAATACCGTTTTCAGAAATAATTTCCGTTACTCCTGCATTTAATTTCAAATCAATATTTCTTTCCTTTATTTCATTGTAAATACCTTTTTTCAAATTTTCCGAAATTGACGGCAAAATTTCACCCGCTTTTTCTACGATAGTTACATTTAATCCTAATTTTTTAAAATTTTCAGCAACTTCAAGACCTATAAATCCTGCGCCCGCAATTAGGGCATTTTTCAAAGTGCTTTTGTTTTTCGTGATGTATTCCTTTATTTTTATGGCGTCTGCTGCGTGAGACAGAGTAAATATATTGTCAAGTTTGGGAGAATATCCTTTTATATTAGGAATAAAAGATTTTGCACCTACAGCTAACACAAGCTTATCATAGCCAAAAATACCGTTGATTTCATTATCTGCAACGTTCAATGTTTTATTTTTAAAGTCAATGTCTGTTACTTCATGATTTATTTTTACATTTACTCCCCTTTTTATAAAGTCTTCAGCAGTTCCCAGAACTACATCGTTTATTGATAATTCATCCGCTATATAGTAGGGAGTGGGACAACCTGCCCACGCTACATAAGGAGATTTTTCAAAAAGAAATATCTCATGGTCGGGATTTGCTTTTTTATATTGAGTGGAGAACATCATTCCTGCTGCTCCGCCTCCAATTACAGCTATTTTCATTTTATTACCTGCTTTCGTGTTATTTTATTTTAATATTTAATTTACAAGATTATTCAGTAAATATCTTAATCTGCTCGAGACCATTTTTATTCCGACTTTATTATCTTTTCCTCTCGGAATGATGACGTCCGCATATCTTTTGGACGGCTCGACAAATTCCAAATGCATTGGTTTTACCGTAGCCATATATTGATTTTTAATGCTTTCAAAAGTTCTTCCCCGTTCTTTTAAATCCCGCTCTATTCTACGCAGGAGCCTTTCGTCATCATCGGTGTCTACAAAGATTTTTGCATCAAACAGATTTCTTATTTTCTCCATTGCCAGAATGAGAATGCCTTCGACTATTATAAGATTTGCAGGCTCTATATGTTCGGTTTCATTTATCCTGTTGTAAATCTGGAAATCATAAATGGGTTTTTCAATGGAATGACCGTCCCTAAGTTTAAGGATATGTTCTTCAAGTAAGTCAAAATCTATCAAATCAGGATGATCGTAATTTAATTTAACTCTTTCATCATAAGTCAGATTATCCATTTTTTTATAATACGAATCCTGCTCCAACAAGATAGAGTTGATATGAGTTTTCTGCAATTCTTCGAGAATAGATTTTGTAACACTCGTCTTACCTGAAGCGGTTCCTCCTGCAATGCCTACAACTATTGTTTTATAATCCATTAAAAATCAGCCTCCTGTAATCATTATAAAAAGTATATAACAGATGAGGAAAATTTTCAAGAAAATTTATTAAAACTAAGCATAATCAAATGAATAAATGGTATATCATTATAGTAAAGAATTTAAATTTTAAATAAAAAGAAGTAAAAATATAAGATGAAAGGAGTTTTTGCTATGAGTAAAAGTTCAGAAACTGAAAAAATGAAAAAAGTAAAGGAAATATTGGAAAATAATAATGCCTTATCTCATGCTATGACTTTATTACAATGGGATTTGGAAACGGAAGCTCCTGCTATGGCAGTCGACAGGGTTTCAAAGACATTGGGCTATTTTGCAGGAGAAAGTTATTCGATGATTATAAATGAAGATTTTAAAAATCTTGTATACAGTATAAATACCGATGAATTGGATGAAATTGATAGAAAAATAATAGAAGAATTGAAAAAAGAATCTTTTGAAAAGCTGGAAAAAATTCCTAAAGAAGAGCATACAAAATATTCCGAGCTGAGAGTAGTTTCCACAAGAAAATGGGAAGAAGCAAAAAACAAGGATGATTATAACATTTTTAAATCTTATTTGAGTGATATGATAGAATTTAATAAAAGATTTATAAAATATAGAGGATATAAAGATAATCCTTATAATACATTGCTTGATGATTATGAACCTGAAATTACTGTAGAGGAATTGGATAAATTTTTTGAAAATATAAAAAATGAGTTATCCCCCTTCATAAAGAAAATTATTTCAAAAGAAAAATCAGACAAGGAAAAGGAAATAAAAGAAAAATTCAGAAAAATGTTTTTTAATATTGAAAAACAGAAAGAATTATCAATGTATATCCTAAATCTTATAAAATTTGATTTTGACAAGGGAGTTCTCAAGGAAAGCGAACATCCTTTTACGACAAATATAAACAATAAAGATGTAAGAATTACAACTCATTATTATGAAAATGATCTGCTGTCATCAATTTATTCTACTATACATGAGGGAGGGCATGCTTTATATGAGCAGCATATAGATGATAAAATAGCCGACAGTATACTCGGAACAGGAGTATCAATGGGAATACATGAATCCCAGTCGAGAATTTTTGAAAATATGTTCGGCAGAAGCAAAGAATTTTTAAAATTTTTATATCCGAAAGTGGATGAAGTATTTGGACTGAAAAAAGAAGGAATAGATTTTGATAGTTTCTATAAATTTGCCAATGAGGTGCAGGCTTCATTTATAAGAACAGACGCAGATGAGCTGACTTATCCGATACACGTTCTCATCAGATACGAACTTGAAAAAGAAATCTTTAGTAATCCTGATGAAAAGACTGATACTGATAAACTTGCTAAAAAATGGGCAGACAAATATGAAGAATATTTAGGGATAAGACCTGAAACTTATAAGAAAGGTATTTTACAGGATGTTCACTGGGCTGAAGGATTGTTCGGATATTTTCCGTCCTATGCTTTGGGAACGGCTTATGCAGCCCAGATATATAATGCTATAAATGAAAGGGTGAACATTAGTAAGGAGTTGGAAAAAGGAGAATTTTCAAAGATTAACGATATTTTAAGAGAAAAAATCCATAAATATGGAAAGCTCAAAAATCCTAAAGAATTAATTCTAAATATGACAGGGAAAACTTTTGATTCAAGACATTATATAAACTATTTAAAAGAAAAATTTTCCGAAATATATGATTTGAAATAATGTATGAACCGAATATAATTTGAAATTATATGTGATTTTAAAAATATGATTTGGAATAATATGTAATTTTAAGAATATATAATTCAAAATAATATGATTTAAAAAATATAATTTGAAAAATACATAATTTAAATAGTTATGATTTGAAATAGAGAAGATTTTGAAACAGAAAGGAGAATAATCGAATTTTAAATAAAACTTTACTAAAAAATTCGATTTTAAAATGGTTATGATACAGACACAGAAAAAAATTGAAAAAATCCAGAAAAAATTTGAAGATATGGAAGTAAAAAGTTTTGCGAGAGAAGTTGTGGAATTTATTGATGACAGTCCGAGTACATATCATGTAGCCAAAAATTGTTCAGACATTTTGGAAGAAAACGGTTTTAAAAGACTGAACCCTAAAGATAAATGGAAATTAAAAAAAGGCGGAAAATATTATTTGAAAAGATCAAACTCAACAGTGATTGCTTTTACATTGGGAACAGAGATAAATTTGAAAAAGGGATTTAAAATATTCGGTTCCCATACCGATTCGCCGGGATTTAGAATAAAGCCCTATCCTGAAATGATGACTGAAAATGTGATAAGACTGAATACTGAAGTTTATGGAGGTCCTATACTGAGTACATGGTTTGACAGACCTCTGTCTATAGCAGGAAGAGTAATTGTGAGAAGTGATGATCTGTTTATGCCTAAAACAGTAAGAATAAAAATAGATGAGCCGTTAATGACAATACCTAATCTTGCTATTCATCAAAATAGAGAAGTAAATAACGGTGTAAAAATCGATAAACAGAATGATACTTTACCTATGATAGCACTGGTAAATGATAAATTTGAAAAAGAAAATTATTTGTTAAACTTGATATTGGACAGAACAGGCATAAAAAAAGAAGATGTCCTTGATTTTGACTTGTTTGTATACTCTATTGAAAAAGGAACATTATTAGGGGCAAATGAAGAACTTATTTCCGCTCCTAAACTTGACAATCTTGTGTCAGTTTATGCAGGGCTTTTAGGATTGATAGAAGCGGAAGATATTCATGACCAAATAAATATTTTTGTAGGTTTTGATAATGAGGAAATAGGAAGTGCTACAAAACAGGGAGCTGATTCAAATTATCTTTTGAATACCCTCGAAAGAATAATGTGTTCATTAGGTTATGACAGAGGAGAATTTCTACAAATGTTGAACTGCTCATTCCTGCTGTCTGCTGACGGAGCCCATGCGGCTCATCCTGCACATATGGATAAGACGGATCCTACAAGCAGAGGAAGGATAAATGAAGGAATATCGATAAAAATAAGTGCCAATCAGCGATATACCTCTGACGGATTTTCCATTTCGGTACTGAAACAGATAATAGAAGGAACTGACATCAAAATACAGCCATTTGTAAATCAGTCCAATGAAAGAGGAGGAAGTACCATAGGGCCTATTTCTTCCACTCATCTGGATATAGACGCCATAGATTTGGGTGTACCTATGCTGGCGATGCATTCGGTAAGGGAGTTGTGCGGAATTTATGATGTATTTTATTTAAAGGAACTTGCCAAAGAATTTTTTAATAAAAATTAGGAGAGATGTATATATAAACCAGATTGTAATCGAGGTTATTTTATAATAATAGAAAATTGCAAAATAACCTTATTTTTAGTATAATAAAATAAAAAGTATTTTTATGAAAGAAGAACAAAATGAAAACATATTTTGAGCTGTTCTGGATATTTTTCAAAATAGGGACTTTTACTCTTGGGGGCGGTTATGCTATGGTTCCGCTTATTCAGGATGAAATTGTAAATAAAAAGAAATGGATAGAAAAAGAAGAATTTATTAATCTGCTGGCACTGGCACAGTCATCTCCCGGAGCTTTGGCAATAAATGTGGCGGTATTCGTAGGATTTAAGATAAAAAAATATATAGGGATGTTTGCCACTGTTATGGGGGCAGTGTTACCTGCATTTCTAATTATATGGCTGCTTGCGGCTTTATTTAAGAATTTTCAGAACAATCCTTATGTAATAAAAGCATTCAAGGCAATAAGACCTATGGTCGTGGCACTTATAGGAGGTAGTGTATATACTATAGGAAAACAGGCAAAGATAAATAAATTTACATTGATTATCGTTCTGGTAATAGCAGTTCTCGTTTCACAGTTTAAGTTTCCACCTATAATGGTTATAATAGTGGGAGCAATAGCGGGAAATATCTGGATGATGAACAGAAAGGGGGCTAAATAATGACGGAACTATGGACTTTATTTGTGGTGTTCTTTAAAATAGGACTGTTCAGCTTTGGAGGAGGATATGCCATTCTTCCTTTGATACAGAAAGAAGTTGTAGTAATTCATAAATGGATAACGGTATCCCAATTTACTGATATTGTTGCCGTATCTCAAGTGACGCCGGGACCTATAGCGATAAATTCTTCGACTTATGTAGGTTATCTCGTTACGGGAAATGTGATAGGGGCAACGGTTGCAACAGTCGGACTGATAATGCCTTCAGTCATAATTATGACTGTATTCAGCATATTTTTCTTGAAATTTCAGGATAATAAGTACATAAGCAATGCTTTTGCAGGATTAAGAGTAGTCGTTGTAGGACTTATTTTATCAGCAACACTGCTTTTAATGGATAAAGATAATTTTATTGATTTTAAAAGTATTATAATATTTGGAGTAACTTTACTTTTATTTTTGAAATGGAAAGTAAATGCCATATGGCTGACAGTTGGAGCTGCAATAGTAGGAATATTGATATATTAAGAAATATATAAATATATAAAATTATGGAGGTTGAAAATGAAATTAATCGATATAAAAAGTATAGTTAGCGTTTTTCAGGTAAGTGATATTGAAAAATCATTGTTATGGTATAAAAAATGGCTTGGAGAACCTGATGTTATTCCAATGGAAGGAGTTGCTGAATACGAGCTAAGTAAAGATACATGGTTGCAGTTGTCATATGAAGGAAATGAAAATATTGAGAAAAGTGCTATTATTATTGGGATAGAGGATATAAAAAGTTGTAAGGAAACATTTGAAAATAATGGAATAAAAACTGGTGAAATACAGGACTATGAAATTGTTCTTGTATTTGATATACATGATCCTGACGGGAACAGAATTTCCTTTGTACAGGAAGTATAAAAATATCGAAAATATTTTTGATATTTTTATATAAAATTTTAAAATAATATGATATAATCAGATAAGTTTGTATTTGACAAACTTATTTTTAAGTTAAAAAAATTAATATAGTTGGGAGTTGAAAGGAGAAAACATTGAAAAAAAATCTTGAAATTAAAAATGTAGGAAAAACTTTTGGGAAAGAAGAAATTTTAAAAAATGTCAACATCGAAATAAAAAAAGGAGAATTTTTTTCATTATTAGGTCCGTCGGGTTGCGGAAAAACAACGTTACTGAGAATGATTGCGGGATTTATAAGGCCTGATAGCGGCTCTATTTCCATAAATGGAGAAGTTATAGACCGTTTAAATCCTAATGAAAGAAATGTAAATACTGTTTTTCAGAATTATGCTTTGTTTCCTAATATGACTGTATTTGAAAATGTGGCATTTCCTTTGAAAATAAAAAAAGTTTCTAAAAATGAGATAGAAAAGGAAGTGCTGAAATATCTGGAATTGGTAGGATTACAGGAACATAAGGATAAGATGCCTTCAAATCTTTCAGGGGGACAAAAACAGAGAGTTTCCATTGCAAGAGCATTAATCAGTAAGCCTGATGTATTACTGCTCGACGAGCCGCTTTCAGCCCTTGATGCAAAATTGAGACAGAAATTATTAATAGAATTGGATACTATACACGATGAAGTTGGAATAACTTTCGTATTTGTAACTCACGACCAAGAGGAAGCCCTTAGTGTTTCTGACAGAATAGCAGTTATGAATAAAGGGGAAGTTTTACAAATAGGAACTCCTAACGAAATATATGAAATGCCGTCCAACGCTTTTGTTGCGGACTTTATCGGAGAAACAAACTTTATCGAAGGAAAAGTTACCGAAGTATATGATAAATACGGTTATGCAGAAAACAGCGAACTGGGAAGATTTAAGATAGAACTTGATAAACCCTTAAAAATCGGGGACAATGTAAAACTCACATTGAGACCTGAAAAAATAAAAGTGGATACGGAACCTAAATATACCGACGATGATAATTATAAAGTGATAAAAGGAACTGTAGACGAAGTTATCTATACAGGGTTCCAAAGTAAGCTATTTATAAAAGTCGACGGTGTAAACAGAATAATTAACGCATATGACCAGCACAGAAAGTTTTTGACTGAAGAAGAGCTTTTTGAATGGAAAGAAAGAGTTTATTTTTACTGGCATTATGAAGATGCTTATTTAGTGGAGGTGAACTGATATTGGCAAAAAAAAGTGTAAAAAAGATAAATGAAAACGGACCGCTAAAATGGGCATACTATTTGCCTATCAGTTTATGGATGACTTTATTTTTCGGATTTCCGACTTTGATAATAGTATATTTCAGTTTTCTGAAAAAAGGTGCTTATGGAGGAATTGCAAGACCTTTAAAACATACATTATCAGCCTATAATCTGATTTTTACGTCCAATGATATAATGAAAGTGGTGTTCAAGACATTAAATATATCCATATGGATTACAGGGATTACATTGTTTCTTGCAATTCCTGTTTCCTATTATATATCAAGGTCAAAATATAAAAATTTGTGGTTGTTGCTCATAGTAATACCTTTCTGGACAAATTTTCTTGTAAGAATATTTTCATTTATAGCGATATTGGGAAATAACGGAATAATAAATCAGTTTTTGACAGGAGTTTTAGGACTTAAGACCCCGTTACCTCTGTTATATAACAGAAATGCGGTAATAATAATAAGTGTATATGTTTTTCTGCCTTATGCCATTTTGCCGCTTTATTCGGCAATAGAAAAATTTGATTTCTCGCTTCTTGACGCTGCCAGCGATTTGGGAGCAAATAAATTTCAGGCATTGATAAGGGTGTTTATTCCCGGAATAAAATCAGGTATAGTAACGGCACTCATCTTTACATTTGTTCCTGCAATAGGCTCTTATGCAGTTCCTGATTTGGTAGGCGGAACCGACGGAGTAATGCTCGGGAATATTATTGCAAACAGAATGTTTCAACTAAGAGACTGGCCTACTGCTTCGGCAATTTCTACCGTTTTTATAGTGATAACGACTTTTGGAGTATGGCTGTCAATGAAAATGAAAAAGGAGGAGGAAGAATAATGAATGATAAAAGAAGAATTTCCCTATTATTTTTCGTACTTGTGATGATATTTTTCTATTTGCCGATAGTCATGCTTATTACATTATCTTTTAACAGCTCCAAAAGTTTTTCATTAAGCGGGTTTTCATTGAGATGGTATATAGAACTGTTTCAAAATTCTCCTGAATTGTGGACAGCTTTTGGAAGAAGTCTTGTAATAGGAATAACTTCTTCAATATTTTCAGTAGCTGTAGCAACATTCGGAGCAATAGGAATAAAATGGTACAATTCAAGAATAAAAAATTATGTAAAGTTTCTGAATTATATCCCATTGATATTACCCGACCTTATAATAGGGGTATCCCTCCTTATTTTCTTTAATATGCAGGTAGGAATGTATAAAGGGATTGAAATGGGGATGACAACTGTCTTTATAGCTCATACTACATTCAATATTCCCTTTTCATTATTTATAATAATGGCAAGACTGGATGAGTTTGATTATTCGATAGTGGAAGCTTCAAGAGATTTGGGAGCGAGTGAAGTGCAGACACTGATAAAAGTCATATTACCTGCAATGATGCCGGGGATTATTTCAGCATTTTTAATGGCAATGACAATGTCTCTTGATGATTTTGTAATCACAAGTTTTGTTACGGGAACAAATTCCAATACACTTCCTGTACAGATATATTCGATGATAAAATTTGGAGTATCACCGGTTATAAACGCATTATCGACTATATTAATAGTAGGAACGATAGTTCTTTCCCTTTCGAGCAGAAAGTTACAGAAATATATGCTGTCATAAAAAATAATTAAGATAAATTGAAAAAATATGATATAATACTCTAATTAGGAAAAATAGAAAGAAGGTAAAAAATTAAATGCAAAGATTTGAAGATTACGGATTGAGCAGAGAGGTGCTTGATGCGTTGGGAAAAAAAGGTTTTGAGGAACCAAGTGATATACAGAAGTTAGTAATACCCGAATTATTAAAAGAAAGAACCCATTTAATAGGACAGGCACAGACAGGGACAGGGAAAACTGCGGCATTCGGTATTCCCATACTGGAAACACTGGAGCCTGACAAAACGGTAAAAGCTCTGATACTTGCACCTACGAGAGAGCTGGCGAATCAAGTTGCGGATGAGATATATTCATTAAAAGGAAAAAAAGATATAAAAGTTTTGGCTGTTTACGGCGGGGCTTCCATAGAAAATCAGATTAAGAAACTGAAATCGGGAGTCGACATAGTAGTCGGTACGCCAGGAAGAGTAATGGATTTGATGAGGAAGAAAGTCCTGAAAGTAAGCAATCTTGACTATTTTGTCCTTGATGAAGCCGATGAAATGCTGAATATGGGATTTATCGAAGATATTGAACTTATCCTTGAAGAAACTAATGATGAGAAAAAAATGCTGTTTTTTTCAGCAACTATACCAAAAACAATAATGAGCATAGCTAAGAAATTCATGAAAGACTATAAACTGCTGAAAGTGGAAAAACAGGAACTGACGACTGATCTGACGGAGCAGATATATTATGAAGTAAAGCAGGAAGACAAATTTGAAGCATTGTGCAGAGTTCTGGACTATACGCAGAATTTTTACGGAATAGTTTTCTGTAGAACAAAATCCGAAGTTGACGAAGTAACAAATAAACTGAAAGCAAGAAACTATGATGCGGAATGTATTCACGGAGATATTACTCAAGGATTGAGACAGAAAGCCCTTGACCTTTTCAAAAAGAAAATTTTGACAATATTAGTCGCTACAGATGTGGCAGCAAGAGGAATAGACGTGAGCAACCTGACTCATGTTATAAACTATTCCATACCTCAGGAAGCCGAATCTTACGTTCATAGAATAGGTAGAACAGGTAGAGCGGGACATAAAGGAATAGCGATCACTTTTGTTACTCCAAGAGAGGCAAGAACTCTGGCTCAGATAAAAAGAGTTACAAAAACTGATATCAAAAGAGAGTCTATCCCTAATGTAACCGAAATTTTGAATGCAAAAGAAGAAGCGTTAGTAGCATACATAGATGAAATTATTAAAGAAGAAGACTATAAAAGCTATGAACATCTGACTGAAAAACTGATTGACGGGAGAGATCCTAAACATGTATTGTCATCTCTTTTGAGACATTTTTATGAAGATGAGTTTCTACCTGAAAGTTACAGTGAAATAGAAGATGTAAAAGTGAAAATCGATGACAGAACAAGATTATTTATCGCCCTTGGAAGTAAAGACGGGTATAATCCGGGAAGATTGCTTGATTTATTAAATAAAAAAGCAAAAACTCCGGGCAGAAAAGTAAAAGACATTAAAATTATGGATAAATACTCGTTTATAACTGTACCTTTACAGGAAGCGGAATATATAATGAGAGCGTTGAATTCCAAAAAAGATTCCAAGCCTTTAGTCGAAAAAGCCACAGGGACGCAGCATTCATCAGGTAAATCGGAAGAAAAGAAATCCGACAGACGTTCAAAAGGCAGAAAAAAATCTGAAAAAGAAACATCGAAAAAATCCAAAAAATCAGGAGAGAAAAAAACGTCTTCGAAAACAAGTTCAAAAACAAAAGAAAAAAATAAAAAATCTGAAAAATCTTCTTCAAAGAAGAAAAAAAGTAAATAAATTTAAAATATAGTTATAAAAGAAACTCAATAAATTCTGTCTGAGAAATTGTATTGAGCTTTTCTTTTATAAATTTATGGAAAGAAGGAAAAACAAGTATGAAAAGAATTTTAATAATATCAATTTTAGCAGGATTGGCAGTGATGTCATGCGGAAAAACACAGACTGAAACTACTGAAAAATCCAAAGGGGCAGATACTTTGTACACTCAATATTTGGACACTCTGAAATCTGAAAATAATTTGAAAATAACAATGGGAGGGAAGCCTGTTACTATTGTGGGGAAAGAAACGAAAATAGGAGACAAACTGAAAGAAGTACTGTTGACAATGAACTCTAAATTGGAAGATAAAAATATACTTGAGGATAAAGCAGTCAAAGTTATATATACTGCACCGTCTCTTGATACAAAAGTCTGCTCCATTCAGACAAAAATGCTGAATACGGCAGCAGAAAAATTCCTCGATGTGAAATTTTATTCTGTAACTGTAGATACACCGTTTGCACAGGAGAGATTTTGTTCAAATAACGGGATAAATAGCCTCAAGCCGGCTTCAGACTATAAATATCATCAGTTTGGCATTCAGAACGGTCTACTAATTAAAGAAGCAGGATTGCTTACAAGAGCTTTGATGATAGTCGATGAAAATAATATTGTAAAATATATAGAATATGTAAAAGAAGAAGGAAATGAAGCTGATGTGGATAAGGCTATGAAATTTCTGGAAAAAGAAATGGTGAAAAAATAGAATATTAATTGAATAAAAAAATTTTAATAATAAAAATCGTCTTTTTAAAATATTATGTGATAATATTTAGCTTAAGACGATTTTTTTATTGCTATGCTTAAGTCGTAAAATTTTAATAATATAATATATAATCAAAATCATAAAGTGAAAAAAACAAACAATATATGTTTTAATTAAAATATCTGATTTTAAGCATAAATTTTGTTTATTCAAAATTTTAAAAAAAATATTTTTGAAATATTGACATTTTATGGAAATAAGATATAATTTTATTAAGATAAGCATAATGTTTTTTAATTAAGAAAAAATTTATATAAAATTTTTACTAAGATTGTTAATAAATATTGATACAAAAATGTTCAATAAGTAAATTAATAAGAGTAGGAATAATAATGATAAAGAATAGTGATAGTGGAAAACAATAGTGAAATCAATAGAATATTGTAAATAATATTTTGCAAAAAATATACTTGTTTCGTTGTTCTAATGTGATTGTTTTTGCTGTAATATAGTGTACTGTAAAAATATATTTATTTCATTTGCAAAATTTTACTTATTCAAAACAGT
>ERZ773008.2070-NODE-2070-length-13476-cov-3.519410_pt1 | contig 13476 bp, 9 predicted proteins | sample MGYA00580664_ERZ773008 | MGnify/ENA primary metagenome ERZ773008 (study PRJEB29015, sample SAMEA2738016) | human oral metagenome | biome: human oral; feature: human-associated habitat; material: dental | place: China | collected 2048 ... | reverse complement strand
ACCTGATTGCATGGCCCCTTGTATACCGGCATCTACCGGTCCTATATATTCCTTCGGTATTGCTCCGCCGACAATTGCATTGACGAATTCATATCCCTTACCGGGCTCTTGAGGTATCATTCTAATCTTAACGTGACCGTATTGTCCTCTACCACCTGATTGTTTAGCATATTTATTTTCAATATCAACAGATTGACGAATTGTTTCACGGTATGCTACTTGTGGTGCTCCAACTGTAGCTTCTACTTTGAATTCACGAAGTAATCTGTCTACAATGATTTCCAAGTGCAACTCTCCCATTCCTGAGATAATTGTTTGTCCGGTTTCTTCATCTGTTCTAACTCGGAAAGTAGGGTCTTCTTCTGACAATCTTTGAAGCGCTACACCCATTTTTTCTTGAGCTGCTTTTGTCTTTGGTTCAATTGCTACAGAGATAACCGGTTCAGGGAATTCCATAGATTCCAAAATAATCGGATGAGCCGGATCACAAAGTGTATCTCCGGTTGTTGTATCTTTCAAACCTACCGCAGCTGCGATATCTCCTGAGTAAACTTCTGTAATTTCTTCTCTTGAGTTCGCATGCATTTGAAGGATACGTCCGATTCTTTCTTTCTTATTTTTTGTTGAGTTTAATACATAAGAACCGGATTGCAAACTTCCGGAATATACACGGAAGAAAGCGAGTTTTCCAACAAACGGATCCACCATGATTTTGAATGCTAATGAAGAAAACGGTTCAGAGTCAGATGAATGACGAACTTCTTCCGTTCCGTCTTCCAAAACACCTTTGATATCAGGTACATCAACAGGTGCAGGCATATAATCCACAACTGCATCCAACAATAGTTGAATTCCTTTGTTACGGTATGCGGAACCACAAAATACCGGATTGATTGCCGTTGAAATAACACCTTTACGAAGTGCCGCCTTCAATTCATCAACTGAAATTTCTTCACCTTCCAGATATTTCATTGTCAATTCCTCATCTAATTCTGCAATTGCCTCTACCATGATTTCACGATATTCTTCTGCTTTTGCTTGCATATCGGCAGGAATTTCACATTCTTCCATTTCTGTTCCAAGCTTATCATGTGTTTTGTATGCTTTCATAGTAAGCAAATCAATCATTCCTTCGAATGTATCCTCTGCTCCGATTGGAAGTTGCATAGCCACTGCATTTGCACCCAATCTATCTTTCAACATATCCACAACTCTAAGGAAGTTTGCTCCAATGATATCCATTTTATTTACGAAAGCAATTCTTGGTACCTTGTATGTGTCTGCCTGTCTCCATACATTTTCAGATTGAGGTTCTACCCCGCCTTTTGCACAGAATACAGCTACAGCACCGTCCAATACACGAAGAGAACGCTCTACCTCAACTGTAAAGTCAACGTGGCCCGGAGTATCAATAATATTGATACGATGATTGTTCCATTGAGCAGTTGTAGCAGCAGAAGTAATGGTAATACCTCTCTCTTTTTCTTGCTCCATCCAGTCCATTTGAGAAGCTCCTTCGTGAGTTTCTCCTAATTTATGAGTTTTTCCGGTATAAAACAAAATACGTTCTGTTGTAGTTGTTTTACCGGCATCGATATGCGCCATGATACCGATATTTCTTGTCTTTTCTAAAGGAAATTGTCTTGGCACTAATCGCCACTCCTTTCTTATTTAATAACCAAATATTACCAACGATAGTGAGCAAATGCTTTATTTGCTTCTGCCATTTTATGAGTATCTTCTTTCTTCTTAACAGATGCTCCCATTCCGTTTGCAGCATCCATAATTTCTCTTGCTAATTTCAATTTCATACCTTTTTCATTTCTTGCACGAGTATATCTTACTAACCAACGTAGTCCCAATGTTTCTCTACGTTCCGGACGTACTTCAACAGGAACTTGGTAGTTCGCACCGCCGACTCTTCTCGCTTTTACTTCCAATACCGGCATGATATTGTTCATCGCTTTTTCAAATACTTCTAATGGATCTTCTCCTGTTTTTTCTTTGATTTCTTCAAAAGCTCCATACACGATTTCTTGTGCTGTCCCTTTTTTTCCATCTAACATTACATTATTTACAAGCTTTGTTACCACTTTACTTCCGTATAGCGGATCAGCCAAAACTTCTCTCTTTGGAATATTACCTCTTCTTGGCACTATTCTTCCCTCCTTAATAATTTAAATTAAATCATCGGTACTCGACATTTCAAAATGCCGATTGTGCCTCCATATTTTTTATATTTATATGAATGCACGAATTCAATACACGTCTTATTTAGCGTCTTTTGGTCTTTTTGTACCGTATTTTGATCTTGCCTGTCTTCTCTTTTCGATACCTGCTGTATCAAGTGTTCCACGAACAATGTGATAACGAACCCCAGGAAGGTCCTTTACTCTTCCTCCACGAATCAACACAACGCTGTGTTCTTGCAAGTTGTGTCCTTCTCCCGGAATATAAGCAGAAACTTCAATTCCGTTCGTCAATCTTACTCTGGCTACTTTACGAAGAGCAGAGTTAGGTTTTTTAGGAGTTACTGTTTTCACTGCTGTACAAACCCCTCTTTTTTGTGGGGAATTCAAATTGGTTGCTCTCTTTTTAAGAGCATTAAACCCTTTTTGAAGAGCCGGTGCTGTTGATTTATATTCTACAGCCTCTCTTCCTTTTCTTACTAACTGGTTAATGGTTGGCATCTGTACACCTCCTCTATATTATTTTTACGCCGCCAACTGTATTGTCCGTGCTAAGGATTCAAACTTAGCCGTTCAATATGGATACCTTTCATCAAAAAGTATCTATTGTAATCCCATATTTTGAGAATTACATACCCAATAATTCTATCATTATTTATTTTGATTGTCCAGTTTTTTACAAAAATTATATGAGTTTATTTTTTTGCTATGCAGAACTTTTTTCAAAACTTCTACAATCCTCTTATTTCTGTTATTTCTGTAAAGAAAATGCTTCTTTCCTATACGTCTTATAGTACCAATATGCAGAAAGTGCTACCATTCCTTTGATAACACTGCTCATCGAAATTACCCACCAAATTCCTTCCACTCCCAAATATTGAGGCTGAGATAACACATATGCAAACGGAATGCGAAGTCCTGTAAATACAATCCCAATTGTAGAAGGAATCACTGTCTTTCCAATTCCGTTAAACAATCCTGCTGTAGTAATCTCCAAACACATCAACACTTGCGATAGGCTCAATATTTTCAAATATACCGCTCCAGCATCCAATGTTTCTGCATCTCCCACAAAGAAAATACTGAATACTTCTTTCCCGAAAAAGAAAAATAAAAAAAATGCGAAAAAGCCTATCATAGCAGAAAAACAAATTGTTGTATGATATCCTTTCAAAATTCGTTCTCTTTTATTTGAAGAATAATTTTGACCTACAAAAGCTGTCAATGCCGCTGAAAATCCGCTTGCAGATTCCCATGAGATTGCCTCTAATTGTGATCCTACTTTTTGCGCTGCTATTTGACTGTTTCCAAATACAGCTACCAATCTACCAATCATAATAGAAATGACAGTAAATGCCGTTTCTTGTATTCCGTAAGGCAATCCAATCAAAACAATCTCTTTCATTTTTGAAAAACTGATTCCGTTTCTAAAAGTCGGCTTCAAAAAGCTTTGATTACTTTTTTTCATTTCAACTACATATAAGACAGACATAATAATCTGTGCAAGTGATGTTGACAAAGCTGCACCGAACACGCCCAATCCCATACCGAAAATTAATGTAAAGTTGAGTAAAATATTCAAAACAAGTCCTATTAAGTTGATATGAAAAGGTAGCCTGCTGTTTCCTGCTCCCTGAAAAATTGCTGCTAACACGGGATTTAAAAAGAAAAAAGGCATTGCATAAGCAATAATTTTCAAATATTGTTCCGATAAAAAAACTACTTTTGTATCTTGATATCGAAAAAAAGAAACAATCGCTTTGTTCTTTGTAAGGATAATAAGCCCCAATAAAAAGCCTAACATCAAAGTAATAATAATTCCGCTTTCAACATAAGATTTTGCATCTTCAAATTCTTTTTTTCCCACTGAATGGGACAATTTTACTTGAGAACCGATTCGACTCACTGCTGAGGTAGACATGGCAAGCCATATATAAAATCCACCTGTTCCTGCCGCAGCTACTTCACGACTTCCCAACCTGCTCACACACCACATATCCACAAAATTGTGCAGCATCATCAAAAGCGATGTTCCCAAAATCGGCATTGTCAATTTAATTAAAGTATCTGTAATCGGTCCAATGGTCAAATCTTGATATCCCTTCTTTTGCTCCATATATAATCCTTTCTTTCCCTATATAATAGCATTAACTCTGTCATGACAATATATTTACGGCTATCTATCTAATTACCTAATTATAAACAAAATATACTTCTCTTCTAATCTATATTACTATGCTCTCCGCAAATTTAGCACTCTAAAAAAATCACAAACTATCTATCAATAGAATTCTGATACAGTACCATGTATTACTAATCACCGATTAAAATTATAATAAGAATCTACTTTTTTGATATTACAATTTCGGATTATTATCTTTTATTCTCTTTTTTATAAACATGTACTATATCCCTCTCTTTAATTTAAAATAATGTTTTAGTATAATAATAATAATAAGGAACAACGTATTTCATCTACCATATTTTAGAACATCATTATATCACCAAACTATACAAGATAATAGAGCATATTAACGTGATTCTCACAAAAAATAGGATTCATGTTAAAAGTTTTGTCTTAAAAAAATACTGTTGTTTCAATGCTTTGCTCACTTATAAAAATATTTTTTGTTCATATTGCATTTTTAAACCTCTTATGATAGAATAATATTTGCTATTGTGAAAGTATTGATGTATCAAGGACAAGGAGGTGTCTTAACATGGCAAGAGTATGTGATGTATGCGGAAAAGGAAAAATGTCCGGAAACGCTGTGAGCCACTCTAACCGTCACAACAAAAGAACTTGGGCTCCAAATTTGAGAACTGTTCATGCTGTTGTAAACGGAACACCAAAAACTATTAAAGTTTGTACACGTTGTTTGCGTTCGGGAAAAATCGAACGTGCTTAGTTTGCAAAAGAATAACTGTTTATGAAAAGCAAAAGCTTCGAACCGAGCGTGGATTCAAAGCTTTCTTTTTTTTTGCAAAAGTCTAAATTAGGGGCCCATAGGACAAAAAGTGTTGATAAAAACCGCTATATATGTTGAGAAAACACGTGTATAGCGGTTTGATGTTTTTTTATTAGAGATGAAAAAACGCGGATGAAAACTTGATAATCCCTTGAACATTCAACAATATCTATAATTTAATTTTTTCTTTTACTTTATCTTCCAACGCTTCTTTCAAATCGAATCTATATATGTTCGAAAATAACGAGAAATTGATATACTCCAATCTTTGTTGATAGAATTGTTTGACATCGATTCCTTTCAAAATAAAAGAAACTTCCGTGATATCTTTCAGCTCTCCATCTTTTTGCAATACCCAAATATTATCTTTTTCTCTATCATAAATTCCTATTTCAACAATATTTTCTAAATAAAAATACTGATTTTCAAAATCTGAAATTTTCTCTTTATCATGCTCTTCTAAAATAGTATTTATCATATCTTTTAAGAAATTCTTGTCTCCAATGGATTTTTTGATTTTATTTTTATAAAACTTGCGACGATGCAAAAAGGAATAACATAACTTTTTCAAAATAGTATCGTCCTCATGTTCCCATCGCATCATATGATACATCAGTATGGTATCATCCATCCCCAAATATTCTTTCAAAGAAATCTCTTCTCCCAGCAGAAGTTTTGCCATACTTTTATCGCAAAAAGAAAGTCTGTTTTCTCGATACAACTGCGCCCCTCTTTGAAATATCTTCTTGATGATAGACTCCATCTGCCTTTTCAAAGAATGTTGATACACTTCTCGATGCATATAAAATCTTGCTAAAATATATTCTTCTATGGATGAAATATATTTTTCATTCACACAAATAATATAGTTCCCATCTCTTTCCACCACTTCAAAAGAACGAATTAACCTCTCTAAATCATAGTTTCCGTTGGTTACACTCGTAAAATAGGAATCTCTCAACAAATAATCCATTCGGTCTGCGTCCATTTGGGAGCTTACCAACTGTGAAATTAATGTGAAAATAGGATTTTTTTCTTCTCTCAAACCTTTTTTTGAAATAATCTTAATCAATCGTTCCAAAAACTGCTCTGAAAATTCCTCTACAATCACTTTATGCAATTCTGTATCTTTATCTTTCAGAATTTCAATCGTCCATTTTTCATGTGCTCCGCGATTAAAGGTTCGTTCAAAGGTATGCGAAAAACTGGCATGCCCTATATCGTGCAACAATGCACTACATAATGCCAAGTCTTTTTCTTCGGGAGCAACGACAACACCTAATTCATCCAACTTTTTAACAAAATGCGATAAGATTTTGGTCATTACATGATAGGTTCCTATGCTATGTGAAAACCTGGTATGCGTAGCTGTAGGAAAGACAACATATTCACAACTCAATTGCTTGATTCGATTCAATCTCTGAAACTCTACTGTATTGATAATCTTGAAAAACCGCTCATGAAACATAATATCGGAATGTACCACATCTCTTAGGATATAAACTTGTCTTCTCTTAGGTTCCTTTTGATTCAAATATTCTCAACTCCCTTCAAATCGGATTCTTTTTGTCAAAATATTCAACAATATTTTTAGCAGTTCTTTTGTCTATTCCCTTAATTGCTGATAATTCTTCTTCTGTTTTTTCTTTAATATTTTTTACCGACTTAAATTCTTTTAATAAAATCATCTTTTTCTTTGTGCCCACTCCCGGAATATCATCTAATTTTGAACGAGATAGACGTTTTTCTCTGAGAGAACGGTGATATTCAATGGCAAAACGATGCACTTCTTCCCGTATCGCATAAATCAATAACTCTACTGCATTGATAATCTTGCAAAACCGTTCATAAAGCATAATATCAGAATGTACTACATCTCTTAAGATGTACACATGCTTTTTGTTACTTTCTCTCTGATTCAAGCATTTTCAACTCCCTTCGAATCGGATTCTTTTTATCAAAATATTCAACAATATTTTTAGCAGTTCTTCTGTCTATTCCTTTAACTGCTGATAATTCTTCTTCTGTTTTTTCTTTGATATTTTTTACTGACTTAAATTCTTTTAACAAGATCATTTTTTTCTTTGAACCAACTCCCGGAATATCATCTAATTCAGAACGAGATAGATGTTTTTCTCTAAGAGAACGGTGATATTCAATTGCAAAACGATGTACTTCTTCCTGTATCGCATAAATCAATTTGTAAACATCCGACTTTTTATCGATTTCAAACAGTTCTTCATCTGAACAAATCCCCTTAGTCCTATGCTTATCGTCTTTGTAAAGTCCAAACACCGGAATATCCAATCCAATATCTTCCAATAAATTTCTAATGACAGAAACCTGCCCCTTTCCACCATCCATCAAAAATAAATCCGGTAGATTAGGATGTTGTACTCTTCGTTCTATCACTTCTTTTAGCGAACTGTAATCGTCAGGTCCTTCTACTGATTTGATTCGATATTTACGATACTCTTTCGGTGCTTTTTTTCCATCTATAAACACCACTTGACCTCCGACTGAATCTACTCCTGAAATATTCGAAATGTCAAAAGCCTCTATTCTGTGAGGAAATGTATTCAACTTCATAATATCTTGTAATTCTTCCAACACTTGATGCTTTTTTCGTTTTTGTAAATCTACAATATTATTTTCTTTGATATAGTTTTGTTCTGCGTTCTTTCGAACAAGATTTAACAGCTTTCTTTTTTCTCCACGAATCGGAATGATAAATTCTGTTTTCTTTCCTTTTTTGCCGGACAAATGCTTTGCAAGTAATTCCATATCATCAAATGATTCTTCCACAAAAATTTGCTCCGGAATAAAATTGGTATTCAAATAGAATTGTTTTATAAAGGAAGATACTACCTCTTCCCTACTTTGTTCTGTTTTCTTAAAATAAAAGTGATCAGAACCTAACATTTTACCATCTCGAATATAGAAAATTTGAATCATAACGTTCCCATCTTCGTTATGGTATGAAATATAGTCTTGGTGTTTATCATTGTCAGCTGAAACAAGTTTTTGTGATTCAAAAAGAGAAGAAATTCCTTGTAGTTTATCACGAAATTTTGCTGCATCCTCAAAGCGCATCTCTACAGACGCCTGTTTCATTTTATCTGTCAAAATAGAGACAATGTCATCACTTTTCCCTTGTAAAAACAACAAAATCTCCTCTATCATAGTATTGTATTCTTTTTTGTCAGCCTTACCTGTACAAGGTCCTATACAACGATGAATATAGTAATTCAAACAAGGTCGTTCTCCTCGCTCAATAGATTTTCTGATCTCTCTCCTACAAGTTCGAATCGGATACAATTCTTGTAAGGTATCCAATATCTCATTTAAGGCAAACACATTTGTATATGGACCGAAATATTTACTACCATCCTTAATTACTTTTCTTGTTTTGATAACTCTCGGAAACTCTTCCTGTACTGTAACCTTAACATATGGATAAGTTTTATCATCTCGCAACAAAATATTATACGGAGGATTATATTCTTTGATTAAATTGTTCTCCAAAATCAAGGCTTCCATTTCACTATCGGTTACAATATAGTCAAAATATGACACATTGCTCACCATAGCACTTACCTTCAAATCTATATGTCCTGATTTTCGAAAATATTGTGACACCCTATTTTTCAACGAAACAGCTTTCCCAACATAAATCACTTTGTCAGCATCATTTTTCATCAAATACACTCCGGGAGAAGATGGTAGCGTCTTGATTAAAATTTCAATTTGTTCCTTCAATCGTCCATTTCCTCCCTTTTCCTTTGCACTATATACTTATCTGACAGAAGATGGTATCGGTTCCAAAAATACTCCTTTTTTCAAATATATTTCTTCATCCACACCTGATACATCAGAAATAGTCGCTTCTATCTTATATTGTTTTCCCAAAATAACATATGGTATTTCTTTCTTACTCGACATCGTAATCTCCAATATACAGTCTTCCGATTTCATATACACGACCTTATTCTTGATTCGCACAACAGGTCCATAAATTTGCACTCGTTTCCCCTTGGGAAAAATGTTCTTCCCTCCATTATTTACTTGCTCTGTATTTAGCCGAAGTTGTGTTATAAATTGGTCTACAACATACTTAGGTATCTCCTCATTATTCAAATTATGATAATAGACGGATTTCATAAAAAATATCCCTACAAAACAAGAAAGTAAAGCGATTACCAAAACTTTAAAATGCAATGTTTTAAAAAAGTCTTTTTTGGATATTCCAATTTTTAATAATATTTTTTCAAGTATTTCATCTGTCTTGACACTACATGTTTTAAATTTCCGTTTGAAAGGACATACAAATACTTTTTTCCGATCCACAGATGACTCATCTTCCGACAATGACTCTTCATGTTCATCATTTTCTGATTTTTCCTCTGCCGAAATTTCTTCTGCCGGTTCCTCTGATAATTCCAAAGTTCCTTTCTGTGTAACATCGTCACGTTTAGCATCAGTATTTATTTCTGTCGTTTCCTGTATATCATTCAGATGTTCTTTATCATCGAATGTGAATTGCATCTTATCATGTTTTTTGTCAGCCATTCTATTCTCCTAACTTTTTATCTTCTGTTTCGTATTTCTATATCCATTATGATTGTATCTATAGTTATATCATAAAGGCATTCAATTTACAATCAACACAATCATTCCAAACAATAGACCATATCCAAAACCTGAATACCGTCCGAAAGCTGATCAATTCACTTATATTAAAACATAATAAATAGCATGGCAATGCGGAATCCCTTTGTTGTGTAATGTAATTATAAAAAATACAGTATAAGAAATAGAAAATCAAAAATAGAAGAACTGAAAAGAGAATGACAGCGAAAGTAATAAAAACGAAGATATATGATTTAAAATTGAGGATAAACTTTTTATAGGTCCTTCCCAAGCAATACGTAGTTATATCTTTTTTTAATTAAGTCTCCGGCGTACCCCTGCGTAACTTTCCCTTCCAAAATCAATGCTCCTATGCTTTCACATCGTATTTTCTTCAATTCTTCGTAAATAACATATGAAAGAGCCGAACCTAATCCCTTATGTTCTTTATCCACTCCCATATAAAGCAATATATACTTCTTAGGAAATTTTTTGTAATACAGGACTTTACACAAATTTAAAATTTTGTTCACATGATACACCGCAGTCCCGTAGTCAGGTATCGCTATACAGAATCCAACCATCTTCTCTTCATGATACGCTATCTTGACCATATTTAAATTGATGATTTTAAAATATCGTTTCATATATTCACAAAAGTCCTCAAGTGACACTTCCTTATATACAGGAAAATTTCGATACAATCTACTTACTGCACGATAAATATCTTTTAAAATCATATTGATATCGTCCGCCTCAGGACTAACAATTTTGTATCCGTTTTCGTTGAACTGCTGATATCGTTTTTTCAATTTTACATTTTGATAGTCTTCCCTCACTCGTCCATAAAAGGAAGAGCTGTAACTTTGGATGATTTGATACCCGTTTTTCAGAAACCTGTTCAGGTAATATTCTCTGTGATAAGGTTCTCCTGTATAAGGCTCTTCTTCAAAAAAATCGATTTTCAAACGATACCTTATCCAAAAAGAAGCATCTACAGGTCCGATAATTCTTTGACAACCACTATGTTTTGCATAAAACTCTGCACGCTCAAAAAGAAAGTTCCAAACCTCTTCTTCCTCAATTCCTTCGACAAATCCCAAGTATGCTGTATCATCACCGGAATAGAATGTAAGTACAAATCGTCCGACTATTTTTTCATCACAATAAATACAGAACTTTCGCAAAGTAAAATATTTGCTCAAAATATGAGTTCCCAACAGCAACTCTTTCAACTCACCACGATCGAAAGCATCTTTTTTGCGAGGATAGAGATAGGATGTCATACGTATAAAATCTGACAGATGTTTTTCCGAAACATCAAATTCCACACAAGTCTTGTTCTTCACTATAATTTCCCTCCACAATCAACTGTTTCAAAATCTATTTCTATAAGCGGCCTTTCTATTTTTCACATTTTCTTTGCAAGATATGAATGTCTCCGGTACTTCCATCCATTTCAACAATATCTCCGTTTTTTAAAAGCTCAGTGGCATTTTCAACTGCAACGATGGAAGGAATCCTCAACTCTCTGGCTATGATTGCAGTGTGCGACAATAAAGAACCTTTTTCTGTAACAATTCCTTTCGCGCTTGCTAAAAGAAAAACCCATCCCGGATCAGTCATTCTTGCCACAAGAATCTTATTCTTTGTATTTTTGATTTCTTTAGCACTTTCAATAACTAATACACTTCCAGTGACTTTGCCGAAAGAACAAGGCACTCCTGAAAGAAATTCCGTTTGAAAAATTTGTTTTTGTTTTTTTTCAAAATGATTTAATTTTTGCAACCCTGTCTTTGTTGCTACAATACGGTTATAAATCGGCATTGACTTAAAATTTTCATATTCCTTTTTTCTTTCTTTCGTGATTTTTCGCAAATCTCTATGTGTATTCATTTCATCGAATATTTCTTCAATCTTTAAATAATAAATATCTTCTGCACTTTCTAAACGATTTTGTAACACAAAATTTTTACCTACAGCCTGAAAAATGCTTCTTACCATACCGTAAATTCTGGTGCGATTCAATCGGGAAATTTCTCGATTTCTTATTCCTGCTACAGCTCTTCTTTCAAAAAATCCTTCTTTCATATTACCGTTCAGCTCATTTTCTTTGTGCATCATTTTCTGTTTCATCTCCTGTAATTTCAAGGAATCTGATGCATACTCTTCTATTTTTTGATCCAACAATTCCGGATTGGTTCGAAAGGTTCTGCTTTCCATTTTCAGCTCTTCTACAGTACGATCTCCGTAATGATCGATGTACGCATTTTTCCGCACGATATACTCCTCTTCACTTACGTTTTGCAAACGAAATTCAGCAAGTTGTATCAATTCTTTTACAGGCTTCATACTTTCAATATCTTTTATCCCTGATATTCTTTCATAAACTCGACCGCTCTTGTCCATTTTCTTTGCCATTGCAGTAAACAAAAAAGCATATAAATCATTAATCAAAGTAATGTCCCATACTCCTAAAAGCTCTTCCTCCACATTCCGATAAAGTTCTTTCAACTGTTCATTTGTAAGATCTTCACGAAAAGTCTTTTTAAAATATCCGTTTACCTCCTCATAATGCTCATTCAATTTCTTCATGGATTTTTGTACCCCAAAAAATTCATACACAAAATTGAAATAAGTTTTTGTTCTAATCAAATGAGATAATTTCATCTTCTCAGGCAGTTCTTTTCTATCTTTCACTCCAAGCATTTCTTGCCATATCGGTATTATCTTTTTCCCAAACGGAACACACTGTAACAGAGTGTACCAATTATCAATTTTGTAGTACATCGCTCCGTTGACCGACCCTACCATATTTTCAAACAGTGAGGAAAATTGTTCGATTAAATCTTCTTTCTTCCAAATTCTTCGTGCCAATCCTGAAAATACACCTGTATAAGCGGCACGAGCAAAAGATTCGGAAAGAGGAAGTGTAATTCCCGGATAACTTTCAACAATGTTGGAATTGTCATAAACTTCTGTTTCTTCCTCAGTGAATGAAGTAATTTTTCTTGCCTGCAAAATATATATTTCATTCCCGATAACTGAAAATTCAATATCTGCATAAGGATAATCAAATATTTTCTTAATGTTTTCTCCAATAGAAATCAGGTTATCCAAAATATCCATACTGAGTAAATCTTCCATTCCGTCATAATAGTATTTTTTATCCGAAACATTATAGTAATAAGTGACTGTTTGAATCTTATCCGACACCACCGCATCTCCCAATCCTTTTCCCACGGTTATAACGGCCTCATTCAAAATCCCTTGCGGATTGGAAGTAAATAAAATTCCTGAAAAATCTCCTTCTACCATTTCTTGAACAATAACATCCATCTTCATTTGTGCAATGTCGATGTGGTTGAGTATACTGTACTCCAATGCGGATTTGCAATACAGTGCTTTCAAGCAGTCCTTTATCCGAAGGGAAACATCTCCGACTTCAACATTCAGATAAGTGTCGAACATCCCTGCAAAACTGTATTCCTCTCCGTCTTCCATATTGCACGAAGATCTTACGGCATATTCTATATTTTTCTCTAAAATTATTTCAGGTACTCTAATAAAACGATCCAACAATATATTCAAACAATCGCTTTGTTTTGACAATGTATCCTTTTTCCATTGAGATATACATTTCGAAAGCTCCTCTGAAAATGTATTATAATCAATTAACTCTTCCCATT
>ERZ773008.2068-NODE-2068-length-13476-cov-9.621340_pt1 | contig 13476 bp, 13 predicted proteins | sample MGYA00580664_ERZ773008 | MGnify/ENA primary metagenome ERZ773008 (study PRJEB29015, sample SAMEA2738016) | human oral metagenome | biome: human oral; feature: human-associated habitat; material: dental | place: China | collected 2048 ... | reverse complement strand
GCCGCAGCCCTGGTCATCCTCACCCTCCACAAAGGCATCTGGTGAGAAAACCTCAATGCCAATTTTGCAGCAATCCATCGCATTCTGATCTGAATCGGGCTTGTCTCCTTGATCTATGTCAACTATTCTTATTTAGAGAGATGGTTGACGAACCACGCGGCCACTTCTGAGCGCGAGCAGACATGAAGTTTGGCGAACAATCGTCGAACGTAGGTCTCTATAGTTCGTTCACTTAAGCCGAGCCTCGCCGCAATCTCACGCCCCGCACCGATTATTCCAGGCGAAGCGACACCTTCACCCCGTCTTCACCGCCTCGACGATGAAAACTCGAGGCTGACCTGGCGACTTTCCAGGATCAGGGTGCGGCCGTGAGTCTGTCGCGTGAGTAACGTCATATTCCTGAGTGGCGGGGGTCGTGTCGATCACTTAACATACATGTTAGTATGCATATATGAAACGAACGGCCGAGGACGCGGCCAAGACCCGCGTCGCGCTGCTGGAGGCGGCGCTGAAGTCCTTCGAGGAGAAGGGGTGGCGGGGGGCAACGTTCGAGCATGTCGCCGAGCGAGCAGGTGTGACACGAGGTGCGCTGCACCATCACTTCCGCAGCAAGCGGGCTCTGCTCGTGGAGGCGCTTGAGTGGGGCTGGTCCGATTACGAGCAGCGCTTGTTCGCGGATCTCGGTGGCGACGACGTCGAAGCCGGTACGGAAGACGAGATCGGCGACCGTCCGAACCGGGACATTGAGGAACTACTGCTGCGTTTTGTGCGGCTGGTGACCGGCGACCCGAGATTTCGGGCCCTGACGTCGACGACGGTGCTCATCGCGCCGCAGGCGCTCGGGGATCGCTCCGGGAAGGACGATGCGCTCGACGGCTGGCGCGGGCGCATCGAGACGATGATCGCCCGCCGCGGCGGGGACGGGACCCGTCTCGCGCCGGCCGATGCCGCTGGCCTCGTTCTCATCGTGCTCCAGGGGTTCACCGTCGCCGCGGTGACCCGACCGAAAGACATTCCGCAACCCGACGAGCTCGGCACCGCGATCACGGCGCTGGTGAGGGGGTTGCTCGAGACCTGAAGGAACCACATGACCATCGATATGACCAATAACGCGACCGGCGGCGTCTCGCGCTCCGCGAGCGTGACTGCCGGCCGTGCGACCGCCGTCGCCGGAGCAATACTTTTCACCGATATGTTGTTGCAGGGCCTGGCGATCCCTGTGCTTCCGCTGCTGCCCTCCGTGGTGAGACAGGGGGCGGCGGCGACTGGCGTGCTCTTCGCCTCCTATGCTGTCGCAATGGTGATCGCCACCCTCTTCGCCGGTCGTATGGTCGACCGGCGTGGAGCCAAAGGACTGCTTGTCACCGGACTGATCGTCCTTGCCGTCGCAACCCTCCTGTTCGCCACCGGGGGCCCGTATTGGCTGCTGTTGACGGCCCGTTTCGTGCAGGGCATCGCTGGCGGGATCGCATGGGTCGCGGCCCTGTCCCTGATCGCAGCAACAACCGGATTCAACGAGCGGGGCCAGATGATGGGCATCGCCATGTCGACCGTGACCCTGGGCGTGCTCGTCGGCCCGCCCCTGGCTGGTTTCCTGGTCGATGCCCTGGGACCCGCCTCCCCGTTCCTCGTGGCCACGGCTGTGACGGTCATTGACCTTGTTTTGCTGCTGAGCCTGATCCCGGGCTCGCCCCGGCAGGTCGACGACACCGCGGGTCCCTTCACGGTGCTGCGCGTGCCGGGATCCGTGTCCATTGTGATCGCCATCGCCATCGGCGCGGCGGTGATTGCCGCGGTGCAGCCGGTTCTGCCCGGCCATCTCGGTGCGCAGGCCTCCAGCACCATGATCGGGGTTCTGTTCGGGATCGCGGCGCTGGTGAGCATTATCGCCAACCCGATCGCAGGACGCTTCGTGGCGTCGGTGAGTCCTCGCCTGCTCATCGGCATCGGAGTGATCGCCGTGGTGGCGGCGCTTCTCATGCTCGGCTGGTCGTCCGGAGTCTGGCAGGCCGGGGTCGGCATGGGTTTGCTCGGCCTATCGTCGGCGATGCTGCTCGCCCCGGCCACCACGTTGATCAGCGAGCAGGGATTCAAGTCGAGCCCGCCCACGTTGGGCGGCTCCTTCGCCCTGTACAACCTCGCCTACGCCGCAGGCCTGGCCATCGGACCGCTGCTGACGGGCTTCGGCGTGCAGCAGACCGGGTTCGCCACGGCGATGGTGATCGCCGCCGTCGTGCTCGCCGCTCTTGGCGGCGGCGCCCTGACGCGCCTGCCCGGCCGGGTCGCCGAGCGCGCTTCCGCCACCGCTCGCGGAGACGGCGCCCATGCGTGACGCGGCGACGCTCAGGCGCACCCTCGCCCGGATCGACGGGCGGGGGTACGCCTCGTACAAGCAACTGGTGGGCGACTGGCGGCTCGGTGCATTCCGGCTCGCCATCGACCACGTCCAGGTCGATCCCTACGCGCCGCCATCGCGGATGCGCATGATCGTGGATCCGCATACCGCGGGTCTGCCCGCTGATCTCACCGATGACGCGGTGGGGAGAACGGCCGCAGCCGACTTCCTGACACGCGGCTTCGCCCGCGTCGCGCACCGGCTCGTCCCGAAGCCGACCGGCACCGGCAACAGCGGGCTCGTGACCATCGGCCGGCCGGGCCAGGAAGTGCTCGAACGTACCAGCGCCGTCATCGCCGCGGACCGGATCGAGGCGCGTATCGACGTGGGGCTTCCCGCATCCGGTCGCAGGGTGCGCGGGCATCGGGCCGCGGAGCTCCTGGTGGATCTCCTGCCGCGCATTGCCGAGGCCTCTTTACTGCACGCGAACCTCGACCGGAGCGCCCTGCGCGAGCACGTCACCCTGCTGCGCGATCAGGAGCATGTCCGCGCCCTTCTGCCCGACCGGGGACTGGTCGCACTCGTCGGCGACGGGGCCGTTCTGCCCCGTCGCGCCGGCGACTGCGACCTTCCTCTCGCCGGTGACGCCGCTGTGCCGTTCGCGAGCCCGGACAACCTGCGAGTCGCCTTCGACCTGCCCAGCGGCCGGCGGGTCACGGGGATGGGGGTGCCCGAAGGGGTAACCGTGATCGTCGGCGGCGGGTACCACGGCAAATCGACTCTGCTGCGCGCGATGGAGCGCGGCGTCTACCCCCATATCGCAGGAGACGGCCGCGAATGGGTCATCACCCGATCGGATGCGGTGACCGTGCGGGCGGAGGACGGTCGCGCCGTCACCGGAGTGGACATCTCCCCGTTCATCATGGACCTGCCCTCCGGCACCGACACACGATCATTCACGACGACCAACGCCAGCGGATCCACCTCCCAGGCCGCGAACCTCGTTGAGGCCATCGATGCCGGCGCATCGGTTCTGCTCATCGACGAGGACACGTCGGCCAGCAACTTCATGATCCGGGACGCGGGCATGCGCGCCCTGATACCCGCCGACCAGGAGCCCATCACTCCGTTCGTCGATCGCATCCGCCCCCTGCTCACCGATCTCGGAGTCTCAACGATCCTCGTCGCCGGCGGCTCCGGGGCCTTCTTCGACGTCGCCGACCACGTCATCGCCGTCAACAACTACACGGTGCGCGACGCCACCGACGACGCGCACCGGGTCACCGGGAGGAGCCGCGACGACGGCGGAAGCCGCCGTGGCGCGCCCCGGGGACGGGTCTTCGGTCATGCCCGCGCTCAGCGGATCCCCGATCCGCGGGCCTTCCCCCGGGTCGGCGGGAGGAAGCCCGCCAAACCGCGCGGAACCACCATTCAGTTCGCGGGCGACACCATCGACCTCGGCGCGGTGCAGCAGCTCGTCGATCCGGCGCAGACGGAGGCCCTCGCGCGGGCCCTCGACCGGGTTGCCGAGTTGGTGGACGGGCGGAGGTCCTTGGATGATCTGGTGCGCGACATCATGGGGCGGATCGAAGCCCGAGGGCTGGACTGGCTGTCCCCGTATGCGGGCCATCCCGGGAATCTGGCGAGGCCGAGGAGCCATGAGTTGCGCGCCGCGATCAACAGGTACCGTCGGCTCGGGCTCCTGCTGAATTCGCAGGAGCCTGCGAAACCCGGGAGTCCGCAGGAGTCCGTGAAGTCATCGTGACCGACGACGACGGACGGGGCGACGGGCGAGGCTCGACCGGGATCGCTTGCGCCGCCGGGTCCGAGCCGTGATCAGGCTCCCTCCTCGGAGGAGTCGGGGGCGCCGGAGTCGGTGTCCCCGGCACCGTCTCCGGCGTCGCCCTTGTTCCCGTGGTGGCGCTTGCGGCGGATATCCTGCTCAAGGCCCCGCAGGAACTCCGGATCGTCGTCGGGGGCCACGGGACGCGGCCGCTCCGCCCGACGGAATCTCGTGCCGTCCTTCGAGGACCACACCGTCGGCTCGACGGCCCCGTCTCGATCCTCGGCGGCCTTGACGCGGCTGACGATGATCCACGCGATCGGGCCGATGACCGTGACCATGACGATGATGACGATCCACAGCAGCTTGGGCATACGGGCCGGCATCGACTCCTCCGGCGTACGGGCGCAGTCGAGCAGGGAGTAGATCGTCAGGGCGAGAATCAGGACTATGAGGGCGGCGCGCATGACGTCACCCTAGCGGTAGTCGGTCCTGATATCGCACGGCCGTGCGCGTGCGATGTGCGATCCTGATGGTGTGAGCGCGCTCGCCGTCCCCCGTCGTGCCCTCCGCCTCGTCGTGGGCGGGACCGACAGCACCCGTGTCGGTCGCCTGCGCAGCGCGCTCGTCGGGATCCTCGCCGGACGCGCCGTCGGGACGGGCCCGACGGCGGACGGCGACGGGGGAGAGGGCTCAACGGACGCGGTCGATGGCCCCCGCCGCCTGCTCGTACCAATAGGCCCCCATGAGGATCCCGCCGTCGTGCGCGCCCGCCTGTCCGGGCGACTCGCCCGCGTTCCCGAGCGCGCCGATATTATTCTGCGCACCTCCGGCTCCACCACGGGCACGGGCAGCCTCGTCGCCATGAGCGCCGCCGCCCTGGTCGCCTCCGCGCGCGCCACGCACGAGCGGCTCGACGGTCCCGGGAGCTGGGTGCTGGCCCTGCCCGCCCACCACGTCGCCGGCCTGCAGGTGCTGGTGCGCTCCATCGTGTCCGGGACCCCGCCCGTCGTCGTCGATACCGCCGGGGGCTTCGAGCCCGGCGCGCTGGCGGCCGCTCTCGAGCGGGCGCTGAAAACCGGGGGACCCGTGTACGTCTCGCTCGTTCCCACCCAGCTGCTGCGCACGCTGGCGGACCCCGATGCGACCGCCGCCCTCTCCCGCGCGAGCGCCGTGCTCGTCGGCGGCTCCGCCGTCGACCCCGCGCTGCTGGCGCGCGCCCGGGCGGCGCGCATCCGCGCCGTGACGACCTACGGCATGAGCGAGACCGGAGGAGGGTGCGTCTACGACGGCGTCCCGCTCGCGGGCGTGGGCGTGCGCATCGAGGACCCCGATGAGACGGGCGCCGGCAGGATCGTGGTGACCGGCCCCGTCCTGGCCGAGGGCTATGCCGATCAGGGCATCGGCCAGGGCGATCCCGGCGCCGGTGCGAGCGCGATCTCCGGGGCGTCGCCGGGCACCGGCCCCGCGTCCGACGACCCGCCCGATGCCCCTGTCCCCAGGACCGCCCGATCCTCGTTCTTCCGCACCGACCCGCACGAGCTCGTCACCGCCGACCGCGGACGGTTGGAGGCCCGGCCCGACGGCTCGACCCGGTTGACGGTGCTGGGGCGTCTCGACGATCTCATCATCACCGGCGGCATCAAGGTCGATCCCCATGAGGTCGAGCAGGTGCTGACCGCCCTCCCCGGCGTCGCCCGGGCCTGCGTCGTCGGCGTCCCGGACGACGCGTGGGGCAGTGCGGTCGTCGCCGCCGTCGTGCCGGAGGCGGGCGCCCGGCTCGACGGCGAGGGGCTCAGAGGCCGGGCCAGAGCGCGCCTTGACGGCGCCCGCACCCCCAAGCGCATCCTGGTCGTCCCCGATCTGCCCCTGCGCGGCCCGGGCAAGGTCGATCGACGCGCCGTCGCGGCCCTCCTCGAGGCGGTGTGAGGCGTCGATGGGGCGTGGTCCCCATGGGGTCGGGTCATCAATGCGTCTACCCTGGCGCCGGTCTCGTCCAGCGCCCCCAGGAGCAGTCTCATGTCGCAGCCGCCTTACCCCGGCCAGCCGCAACCATCCGACCGGTACGGGTACCGGCCTGCCTCCGGGCGACCCGCCGGCCGCGGGGAGCGGCCCGTCCCCGGAGCGGAGCATGCGCCCGCCGGATCATCCGGATACGGTCGGGTTCCGACCGGGCACTGCGGGCCTCAGGCCGCTTACGGCCAGGCCCCGGTCGAGTACGGGGGAGCCGCGGCTCCCGCCTCCGCGCCCGCGGGCTCGTCGAACCCGCCTCCCGGCGGCGCGCCGATTCCCGTGACGCAGGAGTCCGTGGTCATCCGCGCCTCCGCCACCGGGTCCTCGCGCCTCATCATGCTCGTCACCGGGGGATTCGGGCTCGTCGCCCTCGCCGGCGCCGTCCACGACTTCGTCGACGCGAAGATCGGTTCCGGCATCATTCTGATCATCGTCGGCTCGCTCGCCCTCGCCATGGTGACGCTGTTCATGACCATGCGCACCACCCTGGACGCCACCGGGATCCATATCGGGTCTGCCATCGGGGCCAGGGACGTCCCCTGGCCGGCCTCGCGCACGGGGCTGTTCGTGCGGGTGAGGCTCGCGACCGGCAAGGCGATCCTCATCGCCAACAATGCGCAGGCCATGGTCGTCACGCCCGAGGGCAGGGCGGTTTCCCTCACCGGCCTGATCTGGATGGGGCCCCTGCCCGACACGATCGAGGCCAAGGGCGTAGCGGAGATCGACCGCATCTGGCAGTGGGCCCTCGCCCGTGGATACGCTCACGAGACCGGCTGGTACACCGAGCTCCGCGGTGCGCAGAAGCTGCTGCAGATTCAGCGTCGCAAGCAGGAGGAGCGTTACGGGCTCGTATGAGCGAGACCCTGACGGCCGGCCTCCGAGTTCGCTCGACGCCTCTCGAGGCGTATCATCGGCGCGGCCTTTTCCCTCGTCGTCCCGTCCGGCGAGAGGTAGGCTCCACGGCAGGCTCGGGGGAGAAGACATCATGGGCGCCAGCAGCATCGCACGACCGGTGGGCGCGGACCCTCGCGCCACCGGCTGGGCGGAGGTCGTGCGCCTGCGCACCCTGCCCGCCGCGGTCGCCCCGGTCATCCTCGGCGGTGGCGCGGCCGCGGCGCTCGGGACCTTCTCGGCGCCGCGCAGCCTACTGGCCGCGGGGGTCGCCCTCGCGCTCCAGATCGGCTGCAACCTCGCCAACGACTACTCCGACGGCGTGCGCGGCACCGACGACGAGCGCACCGGTCCACCGCGTCTGACCGCCTCCGGCGAGGTCTCGCCCAAGGCCGTCATGCTGGCCGCCCTCGGCTGCTTCGGGGCCGGTGGACTCCTCGGACTGATGCTCCTGGCCCTGTCGGGCCAGTGGTGGATGCTGCTGCTGGGAGCCGCGGCGATCGCGGCCGCCTGGTTCTACACCGGCGGCCCTCACCCCTACGGCTACGCCGGACTCGGGGAGATCTTCGTCTTCGTGTTCTTCGGACTCATGGCCGCCGCCGGCACCCTCTACGTCCAGGGCGGGAGCGTGCCGGGCTGGGCGTGGCTCGCCGCCTGCGGGATCGGGCTCATCGCCTGCTCGCTGCTCATGGTCAACAACCTGCGCGACATCGGCACCGACCCGATCCACGGCAAGCGCACGCTCGCCGTCCGGCTGGGGGAGCGCCGCGCGCGCCGGGTCTTCTGCGCCATGATCGTCATCCCGGTCGTCCTCGGCGTCGTCTCCCTGTGGTGGGCCCGCCGTGCCGACGGCGCCATGGCCGCCGTGACGCCGGCCGGGGCCGCGACCGTCGTCGTCTACCTGCTCCTCGTCTCGCCGCTCGCGGGCCGCGCCGTCCGCCCCGTCCTGGGTGGCGCCACCGGGCGCGACCTCATCCCGTCCCTGCGGGACGCCGGGGTGTACGAGCTCGTCTACGGCGTCGCCTTCGCGACGGCGCTCATCGTCGTCGCCCGTTGAGAGCCCGGGTGAGCGCCAGCATGAGGGGATCGGAGGACGCCGCCGATTCGGCCGGGTACGTCCCCGGTCCGGGATCCCATCAGTGGGCGTCGCCGACGTGCGTCGTGCCCTTCGGGCTCCTCGGACGCGACTCCTTCACCTGGAGGTTCTGGCGGACGCCGTCGTGGACCCTCGTGACCGGGAGCACCACCCTGGTGAACACGGGCATGACCGTGGGCATGCTGATGGACTCCAACCGGTCCAGGTGGATGATCCTTCCCGGTCTGATCGTTCTCCTCCTGTGGACGGCGGTTCTCAGCGCCCTCGTGGGGCGAACGCGCGGCGACGCCGCCGGACTGCATGTGCGCACGCTGTTCGGCAGCTGCCATCTGAGGTGGGAGGACGCGCCTGGCGCCCTGCGCGTCCGATTGGTGTCCGGGGCGAAGGGGGGCGTATCGGCATGCGTAGACATCGAGGCGCCCGGAGGAAGGCGTCGCCTCGACATGCCCGGCACCTGGCGGTGCGGTTTCTCCAGTCGTGTTCACGAACGCGCTGAGCGCGATTCCGAGGGGATTCTCGCGTGGGCGGTGGCGCAGGGGTATATCGACCGCGGCGGCTCCCGGGCGCGGCAGGAGGGCTGGGGTTCCCGGGGCGCGGTTCGCCCGGGATGGTGCCCGCAGTGATCCTCGTGCCGTCGCGACGGGCCTCCACAGGACGGAGACGCGCCGTCGCGAGCGGTCGCGGGCCGCGGATCAGCGGGCGTCGGCGGGCGGGGCGACCTCGGCGTCGGGCTCGTGGGTGATGCGGCCCCGCAGGTCGTGGCGCACGATCTCGATGGACCACATCCACACGATGTGGCCGAAGAACTCCGAGACGTGCTCCGACCACGTCTGGGCGCCCGCCACCCACGGGAAGGGGTTCGGCGCCCAGCCCAGCAGCGGCATGACGACCACGTGCGCGCCGACGTACACGAGAATGCCGAAGGCCGCTCCCTGCCAGAGCTTGACCCGCGGGACGTACTCGGCCGCGATGCAGTAGACGAGGCCGAAGACGATCGCGAATCCGAAGTGCACGATGAACGACATGATCGGCAACTGGTTGTTGCTGAAGGTCACCATCGTGTGCGAGGTCTCGTGAGACATCCCGAACCACTCCAGCATGGACTGGGGCGGGTTCGTCTCCGAGCGCGGGCCGGGAGTGCGGGGCGGGAAGGGGACCTCCCAGCCGAACTTCACGAGCGCGGAGAACGCTCCGCCGATGAGTCCCACGATCGTGGCGACCCCGAGGCGGCGTCGGGAGGGGGCGGTGCTGCCGAGCAGCGAGGTGATCCAGGCGGGCATGGGAACCTCCGGGGTGGGGCGGAGTACCGATGGCATTGATCGGGTGCCGGTTCGGCGCCGGTCATGACGCCGACCACCATGGTGCCAGATGGCGGGCGCCGTCCACGGAGGCGCTCCATGGCCCTTCGCCCCTTGCCGATCTCGACGCGGAACTGAACCGATCTCGGGAAGGGCTTCCGGGAAGGACGACGGCGGCCCGCACCCGATCACCTCGGGGCGGACCGCCGCTCGTCGGGCTCTTGAGAGCCCTGGTCGCCGTCCTTACTTGCCGCCTTCTCCGTCGCTCATCTTGTCATCCGACATCTTGTCGTCGCTCATCTTCCCGTCGTCCATCTTGTCGTCCGACATCTTCCCGTCGTCCATCTTGTCGTCCGACATCTTGTCGTCGGTCATCTTGCCGTCCGACATCTTGTCGTCGGTCATCTTGCCGTCGCTCGACGTTGACGTCTCCTGCATTCCGGGCTTTCCCGTGTCGGCCTCCGACGAGCCGCAGGCAGCGGTGCCGACTGCGAGCGCGGCGACGAGAAGGGAGGCGGACACGATGTTGCGAATGCGCATGGGGATCTCCTTGAGGAATCGATGATGTGGAGTGGTGCGCCGGCGGGCGCGCCGTCATCGGGGGTTCGGAGCGGTCGGCGGTCCGGATTGGACGCGGATCGGGCAAATCGAGTGACCCTCATCACGTGATGTTCGGGCATCCGGGAGGCCGCCCGTGCCGAACACACGGTGACACGATCGCAAAGGAGGAACGACATGGTCAGTCTCGTTCTCATCGGCTTGCTCGGCGGCCTCATCACCGGCATATCCCCCTGCATCCTCCCGGTCCTACCGGTCATCTTCCTGTCCGGAGGGGCCCAGAGCGCACGTGCGCAGGACGAGGACGGAGCGCCGGCCGTCTCCAGGTGGCGGCCGTACCTCGTCGTGGCGGGACTGGTCATCAGCTTCACCACGTTCACGCTGCTGGGATCGACGCTCCTCAATCTCCTGCACCTGCCGCAGGACGTCATCCGCTGGGCGGGCATCGTCCTTCTCGCCCTCATCGGAATCGGGATGATCATCCCCAGGGTCATGGAGATCATGGAGCGCCCCTTCGCGCGCTTCCAGCGATCCGGCTCGTCCAACCCGACCAACGGCTTCCTCCTGGGGGTCGTCCTCGGGGCCGCGTACGTGCCCTGCGCCGGCCCGGTGCTCGCGGCGGTGTCGGTCGCCGGCTCCACCGGCCGGATCGGTGCCGACACCGTCACCCTCGCCCTCTCGTTCGGGCTGGGAACCGCCATCCCGCTGCTCGGCTTCGCACTCGCCGGCCGCGGGCTCACCGAGCGGCTCAAGGCCTTCCGCCGCCGTCAGAGGACGGTTCGGGTGACCGCCGGAGCGGTCATGCTGGCGCTGTCCGTGGCGCTCGTCCTCGATCTGCCGGCCGCCCTCCAACGCGCCCTGCCGGACTACACCGCCTCGCTCCAGGCCCGCACCGACAGCGTGCTGCACGGCAAGACGGGGGTCGGTGAAGGGGGCACGTGCGTCGACGGCGCCGACGAGCTCGCCCACTGCGGGCAGCTGCCCCGTATCGACGGCGTCAACGCCTGGCTCAACACTCCCGGCGAGCGGCCCCTGGCCGACGGCGACCGCGCGGGCAAGGTGAATCTGGTCGACTTCTGGGCGTACTCCTGCATCAACTGCCAGCGCTCCATCCCGGGCATTCAGAAGCTCCACGAGACCTACGGGGACCTGGGCCTGCAGGTGATCGGCGTCCACTCCCCGGAGTACGCCTTCGAGAAGGAGGTCGACAACGTCCGCGGCGGCGCCGCCGACCTCGGCATCACCTACCCGGTGGCCGTCGACTCCGACCTGGCCACGTGGCGCAACTTCGACAACCACTACTGGCCCGCGCACTACCTCGCCGACTCCAAGGGCGAGCTGCGCCAGGTCAAGTTCGGCGAGGGCGGCGAGGCCACCACCGAGAGGCTCGTGCGCGAGCTCCTGCGCGAGGCGAATCCCGACGTGCAGCTGCCCGCCCCGGTATTCACCGACGACGAGCCCGCCGTCAACGGTCCGCGCACCCCCGAGACCTACCTCGGCTCCGCCCGCGCCAACAATATCGCCGGCGACAGGCTCTCGAACGGGACGTCGTCGTACAGCTTCCCGGACAAGCAGGCGTCCGACACCTTCTCCCTGGACGGCAGGTGGAACGTGTCGGCCCAGTCCATCTCGCCCGAGGGCGGCGCCGCCCGCCTGCGCCTGCGCTACCAGGGCAAGCAGGTCAACCTGGTCGCCTCAGGGGAGGGGGACATCACGTACACGACCGGCGGCGAGAAGCGCACGGTCCACGTCTCGGGGGTTCCCAACTCGATCGAGCTCGTGAGCACGGAGGACACCCAGGAGGGCACGCTCGACCTCGAGGCGAGCGAGGGCCTGTCCCTGTACTCCTTCACCTTCGGCTGATCGGCTCCAGAGCCAATGGGACCGGCTGCGAGACCGACTGAGGGCCCGACCCGTACCATGCGACTGTGCATGACGAGGAACTGGACCACGACAACGCCCTCGTGCTCAGGGTGGCCGTCGGGGATCACGACGCCTTCGCCGAGTTCTACGACCGCTGGTCGGGCCGGCTTCTCGCCCTCATCGTCCAGATCCTCGTGGATCGCGCCCAGGGTGAGGAGGTGCTTCAGGAGGTCTTCCTGGAGATATGGCGGAGTGCTTCGACCTTCTCCCCGAGCCGGGGCAGTGCTCGGGCCTGGGCGGTGACCATGGCGCGGCGCAGGGCGATCGACAGGGTCCGTTCCTCCCAGGCGGCCAGGGACCGTGAGGATCAGTGGCACGGCTACATGCCGGACACGGACCTCACGGTCCAGGCCGTCGAGGACCGGCTCGTCGGGCAGGACGTGCGCCGGGCCCTGGACGCCGTCGGCGAGCCGCAGCGGTCCACGCTGGTCATGGCCTACTTCACCGGTCTGACCCATAGCGAGATCGCCCGACGCACCGGAGTGCCGCTCGGCACTGTCAAGACCAGGATCAGGAACGGAATCGCACGACTTCGCAAGGAGATGGGGGCGGAATCATGACGGGGCTGGACAGGCGACGCCGATCGGAGGACTCCCTCGACGCGCCCCTGGCGGACGACGGACCGGCCGAGGACATGTCGGACGAGGCCCTCGCCCGGCTCGGAGCGGCTCTGGAGCCGATCGAGCCGCCCGCCTCGCTGCGCGCCGCGCTGCTGGAGCGCATCGAGCGCGAACCTCGGACGAGCGGTTCACCCGGGCCCGACGAACCGGCAGAACCTGGGGCCGCTGGGACGGCCGGGACAGCCGGAGCGGCCGGTGCCGCTGGGCCAGGGGCGCAGGAGGGCGATGACGACGCTCCGCCCGGAGAGGTCGTCCCCCTGCGCCCGCGCCGACGCCGGTGGACGGCGGTCGGACTGCGGATCGCCGCGGTCGTCGTCATCCTGGGCGTCGGCATCGGAGTGGGCCGGTGGACGGCGCTGAGCTCGATGGCCCCCACCGAGCACTACGCCCACCTCAACCAGGCCCAGGACGTCCAGCGGGTCACCGACACCATGCCCGACGGCCACGTCGCGACCCTCACCTGGTCGCGGGGCATGAGCATGACGGCGCTGAGCCTGCCGGCCGAGATGATGGACGCCGCCGCGGGCGGCAGCCTTCAGATCTGGCTGCGCAAGGGCGACGCCGTGAGCTCGCTGGGCCTGTACGACCCGGAGTCGGGAACGGGATTCGCCTTCCTCGATCTCACGCCCGAGACCGGGGAACAGATCTTCATCACCCAGGAGCCCACCGGGGGCTCGGAGCAGCCGACGGGGGAGGCCCTGGTCGCCTTCGACGTCAACGCCGACGGCACCACCACCCGCCGGACCCCGACGCCGACGTCCGATGGCGGCGGCGCCGACGCCTGAGCCGCGACCCCGAAGCGCTCAGGAGCCGATCGGGACAGGGCGGAGCGGGTCAGAAGTAGTAGGGGTAGGGGGACCAGTCGGGAGCGCGGCGCTGGAGGAAGGCATCGCGCCCCTCGACGGCCTCATCGGTCATGTAGGCCAGGCGCGTGGCCTCACCGGCGAAGACCTGCTGGC